>Ga0070734_10002197_pt1 | contig 24766 bp, 20 predicted proteins | sample Coa_R1_8_FD_66444 | JGI IMG/M metagenome (GOLD analysis project Ga0070734, IMG submission 66444) | Surface soil microbial communities from Centralia Pennsylvania, which are recovering from an underground coalmine fire - Coalmine... | ecosystem: Environmental > Terrestrial > Soil > Unclassified ...
ATCTTTGATGTCCACAGGCGGCATCAATTGATCCCGCGACAACCCCCGTATATGCCCGACACTGACGAAGGTATATCCCATACTGCGTAGCCGGGTGATGATCTCCGGCAGCGCCTGAACGGTGCGGCTGCGATCCCCGCCCGCATCATGCAACAGCACGATGCTGCCTACATTGCGGTTTTCAATGGTACTCCCGACGATATCCTCATAATTGCGCGGCTGGGTGAGATCCTGCGCCTCGGTCCCCGGCTTGTAGTCGAAGAGCCGCCAATCCTGGGGATCGTTCTTTTCGCCTACCGTGATATAGTTGAAATCGGCGGCGACCTCCATCGGGCCGACCTGCTCCTTGGTCTGCGGTTCGACGTCCCCACCATAGGGAGGCCGAAACAGCGTCGTCGAGCGGTTGGTAATCGCCTGGATCACACGCTGGGTCAGGCTCAACTCGATCTGTTGATGCACGGCGGAGAGTTTGAACATGTCCGGATGCGACCAGGAGTGGTTGCCGATCTCATGCCCCTCATCCCACATCCGGCGGACCAGTTCCGGGTTGCGCTCCGCCTGTTCGCCGACGACGAAGAAGGCGGCGGGGACATGGTACTGCTTCAGTATATCCAGGATCTTCGGCGTCCAGGTCGGGTCCGGACCATCGTCGAAGGTGAGGACGATCTCCTTTTTGGCGTTCTCATCCGTGCCCCCATAGCGGCGCACGACATAGGAGGAGGGCAACTCCAGCACGTCTGTTTTCGGATCGCGCACATACGTCTCCGCCGTAATCAGTCCGGTCTTGGGGTCCAGCGTGAGGGTCCGATGCCCATCGCCGGGCGGCGCGAGGGGCTGGAGCAGCTCCCCCTCCCCCTCGAACTCCACCTGCGCCTGGCCCGAATAGGTGATCGTATTCAAAGCCCCCTCGGCGATCAGTTTGCCCCAATCGGCGCTCCAGGTGGCTTTGCTGAGAAACTTCCAGAGGCTGGGATCTTCGGACCCCATATACCAGAGCGCCGCGCCCCGAATGCCGAAGGGCCGGGCGAGCCGCAACTGATTGTAGACGCTGACGGCATCCTGCATCCAGACCACATGCTTCTGCGTGGATTGCTTGCCGTCCTCGACGGTCGTCTCTTCGTAGGTGAACGTCGGGTTCAGACTATTCGGGGCCAGCAGGGGCTGCTGCTTATTCTCCTTGGCGATGACGATAGCGCTCTGATAGGTCGTGTTGTCCGCGCCCTCGTTATCGCCTATCATCCAATCGTAACCGTGATTGCCCACCCCCATCACGACCTTATTGGCCGGAACGTTCTTCAGCAACTCCCGCAACTGGTAGTCCGTCCAGTCCGCACCGGCTACCGGTCCGGGCTCCGTGCCGGGCGCATGCTGATCGTAGAACATCGGCACGATCCAATCGCAGTGCTGCGCCAGGTGGGGAGTATCGAAGTTGTCGTTATCCAGTTCGACATCCTGCGTCACCCGCAACCCTTTCGCATGAAACGCCGCGTATAACTCCTGCATAAAGCGCACCAGATTGTCCCGGTCCGCCTCGCCGATCTCCTCGAAGTCGATGTTGATCCCCTGCAACTTCTCCCGCAGCAGCCAGTCCCGCAACTTGGTGATGACGACCGTCCGCGTCTTTTTGTCGGAGACGATCTCATGGACGGCCCGCGTATCCCAATCGCCCTTACCCTCCTCCTGCCCGGCCAGTTGCGTGTAGTTATTCAGGATGGGGAGGATGGGCAGGCCGGCATTACGCACCAGCGGCAGGACGTCGTTCAGATCCTGTTTCTGCCGGGCATCCACAAAGGGGTTGGCGTTCGGGTCGGCATAGTGCGCGCCGGCAGCCTTGAGATGCAGCCACTCCGGCAGGAAGTGGGTGAGTTGGCCGACATTGCGGCGCAGTGAGGCATAGGATGTCTGATCCCAATTGACATAGAAGCCCGCCACAACAGGAGGCGCCAGGGCAAGCGGGCCGGTATAGATGGGCCTGGGTTGCCTTGTACCCGCTCTCAATTGGCGCTGCCGCTCCTCCTCCTCCTTCAGGCGCTGCAGCCTCCGCTTCTCCTGCCCCTGCTTATAATCCATCGCCTGATTGTGGTGATCTTCCTGCATAGGCTCCAGGTTGACGGTATCGCGGGGGGGAGCCACCTTGGGTAAGTGAGAGTGCGGCATCAGGGGGAGCGACAGGATGCTGATGATGAGCAGGAGGATCGCGGTCAGAATGAGAAATAGGCCGGTCATCGCTCCCCGCACAAACCAGGGCCAGCGCCGCCGTCCGGCATCGAAGAAGACCGGATAGGTCGGCAGGGCCGGTGCGTCCGAAGCGTGGTTCGGCTCCGTCGGATCCGGAAGGGGCAGGCTTAGCGCCGGCTCCTCGGCATACGCCCCGTCCGGACGCTCCCCACCCTCGTCTGGGAGCGTGGAGGTTGGGGATGCCGGGTTCTCCCTCTGCGGTTGCACTATATCATTTTTCAACGGGGCCACTCGCCTCCAGATGCTGCACCATCTCCGAAACGGTCACAAAGCGATAGCCGTCACGGCGCAGTCGGATGATCAAACTGGGCAGGACCTGCAGGGTCTGGTCTATCCCATCATGCAGCAGAATAATGGTGCCGGGTGAAACATGATCCAGCCGTTCGGCCAGGATGCTCTCCCCCGGCATGGCATAATCTGCCGGATCGTTCGTCCAGAGAATGATCTTCATATGCAATTGATCCGCATTCCGCAGCACATTGGGCTTATGGTGCCCACCGGGCGGGCGAAAAGCGGTGGGCTGTACCCCACAGGCACGACGGATCGCCTCGTTGCCCTGTCGAATTTCGCTCTGTACGACCGCATCGGTCGCTCTGTCCAGATTGATATGGTGGTAGGTATGATTGGCGACTTCGTGACCTCCCTGCACAATCAACGGGAGCACCTCGGGCGTTTCGTCCACTTTCTTCCCGACGAGAAAGAAGGTCGCCCTGACATTCAAGCCGCGCAGGAGATCCAGCAATCGGAGCGTGTACTCCCGATGGGGGCCATCGTCGAAGGTGAGGGCAACCTCTTTTCGGTTCGGATCGCCATGCCAGACGCTGAGGACTCTGCGTCCCTCCCAGCCATTGGTGCGCTCCGCCGTAATCTTCTCCATCGCAGGGGCCTCTCCGGCAGGGAGAGGCGTCAGAGCGTCGCTCCCCGCCTGCGGATCGGCGCTCTGCGTCGCCAGGAGGAGCAACGCCAGCAGGGAGATCCCCCACCCTCCGGCGTGCACTATGCGCTTTACCTGGTTGTGCTGTATTTTCACGCGTTGTCCGGGGAAAGCGGAGACTTTGACTTTTGGGCCGCTTTCGATTATAATGCTTACTGTGAGAGACCGACACGCAGTTGGTAACCCGCCCGCAGGCGGATGCAATGGACTGCGCGGAAAAATCTGAAACTTCGATATCCCGCAGGCATCCCACCAATCGGTTACGCTCATTTACCTCTTACGAAAAAAACGAAGGGAACTTCACACGATGCGAATGAGATGCGCAGTGCACAGGGCGAACGGGAACGTACAACGCAGGAGCCTGCTCGCCGCTCTCACGCCTCTGCTTGGCATTGCCGCTCTCACGGTACCCATGATTGCGGGCTCGGCGCGGCGCGGCGCCGAGATAAAAGATATCTCCGACTATACGATCCAGGCGAAAGACCTTACGGCCACGCTCCACGTCACCAAGTTCGATACCAAGGAGTTGGAGAAGATCGGCTCCGATTTCACCACGACCTACTCGTTGCGGAACCTGACCCTCTCCTTTAAGAACCCGGATAAGATCCGTTTAGAGGGCAAGTCGCCCACGCGCGGCACGGCCCTGATGATCCTGAACGGCCCGGACCGCTACTTTGAGGTCCCCAAGTTCAATATCCACAAAACGGAGAACCTGACGAAATCGCCCGGCAAGCGACAGTCGCTGCTGGAATTCGGGGGCGTGCTCTCTGCGGAAACGCTCCGCTTCATGGAGGGGAGCTTCGTCAAGCAGGAGCCCCAGGACGGTCAGATGGCGCTCGCCTACGACCTCAAGTATCAGGGTTCGGACACAGGGTCGCACTACCGTGTCTGGATCAATCCCCAAACCCGTATCACCGTCAAGCGCGAGTGGTATGACAGCGAGAACCAGCTTCGCGCCACATTCACCTATCTGGAGCCGCATGAGGTCGGGCCGAATGTATGGCTGCCGGGTAGAGTCGAAGTGCGCAATGCGGAGGGAAACCTCGGCGCTGTCATCGCCCTGGACACCGTCAAGATCAATCAGGGACTGGCCGACAGCCTGTTCGAGGTCACCCGCCAGGGAGACGCTACTCCTTAAAGGTTTCGCATTTTTCGTGCTGCGCCCGCTTGGCGCGTTTGTCGAAAAAGCCAAGCGGCTTGCCGCACATGATGCACTCTCCTGCCGCCCGTCGCTTGTCCCGGATCGCCCTCAATCGCTTATCTTCCTCTCCCCAGGGTGCGGTCGCCGCATACTCGTCATCTTGCTCTTTTTGGCTCATATCGGACATGGGTGTCTCCTTCGCCGCCTAACATAGATCGGCTAGCATGGATCTGCTTCAGTACGCAATATCCGGTTAAGAGTTCGCGATGACGTCGCATTCCTCCTGCTTCCCATCGGCAGAAGGCGCCATTTTTTTCGCGCCTCGGATCGGGGAAGGACATACTTCCCTGGATGGAGAATTCGCAGGCAGACTTTTCGGTGCGATCCAGCGTCGGGAATACAAGCGTCCAGGGAACAACATGGCTGTGGACGCGGGCAAGGAGTGTACAGAATGTTTGAATGGGTACGGGTAGGAGAGGCCGCACAGCCGGAGGCTGTGGTTCTGGGAGTTTTCGCCGACGAAAAACCGGAAGCCGCCGATTCGCGCTGGTTCGCCGATGCGGCAGTGCGGGAGGCGCGGGAACGACGCGAGTGTACCGGCAAGGTGGAGAATGTCGTCGAAACGTTTGTTTCGGAGGAGGCGCACGGCATCCGGATCTTTCTGGCGGGGCTGGGCAAACGGGACGCGCTCGACAGCGAGAAGCTGCGTAAAGTCGCGGCGGCAGTGGGGCGCAGGCTGGCCAGGACGCGCGAAGGCACGGTTGCCGTAGAGCTTGCCGAAACCCTCTCCCGGACCACCATCACAGCGCAGACCGGCGGGCGCTGCTTCGGCGAAGCGCTGGGACTGCTGGGCTGGCAGGGCCGGATCTATCAGGGCAAGGGGTCCGAAGCCACCCCTCCGGGGCCGCTGACCCTGCTCTCCTCCGATGCGGAATTTACCGCCGGAATGGAGTATGGTCTCCAGTTGGCCGCCTCGACCAATCTGGCGCGCACGCTGAGCCAGACGCCTCCCAATATCGCTACGCCCCTCTGGATGGCGGAGCAGGCGGCGAAGCTGGCCGCCGAGGTCGGATTGAACTGCCGCATCCTGCAGGGCGCAGAGTTGGAGCAGGAGCGCCTGGTGGGCCTGATCAATGTGGGCAAAGCCTCCGAAAACGCGCCCTGCCTGGTCCGCCTGGAGTATCGCCCGGCGCACTCCGACCCCAGAGCCAGGCCGGTGGTTCTGATCGGCAAGACCATCACCTACGATACCGGCGGGCTGACCTTGAAGATCAACAACGGCATGGTGGGCATGAAGCGGGACAAGGATGGCGGCTGTGCAGTCCTGGGCGCCATGCATGCCATCGCCACGCTGCTCAAGCCCCCCTTCCCGGTGGTGGGACTGCTGGCGGCGGCGGAGAACTCCATCAGCGAGGACGCATTCCGCCCCGACGATGTGCTTACCTACCGGAACGGCGTCACGGTGGAGGTGACGAACACGGATGCGGAGGGGCGGCTGGTGCTGGCGGATGCGCTCTGCTGGGCGTGCGAGATCGAAGAGGCGTTCTGCATCGTGGACCTGGCGACCTTAACGGGCGGCGTGGTCACCGCCCTGGGCGCAACCTACGCCGGGTTCTTCTGCGAGGACACGGCGCTGCGCACCCGCCTGGAGCAGGCCGCCGACGTGAGCGGGGAGCGGATCTGGCGACTGCCCCTGCATGAGGAGTATCGGGAGATGCTGAAATCCCCGGTCGCGGACATTATCAATTCCAATCCGAACCGCAAGGCGCATCCCATCCAGGGCGCGGCTTTCCTGAGCTACTTCGTCTGCGAGGGCATTCCCTGGGCGCATATCGACATCGCCGGCGTCCATAGCATCGACGCGGATGCCGGGCCGCTCATCAAAGGCCCCACCGGCTACGGCGTACGTCTGCTGGCCGACCTGGTTGCCGTCCTGCCTCCGACCGACCGACGCTGAACGAAGGGAAAATCACGTGGAGCATACGCAGAGTATCCGCAAGATCGAAGAGAACCTGGCAAGCGTTATACGGGGCAAATCGGAGAGCATCCGGCTCATTCTGGTCGCATTGATGGCCGGAGGGCATATTCTATTGGAAGACGTGCCGGGCACCGGCAAGACCACCCTGGCGAAGTCGCTGGCGCGCTCCATCGACGGCATCTTCCGGCGCATCCAATTCACGCCCGACCTCCTGCCCGCCGACATCACCGGCAGCAACTTCTACAGCCCGAAAGACGGCTCGTTCACCTTCCGCGAGGGACCGGTGTTCGCCAATGTGCTGCTGGCGGACGAGATCAATCGCACCTCGCCGCGCACCCAATCCGCGCTGCTGGAGGTGATGAGCGAGAACCAGATCACCATCGAGGGGCAGCGGCGCGAGCTGCCCCAGCCCTTCTTCGTCATCGCGACCCAGAACCCGACGGAGTTTCACGGCACGTATCCGTTGCCGGAGGCGCAACTGGACCGCTTCGCCGTCCGCGTGACCCTCGGCTATCCCAGCATCGCCGACGAGATCGAGATCCTCTACAGCCAGAACGACAGCCACCCCTTCGAGCGCCTGGTTCCGGTGGTCTCCTGCCAGGAGGTGCTGGACCTGCAGGAGCACGTCAAGCGGGTGCGCGTGGATCGCTCCATCGCGGAGTACATCCTCCAGTTGGTGGAGTTCACTCGCAACGATCCGCGTCTGCGCCTCAGCCTCTCGCCCCGAGGTTCGCTGGCGCTCTACCGCACCGCCCAGGCCCGCGCCCTCCTGGAGGGCCGCGACTATACGCTGCCAGAGGACATTCGCGCCCTGGCGGTCCCGGTCCTGGCCCACCGCATGATGCTGGACACCAAGGCCCGCTACGGCGGCGTTATGAATTCCCATCTCATCGAGGAGGCCCTGGAGAAGACCCCCGTCCCCCGCTAAATCCTCTCACGTCTTTTTTGCCGGCTGATCCTGTCCATTCTGGTGCAGGATCAGTTTTTCGACCGCGCCCTGATCGTTCTTGCAGAAAGTGATCTGCGCATCCGCCACGCGGTAGAAGAATTCGGTCTCCGAGGACGGATGGAGGCGGTAGGCGCGCTGGTCGGTCAGTTGTGCCATCAGGCGATCCCCATCCCGTGTCACGGTCAACACCGCTTTCTCATCAAAGGCGTATGCGCCGACATAGTTGTCGAAGACAGCAGGGTCTATCGGGACAGCGATTTGGAGCGGGAGGGGGTCGGGAGCATTTCCATCCAGAAGCTTCAGCAGGCCAAAGCCGATGGCGTCCACGCTGTGGGCGAACGCGTTGCATAACACCACGACGCCGTTTCCCTTCTCCGGGTTGAAGGCGCACATCGTGCGGTAACCTGCGGTGCCTCCATTGTGCCAGACGTTCCCCTCGGGCTGTATATGCCACCCCAGTCCGACAAGGTCCCCACCCTCCTGGGTGATATTCTGTGACTTTTGGGCCAGCAGCAGCGCGGGATAGAGCGGGGTTTTCCACTGCCGCAGATTGGCCTGCAGAAAGCGGAGCATATCACGCACGGTGGAGCGGATTGCGCCTCCTCCTTGCAGCGCTCCCAGGTCCCAATTTGCGACAGGATTGCCGTCGACATCGTGCCCCGGCGCCAGATGCGCCCGCGCTTCGGGAGTAAACCGAATGAGGGTACTCTGCATTCCCAGCGGGTCCAGGATACGCCGCTTCAGCAGGCTCTCGTAACTGCAGCCGGAATGCCGCGCCAGAACTGCTCCCATCAGCCCCATGCCCAGATTACTGTACTCATACTTCTCCCCCGGTTTGCGCGCCAATTGGTGTCCCGAGAGAAATGCATAGAGCTTGTGGTAGGTGTAGTCTACGTAGGGGTTCTCCGGGTCTCGTGGCTGGAAGTTGTCCGGCATACGGGGCAGCCCGGAGCGATGCGTCGCCAGGTCGAGCAGGGTGATCGGCGTGTCTTCAAACTGCGGCATCTTTACGGCAGCCGGAAGGTATCGGGATACCGGGTCGTCCAGGGACATCTGCTTGCGGAGGACTTTATCGGCCAGCAGGATCCCCGTGAACGCCTTGGTAATCGAGCCGATCTCGTAGAGGGTATCGGCATCCGGAGCATCGGCCTGGGCTGCAGAGAGCCGCCCATAACCAAACACCCTGGTCTTCTCCTTATGGACCAGCCCGATGCACAATCCAATGGCGATCCCATGGTCCAGGACCGGCTGCACAAAACGGTCGATTTCAGCACGTAGTTCCGTCTCTTCCGCCAGCTTCGACGGCTCGGCATCCCTTACGACTTCCATTAGCAATCGCTCCCTCCCTTTTGCTTCTCATAGACAAATCACTTAACAATGGTACAACAGATTTTTGCCGGGTACGGCATGTACCCGTCTGTAGGGGCAGGCCCTTGTGCCTGCCCTGGGCAACCACGGGGGGTTGCCCCTACGCGCCACCCAAGGTCCAGCCCTCTGATGCCTAGCTCCTCACCACTTCATGTTCATGGCGAGGCGGGGGCGGTCGCTGGTGTTCATGCTGCCCGCATGGGCGCAGAGGTAGTGGTAGAACAGGATGTCGCCCCGTCGCGGCGTCAACTCGACCGGTTCGCCGAGATCCCGTTGCGATAGCTCCTGGTTCAGGGTCCACATCATCTCGTAGCGCTCCGGATCGCTCTGCGCCAGCGCTAACAGCTTCCGATGCGAACCCGGCCAAACCACGGTGCCCGCGCCATGCGTCGGGACGTCGTTCAGAAAGAGCATGGAGGCGATCCGGAAGGCGCGCGGAAAGGTCTTGTGCCCATGCTCCTTGATAGCGTGGTCAATATGCGGCCTCGGCCACTGCCACTCCCCCTCCTGGGGAAAGACGTTGATCGCATAGCCGCGCGACGGCGGCTTGAAGCTTGCCGGGTCATCCCCCGCCAGCAGCGCCGCAGCAGCCAGTATCTCGGGCGTATAACAGGCGGCTAACTCCGGAGGGTCATACACCTGATGGCGCATCGCGATCGGCCAGGTCGCCCGGTCGTTCGGGTCGGCAGCGAAGGCGCGCCACATCGCCGCCTCCGCCGCCTCGGCAATGGTCGCAGGAACCAGGCCCGAAACCAACAGGTAACCCTGCTCCGCATACTCCTGCTCCTGCGCTTCCGTCAAAACTTGCATTGCTTGCTCCCTCTCTTCAGGGTGTCTTTGTATCCAAAATTTGATCGGAGAGAACGTTCTTTTCGTAGTCTCCCAGGAATCGCTGCCCTTTTGGAGAGGTCAGCAGTTTCTCCAGAGCTTGCTGCTTTTCTGCCATGGATTTCATTTGAAACGGCGTCTTGTTCCAGTCGCAGTGCTGAATGCAGTATTGGACGTACAGGCTGGCGGTTTCCGGGCGGCCACTGAATGAACCATAATGATGTGTGATCAAGAAGGGTACGCCATCCACGATCTCAATCGGTTCCAGCGGCCAGTCGGCCAAACTGCTTCCACGCGGTAAAATGGGATAACCTATAGAAGGTCTTCGGAATTCGCCTCCTTCCCTGGCAACAAACAACATGCGGCATAGAAGGAACAATGGCATATCGTCGTGGTTTCTTCTCCGGTAGGAGGCCAGGGTCAATAACGTTTCGCACGCCTTCACTTTTCCCATGGATTGCAGCGTCATGGCAGCGCGAATATACGGATCCACCTTGTAGACTTCGCCCCTGGATCTGCCGAAGAAACCGCTCCCAGATGGGTTGAGATCCGGGAGATCCTTCAGGGAGATCTGACTTGCTCGATCTGCAATATCTTGTAAGTGTTGTAGGAATAGGTCACATGTTTCCGAATTATCTCCCAGATCCTCCATTTCGGAGCGAAATTCGGTATAGAGCCGTTTGATCGCACCAAGCTCCTCCTGGTTCACGCCTCCAACATTGCCGGAGCCTTCGACGAGACCATAGACAGGAGTAGGGAAAGCCTCCGGCATCTCCAGCAGGCTAGTCTTGAGACCTCGCAGCACCCTGTCCAGGTTAAGGGCGAATTCGTAGCGTGTGAGCAGCCGCTGACCGCTAAAATTGCCGGTCGGACACCCCTCCAACAAGTGGCGTCTTCTGAGGAAATCGGCATCCTTGTAGACTGGGTCGGACGGAGGTACGAGCTTTTCCCCAAAGCGCGAAGTGGTGAAGTTCTCCCAGTTGGCTTCCGTGTTTACCATGGGATCATAACGCGGCGGTTCAAAGCTGAGGCTGTTTGTGCCGCTGAAAAATGAATCGGAAAAGAACTCCTTCGATTTCAGGGGCAACTCATAGTAGGGAAGCGCCATGATCTGTGTATTGTCCTGGAAGAATTTCGGATGCCGGAATTGAAGCCGATCTCCGGGGAAGTAAGTGATGCTGCGAGCAACAACCATCCTTTTATACGATAGATCGGGCACCCTCAGATAGGAACTGAAGATGGGGAGGGTGCATTTTTCGCAACGCAGGTGCTCACCCAGGATCTTATAGAATTGGCCTTTCCCATGTTCATCGAAGCCATAGGCATAGCCCTGGGACAATGGTAGATTGTAGTAGAGGTGGGAGACTTTGACGACATCGGCTCCCCGTTTGAAGATGATGTTACCCTGAGCGCGAAGGATGTTGTCGTTGCAGCGGAACTGCAGACGGTCTGCAGTGATCCGGATATTGCGGAAGGTCATCCCGGCGGCGCCCTCTTTCTCATCGGCCTGAATGATCCGGTCGTTTGCGCTGTAGGCGAGAAAATCTTTGGCCTGAAACGCCATCGAATTCTGAACGACTGAGGGAGCTACAGGAACATCGGTGAACGCGATGTCTATGGTATCCACGGTAGCTCCAGGGGTAAAAGTGGAAACATGACAGGTTCCTACGATGGGATCACTGGTCAAGCGCACCCGTGCCTCTCCAGACGCATTGGTCACCGCCTGAGCGGAGGAGAGCTGACCAACCGTTGCCGAAAATTGGACGATGATGTTTGCACCGAAGGGTTTCCCGCTGCCGTCACACAGATCGGCAATGATATCGGTAGACTGTTTGCCGTCCGCGAGCAGGGTCATATGGGTTGCACGCAATCTCAACTTCGCAGGTGTTGCCTTCTCCACCTGCGGGACCGCTGCAGCCCTCTCGTCGTTCTGCTGACGGACCGCATCTAGCGTCTGGTGCATCGCGGCGATCTGCTCCCGCTGCCGGGCGACCGTGCGCTCCAGCGAGGCTATGTATACCAGAAGCACAGAGAAACCACAGGCGACCACCATACTACAGAAAAGAATCACGCGTTGCTTCATGGGAGACCTATTGCCTTTCGGGTGCGGGAAGCTACTCTTCTCCAACCCTTAACCCCTGCTCTTTCAGCGGGACAAGGTCATTCCGTTTTCGTCAGAATACTGCATTTTGCGTCCGTGAGGCGGGTGAATGCGCGGAGCGCAGACGGAGCGTCGGTGCTTGCACCGGGAAGCGGAGAGAGGGCCGGACCCTGGGTGGCCGTAGGCCCGTGGTCTCCGCCCCCGCCACTGGTCCGAGGGGGTGGAGGAGACGGGTACGTTCTGTACCCGGCCCTTCGAGCCGGGCAGAAACCGAGAACGAAATGGCCCTCTCAGCGGGAAGAATCACTCTGCTGAAAAGGGAGGATGGTCTGCAACGTGCCCATGTTCCCAGACCGTCGGGAAGTGCTTGCCCTTGAGGATCTCGCCCGGCTGCACCTCCACGTTGTGCTCGACGAGGTGCGTCCTGCCGGGATCCTTCTCATAGCGGGTGTATCCCGGCATATAGTGTACCGCGATCCCCGGTCGGCCCCGGTCGCTATTATTGTTGGGGGAGCCGTGCCAGGTGAGGCAGTGGTGCAGGCCGACATGCCCCTTCTTCACCGGCATCGGCACCGGCGTGATGTCGATCCCTTCGGGCAGCAGGCTCAGATCGGGCGCGGGCGTAAAATCCTCGCGGTTGGTGCCGATGGTGCCGCCCTTATGCGGCCCCCACTTATGGCTGCCAGGGACCATCCACATGCAGCCGTTCTCAACATCGGCGTCATCGAGCGCCACCCAGGCGCTGACGAGATCGGCAGGCTGGATGATGGGCCAGTAGGGGTGGTCCTGATGCCAGTCGGTAGGGCCGCCGGTCCGCGGTGGCTTGTACTGCACCTGGTCGTGCCACACCCGCAGGGTATCCGTACCGATCACATCGGCGACCATCTCCAGGATCAGAGGGTTGAACAGGTGCTCGTAGAAGAGGTCATCCGCCTCCCAGATATTGACGATCTGAATGACCTTCCGCTCATCGCCCCACCCTCCGATCCGCTCCGGCTGCGCCTTGCCGCGCCCCTCCATCACCTCCATCAAACGCGCGCACATGGCATCGGCCTGTTCATCCGACATGATGCGCCCTGCCTGTAAATAGCCGCGCTCCTGAAACTCCGCAATCTGGGCCTGTGTCAGCATTCCTTTATGCTCCTCCCGATAGGGGCGTCTCTTCGCCTGTGTGACGCCCGCTATCCCATAAGTTTCTCCTCTCAACGCACAACTCCTGCCGGAACGCTTGACAGCGTGTCCGTGATAATCTATAATGAGATAGTCTTATGGTAAGAATGCGGGGTTTGTTGCCCTACCTTGGGCTATGTAACCTTTCACGCGCTCCTACCGTCGAAAAGCTGCAACCTTCGGCACGTGAAGGTTCACCGATCCATAGGTTCGCTTTTTCCACCAAACAGGGGGATTCCGATTATGACGTTCCTACGTCTCTCTCCAGCACGACTCCGAACGCTCGGCCTAGCGCTGGCCGCGCTGTCGCTGCCTACCGCGCTCCTGGTCGCGCCGATTGTCAAATCGAGAGCGGAAAAGCCGGTCGCACGACGCCAGGCGGGAACGAGCGCGTTGACGATGCCGCTGGCAGTCGCCTGGAAATATACCGGCAACTTCTATGGCAGTAACCCGGCGGCTCCGGTCATCGTGGGAGATACTGCCTACTATGTCTCCGGGAACATCGTCTATGCGGTCAATCTGCAAAATGGCAGCCAGAAGTGGCGCTATCCGTCGGATGTCACGGCGACCCTGCCGAAATTTGTTGCCTTTTCGCCCGCCGTCGCCAATGGAAAAGTCTTTATCGGCGCACCCGATGGCCTCTATGCGCTGAGCGCTACCGATGGGAGCCTGCTCTGGCGCTACGCCGTGCCCCGGAATGCTCCTGTCAGTACCGTACCCTATGTCATGGGCAACAACGTCTATTTCGGGTCGGCGAATGGACGGCTCTACGGCCTCGATACCAGCAGCGGCGAGACTCTCGGCGGCGCTTTCCGTCAGCTCGGCAAACCTCTCGGGGTGGATATGGGCGGCGACCTGGGGGCCGAGCCGGCCTTTATGAACGGCAGTATCTACTATGCGACCTCCAACTCGGAGTTCCATGTCATCGACCTGTCGACGGGCGTGCAGCGCTGGGCCGTGCGCCTCCAGGCCGATGTCCGCAATGCCACCCCCGTCTTCGGCGGGGAGGCCATGTATCTCGCGACCGGCAATGTGTATACCTGCTGGCGGCCCGGCAACGGCTCCCAGAAGTGGTATATCCAACTGCCGGATGAAGCGGCGGCGCCCCCTGCCGTCGATACAGATGGTACCTCGTATATCATCACCGCGGACCGCTTTATGTACGCGATCAGCACGCGGGCCAAGGGCCTCTGGAAGAACCCACCACGCCTGGACAATCGCCCTCTGACGGCCCCCGTCCTCTCCGGTAACCTGCTGATCATTCCCACGGCCCTGGGCGGTCTGTATGCCTACGACAAAGAGAGCGGCGCGCTGAAGTGGAGCTATAACATCCAGCCTTCCGCCTCCAATCCCGCTGCGGTTCCGAACAGCACGAGCATCGCCGCACCGCCCGTCGTCGTAGGCGACACGCTCTATACGCTCTCCGATGATGGGACGCTGACCGCCTTCCGACACGACGCGCCCGATACCATCCCGCCGGTCATCTCCGAACTGGAACCGGAACAAGGGGATTACCTCAATGGGCGTCCGCCTTTCCATATCGGCGCGAAGATCATGGACGAAGGCTCGGGCCTGGATCTCAGCACGCTTTCGCTCAAACTGGATGACCATGAGATCCCGCGCCGCTTCCTGGATTCGAAGAGCCCGGAGAAGGACGGCTTTCTCTTCCGGATCGAAACCGGCCTTCTCGAGTATGCGACCGTTGAGAACGAAGGCGGCGGCAAGTCCAATACCCTGGCAAACGGCAAACATACCGTGACGATCCGCGTGAAGGACTGGATGGGGAATGAGTTGGTCAAATCCTGGCTGTTTACGGTGGATGACGCAATCAAGGCGCGCCCGCGCAACATCCAGCCGAACAATGCGCCTAACGGCTTCGGCAACCCCGGCGGAGGCAAGGGCAACAGCGGGGGAGGCCCGGCGGGCGGCAAGGGAGGAGCCTGATCGGGAGGTCTCTCTATCGCCATGACCCTATCCGAACCCTCTACGCCCTCGGCGTCCGATGCGCCCTCCTCCTCATCGGAGCAAACATCCCCGGCAGCCGCACCTGCCGGGGATGTTTTACGCGCCTGGCTGCGCCTCGCCAATCTTCAGTTCTCACCGCGTCTCACCTCTGCTCTGCTCACTCACTTTCAGCACGATCCACTGGCGCTCTTCGCCGCCTCCGATAGGGAACTGGAGGAGGTCTCCGGCTTCCTGGCGCGCCACCTGGTCCGGCTGCGGGATACCACGCTGGATGTGAGCGACCGCCAGTGGACCTGGTTCGAGCGGCATGGGGTCCAACTGGTCACACGCGCTCAGCCGGAATACCCGGACCTCCTCCGTGAGATCCCCGATCCTCCCCCCTTCTTCTTCTATCGAGGCACGCTCACGAAAGCGGATGAGATGAGCGTTGGCATCGTCGGCTCTCGCCATGCCACGCCTTACGGTCGCGCCGTCTCCGAGCGGATGGCCCGCGAACTCGCCGGGCAGGGAGTGACCATCGTCAGCGGCGGCGCGGTGGGGATCGATACGGCGGCGCATCGTGGAGCGCTGGAGGGCGGGGGCAGAACGCTGGCGGTCCTGGGATGCGGCCTGGACGTGGACTACCCCCGCGACAATCGCCTCCTCTTCGAGAAGGTGATCGGGTCGGGAGCCGTGATATCGGAGTATCCGCTCGGCGCACAACCGGAAGCCTGGCGGTTTCCCATGCGCAATAGGTTAATTAGCGGATTGTCTTTAGGCTCGCTGGTGGTGGAAGCGCCCCGCCAGAGCGGCGCGCTCATTACTGCCCGTTACGCCGCCGAACAGGGCCGCACCGTCATGGTCGTTCCAGGAAATATCGACCGCCCAACCTCCCAAGGCTCCAATGATCTTCTCAAAGATGGCGGCATCCCCATCACGGAGACCGAGGACATCCTCCGCGCTCTGGGACTGGTCGCCGTACCCGCTCGTCCCGCCGTCCAGTACGCCCTTCCTCTCGACGACGCCTCAGCGGCTCCTACGCCCTCCGCCCGGACAACCGCCTCCCCTCAGACCGCATCCGCCCCCAATGCCGACGTGCTGCTGCGCTCCTTGACGGAGACCCAACGCATGCTCTTCTCCTGCCTCTCCCAGACACCCCGCCACCTGGACGCCCTCGCTCAGGCCGCGAACCTGACAGTCATTCAGGCAGGCGTAGAGATGACCCTCCTGGAACTGACCGGCCTGATCCGCCGCCTCCCCGGCAATACCTACATCCGTGCCCTCTAAATCGGGTAGGCTTTAATGTCAAGTGAGATGTCTTCTCACTTGACATTTCACGCATTCTGCGTAAGAATATACGTACTATGCGTAAGATTGCGGCGCTTGATGCGCTCTTTCCGAAAATCAGGCAGCATCTGCTTGCAGCGACACTGCTGAACCCAGAACGCTGGTGGTATCTCAGCGATCTGGCACAATTTCTATCCGTGACGCCTTCCAGCCTCCAGCGTGAACTTTCTGCACTGACCGAAGTCGGCATTCTGGAACGTCGACGAGATGGAAACCGAGTCTACTACCGCCCTGATCCTTCCTGCCCTTTCCTCAGCGATCTGCAGGGCTTGCTTGCCAAGACCATCGGGCTGGCAGATATACTGAAGGAGGCATTGGAACCCGTTGCGGATGCGCTGGAATTTGCCTTCATCTACGGTTCCTTAGCACGAAATGAGGAGATTTCGGAGAGCGATGTGGATTTGATGCTCATCGGTTCCCTGCGACTCTCGGATCTTTCGGCGGCATTGCGGGAGGCGGAGCGTCGCCTACGTCGTCCAATCAATCCGACCCTCTTTACGTTGGAAGAGTTTAGAGAGAAATGGCAGAGCGGAAACCATTTTCTACGCACGGTCATGCAGGCCGAGAAAATTTTTCTCCTAGGAGATGCACATGAGTTGGCAGCAACTGTTGAACGATAAAAAAGTCAAGACACATACCACGACCTTTCAAGAACTGGACGCACTCCGCTCCGTTATTGATCGCGATCTGCAAGATGCAGCACTTAGCGGGCTCTCTGCCGACCGACGCTTTGCCACGGCTTATAATGCCGCGCTGCAAGTATCCAAGATGGTTATTGCCTGTGTAGGGTATAGGGTAAGCGGGGCAAGTCATCATCAGACGACCTTTGAAGCCCTTGAACTGGCGCTTGGCTCCAGTGTCACTCCTCTTGCCTCCTACTTTGATCTGTGTCGGCGTAAGCGTAACACGGTAGACTACGACATCGCGAACGTCGCCAGCGAGACGGAAGCAGAGCAGATACTGAAGGAAGCAGGAAACTTGCGTCAGATAGCAGAGAACTGGATCGCTCATAACTATCCGCAATTCAAGAAAACTTGACCGCCTCGGGCATGACGATGCTAGAGTTGATTGGCCTCATCCGCCGTCTCCCCGGCAACACTTACATCCGCGCCCTCTGAAACATCAAACCTGGTTGGTTCAGACAGTCTAACGGCGAGGTGGCTGATCGGGCAGTTGACAGGTATTACCGCAGCGAAAACCGCTCCCGTTCAGGAGAGCAGATCGCCGGGCTTTGCTTGCATAACTGTTGCGCCAGATCAAAGTCATTCTCTGAACAAAAAACCTGCCGGTAACTCTGCTCAACCTGAAGGCCATTGTAATAACTGATTTGATCGGTTGTTAATATGACGGCCCGCCCTTCGTCGGCGGACAATTCCGCAAAGGCCGTCCGTTCGTGAAGGATGAGCATTACCGTTGGCGAAAGTGGAAAAGCAATCTCAAGTCCACGCGAGTTGAGACTCCTACCGCCTACGTACGGATTGTGATTATGTGCTTGTCGCACTACTGGATTGTCCGATATATATAGTGGGCGCCCCGTCGGATTAATCCCGACGCGCCAGATCAAACGACAGAGATCGCCGATCAGAGGCCCAACTTTACTGCGGTCTAACATATACAGCCCTTGATAGAGCGGCCACATCCGTTCGTCGAACTCCACTCTGTACTTGAACCGCCCATTGGAGCCAGGAAATGCTTTCTCCGCGAGATTCTCGGCGATAACCTGCGCGACCTTTTGATTCGTCTCGACCATCCATTCTCTGAACTCGAACGTTCTGAGCAACTGGATGACCATAAGGTGGGCAAGCCTGAAGCGTTGGTCGTCGGGAAGGCCATTGGTCGGGACATCTTTGAGCAAATCAGCTACAGCCCGCGCAAACCTTCCTTCCAGTCTGCCCAGCGCATGCTCCACGACCTGCAAGTCAACCTGATCAGCAAATTCCGGGGTGAAGAGATCTGCTGGCGCGTCATAGAAGCCCGGTTTCTGCGCCAAGCGACTGATCGGCTCATATCTTATCCTGTCGTCCAATTTGTCGTAGACGTATAACTTGGGATTGCTGCCCCGAAACTGCTTCAGGATAAACTCCGGGACCGTATGCTCAACAATGGTCTTCTGCGTCTGCACCTCGTTCGCCTCCCCTTCGTCAGGCATAGTTAAAAATCGAGCGGATACTTCGAATCGCGATAATTGGGAAACCGTTCCTATCTCCGTCATCACGTTTCAGCACCGTGCTTCCGGATTAGTGTAGCTCCCAATCAAAACCGGGGGGTTCAGTGGATACGATGACCCCGACGCTGTTATAAAAGAGGAGTAGCCACTGCGTTACTGCAGGTTCTTCCAGCCCGTAGATGAACCAGCAGGCGAACACTCCTTCACCCAGAGTGAATGGCCCGTTATGTTTGACCCGCAGAATGTCCGGGATTGCGCTTCTGAGTTGGAAGGGATCTATCCGGCTTACGTCGAACTTGCAGTCGCGCGGCAACCGCTCGTTTCGGATCGCGTAGTACAATCCACGAACCATCATAGACATGGCTCTTATCACCCGCTCGCTTTCGACTGGAATTCCATAGCCATGCCCAATGTAAATCCCCGACTTCGAAAACATCGGCTCAAACCGTGTTTCGCTGGCGGCGGTGCGTGCGATCAGAGACCTGTTATTTCGTGCTGCCCTCGTTACTGGGCCCTGGAGGACAGCTTGGGCAGCCAAGCTGTATTCCGCGTGGATATCTACGACCAGCATATCCCGGATATAGCCTTCGTCCTTTGACAGTTCGTGGTTGCAATCGTGGCACGAAGGCACAGTCTTGAGCTGGATGTTTTCAGGCATCGGTTGTGGAAAGAGGCAGCGCGAGATTACGTGAGCGTTCTCAGTTGCTACTCGGTCTCCACAATAAGCGCACATAATTGCTTCCTGCTCTATACCGGAATCCATTTTTGTATTCTCCTCATTGTTCACGCATCTTGCCACTTTGAGATCAAGAGACTCGCAATGCTACATCTGAAACGTATCGCCCACCTCTTGGTGGTAAGTTGAACATTGGCCTGTGATCTTAGCCAACCACAATCATTGATTGGATGGCGACTCCCTGGGTCCGTCGTGCTTCTGTCCAGTGCCTTCTTCAGACGGCATATGCTCTTGCTGCAACGCGTGAAGGAATCCTAAAAGGAATCCAACGCAGAGACGCAGGGTGATCCACCACGTATAAATCGCGTACACAGAATAGAACGCTCCAGGGTCAAACAAGCCGTGCGCCATTCGGTTGCGGAAATTCACCCCCCATTTCTCAACCAAAAGGCCGCGAAGATCAAAAACGATGTCCTCTCCTAACAACTTATTCGTTTCGGGCATACGCAACATTTTATTCAAGTCGTACTCGTCTTGAATCGCCTCGCTGTCCAGCCCGGAAGTAACCACTCCAGACAGCGACAGGAGATACCGGAGTGAGTGTTCGATCTGCGGTATAAGGATATGGACCGCCTCCGCCCACTCGTTGTGTAATCCCGCATACAGTCCCTTCGCGTAAAGGAACTCCCGCCCCGGAGGAGCGAAAGGGTTGTTCTTTAGTAATGGCAGCAGGTCGTCGGGTCGGAAAGAGTGTTCCAGAGTAATCTGTCCTAAAGCAGGCTGGATTTGCCCAGTTACGACAAGGTTATAGTGCCACACCACTTGTCTGAACATATGGTTGCGTATCACCTTCTCCGCGTCTGTTTCGTCATCCGCAGCCTCGCTTCTAGCAATCGTTGTTCCTTGCTCATTTAGCATTTCCATCGGAATAATGGACATGATCGTGTTTTGCAAAGCATCTTCAGTAATCTCGCGTAATTGCGCGATATTTGGCGAGGATGAAAGCGAGGCCAACTCTCTCAGCGCAATTACAAGCGACTTGCCTTTCACGGCCTGTCGAGACGGTTCCCAAAATGGCCGTGGATCGAAGGGAACCGCGTCCCGCCCCATCTGCATTGGCAATTTGCGCTGGCACTCTAACAATCTGCGGTGGAGGTCGTTCACTTGGGTCTGACAGGAACCACAACGCCGATATGCTTCAATGGCTTGAATGAGATGATGTGTTGCCGAACCAAAATCGCTACAGGCAACGGAATTGTTGGCATCTGTAACATAAGTTTCAGCGATACGGATGCGGGTTTGACGTAACTCCTCGTCTTGCTCTTCATTGGCAGCGTGGAAGCCTGCTTTGATTTCCCAGAACATGCGGGCTGCTTCGGTCGCGCCTTCAGTTTCCATTCGCTCGGCTTCACGGGCGGCAAGGGTCGTATACTTCGCGGGATCGCCCTGCCGATATTTTTCGAGCAGTTGCATCATTTTGGTTTGGATGAACGTCGGTGTCGTTCCAGAGTACTGATCTATAAGTTTCTCGATATGGGCGACAGCTGCTTGAATGCTTTCTACATGCCTGATCTGGAAAGCGAGTTGAAGGGCGCGCTCGATACGGAGCGGAAATGCAGGAGAGTTGGGTTCGTTGACCAACGCCGTGGTGGACTCTAGGTAAGCGGCTATCGCCAGTCTCGCGTACTGGAAGTCGCCTCGCCTTCTAATCCATAGCGCATCCGCGATCCGAGCGCGCATATCAGCATCAAATATATCAGTGACGATTTCTTTGAGCACATCTAGGTGGGAATCGCTAATATCATCGAGTGCAGCGCTGCGCCCGGTGTCGAAAACAACCCAAGCGCAAGCAAGAGGTTGTTTCTTGTCGTCGAGACGAAATACGAGAGAGGAAAGGGCTTGCAGAATGCTGAAAACCTCCTGAGCCTTCTCGTTGCCTTCTGACTTTGCAATGTTGGCCTTTATCGCGAACTCATACTCATATTGGCGACAGTCCTTTGGCTCGCATCCCGCGATAACTGCTTGCCAGTCAGCCTGCTCGTAATCCTCTCTCGTCAGAGGAATGTTTATCAATCCCATGTTTACATCCCTGATGTATATCGAAGGCGCTGTCGCCAATTCTAGGGTGACGTCTTTACCGACCGATTGCTTTGTTCTCATCTCTATTGACAGTAAATGGGTAGACAAAGTTGCGGGAACCGGAATCTTTTTTAGCATACCCAACTATAGGAGAGATCAGGGGATTAACTTTTCAACCCAACAACATTACACCTGAGCCCATTAGCATCGCGCTCTATCTCGGTGACGGTCTCGGGGTGGTTGCTTTCAACTTGCTTCGTCGGTTCCGCAAATATGTATGCCCCACACAGTTATAGGACGCTATCGCATAGGAGATGAATCCGACAGTCATTCAGGCAGGCGTGGAGATGCCCCTCCTCGAATTGACCAGCCTCATCCGCCGCCTCCCCGACAATACCTACATCTGCGCCCTCTAATACTACAATGGGGCAAGCCCCAAGACCTGCCACACAGCTAACCCTGCCTCTAGAGCGGAAAGTGGAATCACGCAAGTGCTTCTATCCTTCGTTCTTTGTCCATATAGTACCGCTGCAACCGTTTCAGCAAGCGATTCCCGCTCAGCCAAACCATCAGCATTTCAAGCGAAATTATATAGCCGATCTGTTTTGCTGCGGGAGCAATGCGCTCATAAATCTCCCGAATCGGCAGTTCGTAACGGTAACGATACTCGAAGACCAGGCGCTGCCAGAGTTCCGGTTCCCTCAAGATGTGGTTTCGATCTACGCCGACTGCAAACAGCCCGTCCAGCCAGGCACGCAACGCCTTGATTTTATCTATAAACGGAAATTGCGCCGAGCATCTAACATACAACGCCTGTAATTGTTCCGCTGTCAAGCCAATATGAAGATGATTTTCGATGACGTGGGCTTCGACACCGCGAAAATAGCGCCAGATGATCGCCTGAGTTTCCTCCCATGACCAGTCCCGAAACGGACACGCTTTGTCCGGGTGGCTTGTCGCCTCCATCAGAATCGCATCCAACATCGCCGCAGAAACCATGTTTGAGCAACCCAACAGATGGGCTGTCAGTCGTTCTGGATGGTAGCAGAGTTCATTGAAAGCGAGATAGCGTAATGTTCCCGTAGCTGTCAGCCAGGAATCAAGTTGGGATCGTGTTAGCGGTTGCTTGTCAGGTTCTCGGTGAGTAAAAAGTGCCAAGATCTCCTCTGACGACCAGTGGTCCAGATAGTATAACTGCGCAGCCAAGAGTCGACAATGATTCTCTTCTGGAGTGAGCGTCGCTTCCAATTCCAGCCAGATCACATCGGCAAGATAAAACAGTTCTTTCCCCACAGATTGGTCCAGCATATCCAGCAACTGCAGGTCTTCCTCTTCCTCCCAGGGCCAATCCGGGATCACCTCCGAGCCGCGTTTGTCGAGGAAATCCAGCATCAGGTTCCGGGCAATGCGCCGCAGCCATCCCAGCCAGGCGGCAAACCCCAGATTGCGAAAGGTGCGCCGGCGCTCCCAGGCCCGAATACGGACTTCCTGGATCAGGTCGGCGATATCCTCATTCTGTAAAGCAGTCGTCTTGTAGACGTGATACAAATACCGCTCGGTACGTGGAAAAAGCCAGTCGAATGCCGCTGCCGCTGCGGACGCATCCTCACCGGCAAATTGCTCCAACGCTTCCAGGGTATGTCTCTCTTCCGCTTGCGGGTCCTTCTGATTGACCATATATTCCTCTGATCGATCTGATTATGATCTATAGTTACGCTTTGTCTATGTCTGCGATTTATCTACGTATACAAAAAATTTCAAAAGAAAATATTTCTTGTTAGTATTTGTAAAATGAATGTTATTAGCTATTGTATACGATACATATTAATAGCACCGAATGCAATTGTTCCATGTTGTTCTTGACAACTCATGGCACTGCCAAGAAAATCTTTTTTCTTAAAAAATCTAAATTGATACAGCAAAAGTGTAAGATTTGCCTCGGTTACGACGTTTCTTATATGAAGGGTTCCTTATTATGATGTGGTAGTTCGGCAAAATGCCAATGTCAAGGGGTTTTGACGTATTTCTTTCCTTCAAGGGAAAAGCCCCATAAGTAACCTTATGAGGCTTCAGGTACAAGTAAGTCACCTGCATCATATTGAGCTTTACTTGCGAGTTCGGGTTTGTTTACCCACACCAATGTGCAAGTCGATTGTTACTGTTGGCGCAGTACCATTCGACTTACTGGGTGGTGAACGGCGCAGTGAACGGACTTTTGCAATTCCGATAATAATTGCAATAGCCGTGCTCACGATTGCTCCTAGTATGATAGAAGCAATCTTCATACCATCAGGTGTCATTCCACCACCTCCTCTCGATTTGAAATGGAGTGAGCGAGGTGAGTCTGACTTGTACAGCCCTTTAGGTGCGTCAGCTTTCGTAATTCTAGCATGACAAATGCTTAACAGTAAGAGTGAAGGACTACCGAACCTTGCTTACTGCAAAGCCACCGTTGGAATTATAATATATCCCCCGCCAGGTTGTCAATGCCTGCCGGGGAGATTTTGCTGCCTTTTACCATATATTTTTCGATTAACCACACCTTGGTATATTCAAAAACCAAATTTTTCTCGTTTGGCACAGAATTATGCCAAACTATCACCGGCCTGTGCAAACACATCGTCCAGTACGCCCTGCCTCTCGACGACGCCCCAGCGGCTCCCACCCCTTCTGCCCGGACAGCCGCCTCCCTTCAGACCGCATCCGCCCCCAATGCCGATGCCCTGCTGCACTCCCTCACGAAGACCCAGCGCGTGCTCTTCTCCTGCCTCTCTCAGACGCCCCGCCACCTGGACGCCCTCGCTCAGGCTGCGAACCTGACGGTCATTCAGGCAGGCGTGGAGATGACCCTTTTGGAGCTTACCGGTCTGATTCGCCGCCTCCCCGGCAACACCTACATCCGCGCCCTCTGAAACAGACAAGGACAGTCTCGAAAGCCGATCCTGTAAGCCCACACGCTTCCGTGGTAGAATGAAGGGAAACATCGTGCTTCCTTCATTTGGAAGAGAGGGCATTCCAATGGCCTATGCGAATTTCACCCTGAGCCAGATCGTCTATCAATTTCATATCGCGATAGACGAAAAGAGCAACCTCTTCGCTGATGCGCCGGAAGCGTCCCTGCGCCCGGAATTTCGGGCGCAACTGGATGAACTCGTTCCTCTGGCGCTGTCGGTCTCCACCGAAAAAGCGCGTTCCGAATTGATTATCACCCCGGTTCTGTTGGAGTTATGGCGCATGATGGGGCAGCAGATCGGCTTTTTTTCCGGCATCCTCTTCGATGTGGACGAGGCACAGGGGCTTGCCGGGTTCTGCGACTATATTCTCACCCGCACCCCCCGGCAACTGTTCGTCGAGGCTCCCGTCGTGATGCTGGTCGAAGCCAAAAATGAAGACATGAAACGCGGTTATGGTCAGTGTCTGGCGGAGATGCTGGCAGCACAACGGTTCAATGCGGCGGAGGGGCATGGAGAAGACCCGGTGTATGGTGCGGTGACGACCGGAGAGCGGTGGAAGTTTCTGGAACTGGCAGGAATGACGGCGCGAATCGATACGGAAGACTATTACCTCGAACATATCGGCAAGATCATGGGCATATTGCTGCATCTCCTCAAGCCGCCATCCGAAACGAGCGATCCGGCGCATTAGTGAAGTCGTACCGAAGCGCCTTGCGCTGCCCCATCATTTCCTATCGAGGGATCGAGATATGAGTCATCCCGAATTTTGACCAGGGATTTTCAATCCCCGTCTAATGTGGCCTTCGACCAACCGTCCTGCGGACAGAAAAGCCTCCCATCGTTGGGATGCGTCCGCAGGACGCTCAGCCGAAGGCTACCCAGACGGGTACGT
>Ga0070734_10002198_pt1 | contig 24731 bp, 18 predicted proteins | sample Coa_R1_8_FD_66444 | JGI IMG/M metagenome (GOLD analysis project Ga0070734, IMG submission 66444) | Surface soil microbial communities from Centralia Pennsylvania, which are recovering from an underground coalmine fire - Coalmine... | ecosystem: Environmental > Terrestrial > Soil > Unclassified ...
GACTCCTCCCCACAAGGGGGAGGGGAAGATCCATTGGCCGCGCCACGGCGTAGGCCGGCCGCAGGGTGAACGTTCGCCACCGGCGGTCTGGACGCGATCAGTTCAACGAGGGCATTCACGTCGCCATCCGCCGACATGATCGACGCAAATCCAGCCGCGGCCGCCGCCGCACGGGTGCGCTGCCCCACGGTGTAGACGGGCAGACCGACAAGCTCGCCGAAACGCCGATGGGCCGCTATCGCCCGCACCGCGTTGATGCTGGTGAAGAGCACCCCCGCCCATGGCCCGGTCCCTAGCTGGGCGTCCGCAACAGGCTCGATCCGCAGCAGCGGCATCAGCAACGCCTGGTGACCGCGCTCACGCAGCAACGCTGCCGTCCGCTCGCAGTCCGGTTGCGGTCTGGTGACAAGCACGCGCACGGACTCATCCGAAGGAGAAGAAATCTGGAGAAGCCCGGCCCCTCAATTCATGTCCGGCATCGGCGCCGAGCTCCACGGCATCCTGCAGGGCTCCGATTCGCGTGGTTTCGTGCGCCTCGCTGCCGTCGGGGCGCAGGATCATACCACGGAACGATATGCCGCCGCTCTCAATTCGTGCATGACCGGCGATCGGTGTGCGGCAGGAGCCGTCCAGCACCGCCAGGAACGCCCGCTCGGTGCGAACTGCTGTCAGGGTCTCCGAATGGTTGATCTTGGCGAGCAGGTCGGCGGTCCGGGCATCGGCCTCGCGCACTTCGATGCCAATTGCGCCTTGGCCGACCGCAGGCAGGAAAGCGTCGACCTCGAGCACTACAGTTGCCGCACCTTCCCGTCCGAGCCGCTTGAGGCCGGCCAGCGCCAGCAGGGTTGCGTCCACCACGCCGTCATCGAGCTTCTTCAGTCGCGTATCCACGTTGCCACGGAACGTCACCACCGTGACGTCCGGCCGCACACGCTTGACCATCGCCTGGCGTCGCAGCGACGCCGTACCGATCACGGCCCCATAGGGGAGACCGGCAATCGAATTGGACTTGCGGCTGATGAAGGCATCCCTCACGTCTTCGCGGGGCGGGCATGCCGCGAGCACTAGCCCGGCTGGCAGTACGGTCGGCATGTCCTTGCTGGAATGCACCGCGATGTCGATCGCCTTATCGAGAAGCGCCTGCTCAATCTCCTTGGTGAACAGGCCCTTTCCGCCGACCTCCGACAGTGGCCGATCCTGGATCACGTCGCCCGACGTGCGAATCACCTCGATCGCGATGGCCTCAGGCTCCACGCCATGGGCGACCGCTAGGGATGCGCGCACCTCCCGAGCCTGCCACAGCGCCAGCGGGCTGCCGCGCGTGCCGATACGCAAGAAAGGTGCCGAGGATTGCGCCATGGGACTCCTGATGCTACCCGGTTCGGACCGGTTCGGTATCAGGTCTTAAGCACGACCTGCAAAAAAGCAAATTCGCTGCACCGGCCCGGCGGAACAGCCATGCTTGTGCTCGGTATAGAAACGACCTGCGACGAAACGGCAGCCGCAGTGGTGGAACGCCACGACGACGGTCGCGCCGCGATTCTCGCCAACGTAGTGCTGTCCCAAATCACCGAGCATGCGGCGTTCGGCGGGGTGGTGCCGGAAATCGCGGCGCGCGCCCATGTTGAGGCGCTCGATCTCATCATTGCGACCGCCATGGCGGACGCCGACCGCGATTTCCGCGCTCTCGGTGGTGTGGCGGCCGCAGCCGGCCCGGGTTTGATCGGTGGGGTCATCGTCGGCCTGACCACCGCCAAGGCGATTGCACTCGTACATGAAAGGCCCTTGATCGCGGTCAACCATCTTGAGGCGCACGCCCTGACGGCACGACTGACCAATGGGACGCCATTTCCATATTGCCTGTTCCTTGCCTCGGGGGGACACACTCAGATCGTCGCAGTGCGTGGCGTCGGCGACTACATCCGCCTCGGCACCACACGGGATGACGCCATTGGCGAAGCTTTCGATAAGACCGCGAAGCTGCTCGGGCTCGGCTATCCGGGCGGCCCGCGCGTCGAGCAGGAAGCCGCGCGCGGCGATCCCGGTCGTTTCACGCTGCCGCGTCCGATGATCGGCCGGCAGGACGCGGACTTTTCCTTATCCGGCCTGAAGACCGCGCTGCGGCTGGAAGCCGAAAAGCTCACGCCCCTCAACGATCAGGACGTGGCCGATCTGTGCGCGTCTTTCCAGCTGGCGGTGGTCGATACAACGATCGATCGCCTGCGCAATGGCCTGCGGATCTTTCGTCAACGATTCGGGGCGCCCTCCGCCCTGGTGGCGGCCGGCGGAGTCGCATCAAATCGGACGATCCGCGACGCCTTGTCGAACCTTGCCGCGCAAGATGAGGTCGCGCTTGTGGTGCCGCCGCCGTCGCTGTGCACCGACAACGCCGCCATGATCGCATGGGCAGGTGCAGAACGGCTTGCCCTCGGTTTGTGCGATACGCTCGACACGCCGCCTCGGGCCCGCTGGCCGCTCGATCAGGTCCGCAAACCGGCGGAGGCGCAGCCTGCGGCTTCGATAGCGACCGCACTTGGCGAAACTGATACGACATCAGCCGAGTCACCCGCGGCGGAGCCGTCCGCGCCGGCCGGCTCAGATGCCGCCTCTTCGGCCGTCGCGTGAACCGGATTGCGAATCGCATCGCAGTGGTAGGCGCCGGCGCCTGGGGTACGGCACTTGCGAACGTCATCGCCCGCGCCGGTCGCACCGTGACCCTGTTCGCCCGCGACGGCGCCGCGGCGAGCGCGATCGCGGCAGCCCGCGAAAGCCCCCGTTTGCCGGGCGCGCCGATCGACCCACGTGTGGCCATTGAGGCGCTGAGCGACCGCCAGCCTGAAGGCGATGCCTTCCTGCTCGCGGTGCCCGCCCAGGAATTGCGCGGCGCAGCGTCGAGGCTGGTGGGCGCGATCGCACCCGGCGTTCCGGTCGTTGCCTGCGCCAAGGGCATCGAGCGAACGACGTGCCGGTTCATGACCGAGGTGATCGCGGAATGCGTGGCCGGGGCGGTGCCGGCGATTTTGTCTGGTCCAAGCTTTGCGATCGATGTGGCGCGCGGACTGCCCACCGCCGTGACGCTGGCCGCAGCCGACGAAGCCGTGGCGCAGATGCTCACGCGCTCGCTGGGCTCGGCGACGTTCCGGCCTTACCACTCGGTCGACGTGCGAGGCGTCGAAATTGGCGGGGCGGCCAAGAACGTACTTGCCATAGCGGCCGGAATCGTGACCGGGCGGAAGCTTGGCGCGAGCGCTGTCGCGGCCCTCACCACGCGTGGTTTCGCGGAGCTGATGCGGTTCGGCAAGGCTTATGGGGCGCAACCCGAAACCCTGACCGGTTTGTCGGGGTTGGGCGATCTGATCCTTACCTGCAACAGTCCGCAGTCGCGGAATTTCTCGCTCGGCCTTGCGCTCGGCCAAGGGCGCGATGTCGACGCGGCGCGACAGACCGGGCATCTTGCCGAAGGCGCATTCACGGCGGCGGTACTGGTCGACATGGCGCGTGCGCACATAGTCGAGATGCCGATCGCCGCCGCGGTCGCGGCGGTGCTTGACAGGGCTTTGACGATCGACGCCGCGATCGAGGCGCTGCTCGCCCGGCCGCTGCGGGCCGAGGGGTGGCAATCATGAATCATTGGCTGATCAAGTCGGAACCCGGCACCTGGTCCTGGGACATGCAGGTCAAGAAGGGAGCCAAGGGCGATGCCTGGACCGGCGTTCGCAATCACACGGCCAAGCAGAATTTGGCGAAGATGAAAAAGGGCGATCGCGCCTTCTTCTATCATTCCGGCGAAGACAAGGCAGTCGTCGGCATTGTGGAAATCATCCGCGAGAGCTACCCCGACCCGACCGCCAAACCTGGCGAGCCCTGGGTCGTGGTCGACGTAAAGGCCGTGACTCCCCTCAAGATGCCGGTCACCCTTGCGGCTATCCGGGCAGAGCCGAAGCTGAAGGATATGGCGCTGGTGAAACTTTCGCGCCTCTCGGTGCAACCGGTCACGCCGGCGGAGTGGAAACTCGTTTGCGAAATGGGCGGCGTAAAGCCCTAGCCGGTTCCAGAATTCAAACCGCCCGGACTGGGGCTACCCCTTCTCGGCGTCATTCGTTGTTTTGAATAAACAACGATGACTATCAGCCACGCGAGGTTCTCGATATCGACGTTCGATATCCTTATCACGGTCGGAACTCGCAATCACATGGACGAATCAGAAGACAAGACGGCCCAAATGGCAACCGTCGCGCATGCAGCTGAAACTAAAGGCGGGCCGACCGGGTCGGCCTGGGAGGTGCTCCTGGTCTTCCTCAGGCTGGGTGTCACTTGTTTCGGCGGTCCCATCGCCCACATCGGCTATTTCCGCGATGAGTTCGTGTTGCGGCGGCGCTGGATCGACGACTTGGCTTATGCCGATCTGGTGGGGCTTTGTCAGTTCCTGCCCGGCCCCGCCAGCAGCCAGGTCGGATTTTCCATCGGACTCATGCGCGCCGGCTTTCGCGGCGGTGTTGCGGCGTGGACCGGTTTTACGTTGCCGTCGGCCGTTGCCCTTGTGCTGTTCGCTTACGGTGTGGACTGGCTCAGCGGTCCGACCGGCATCGGGCTCCTTCATGGCCTCAAGCTCGCCGCCGTCGCAATCGTCGCACAGGCAGTCTGGGGCATGGCCCGCACACTGTGCCCCGACCGCGAGCGCGCCTCTATCGCCCTGGCAGCGGCGCTGATCATTCTGCTCAGCGCTTCTTCGGTCGTCCAGATCGCAGCGATTGCGTTGGCGGGCGTTGCCGGACTGTTGTTTTGTCGGACGGAAGCGCCGCTGTCAGAGGATCACATCGTTGTCCCGGTCTCCTACACGGCGGGACTGGTGGCGCTGAGCGTCTTCGTTCTCCTGCTTGCCGGTCTTCCCGTCCTGCGCAGCCTCGGGATGCAGGGCATAACTCTCTTCGAAGCCTTTTATCGCTCGGGCGCACTGGTATTTGGCGGCGGCCACGTGGTGCTACCGCTACTGCGCGAGGCGTTTGTAGTGCCGGGGTGGGTGAGCGACGACATTTTTCTCGCAGGCTACGGAGCCGCGCAAGCGGTCCCCGGTCCGCTCTTCACCTTTGGGGCGTATCTTGGTGCCGTTGTCAGCCCGCCGCCCCATAGGATGGCGGGCGCTGCGCTCGGTCTAATCGCAATCTTTCTTCCTGGCGTGCTGATCCTCATCGGCGCGTTGCCCTTCTGGGAGACGTTCCGGAAGCGTCCAGGCGCGCAGGCGGCGATGCGCGGCATCAACGCCGCGGTTGTCGGCCTGCTCGGTGCGACGCTCTACCACCCCGTCTGGACAAGTTCGATCAAAGCACCGGCGGATTTCGCAATTGCCCTTGTCGGCTTTGTCCTCCTCACCGTATGGCATGCACCGCCGCTCGTCGTCGTCACCATCAGCGCCATCGGCGGTGTTGCATTTGCGCAAGCGGTGCCCTGAAATAGGGGCATCGGCGTTGAAAACCGGCGATCCCGGGACAGATGATGGCGGTCCAACTTCCCACGGAGTGGTCACATGGGCATCGCAAGAACAATTGAGATGGTGAGCGTAGCTGTGAGTGTCGGCATGCTGGTCTTCTTCCAGCCCGAGCCCGCGCGGACGCAAGCCCCTGGTGCACAGCCCGACCTCGGCAAGATCAAGCGGGACTATCGACGTCCGGCGCCGCGCCCAATCGAGAACCCGGCGCTCGTCGACCTCGGCCGCGCTCTCTTCTTCGATACGCGCATTTCTGCGTCGGGCAAGACGGCATGCGCAAGCTGCCATTTTCCGGAGCTCGGCTATGTGGTGGCCGACGCGCATCCGCGAAACGACTCCGGCAAGCCAACCTCGCGCAAATCGCAGCCGCTGATCGGCCTGGGCTACGCCGGCAACGCACCGGTCGGTTGGGACGGACGCAGCCCGACCCTTGAGGCGCAGGCTAAGGCGTCGATCGCCACCGGGTCGATGTCGATGCGCGAAACCGAAACACCGGTCAAGGTCGAAGTGATCGAGGCGCGGATCAGGTCGGCGCCCGACTATGTGGCGAAATTCGGTGCCGCCCTTCCGGGCAAGCCCATCGATGTCGATGCCATCGCGCAGGCGGTGGCAGCGTTTGAGCGCACGCTCGAGCCCAGCGTTGCTCCGTTCGATCGCTGGGTCGAAGGCGACGAGACCGCGATAACGGAATCAGGCAAGCGAGGGTTCGCGCTTTTCGCCGGCAAGGCGGGCTGCGCCGCCTGCCACAGCGGCTGGCGATTCACCGATGACCAATTTCACGACATCGGCACCACCACCACCGACCAGGGCCGCGGCCGCGAAGTTAAGGATGCGGCGTTGAACTTTGCCTTCAAGACGCCGACGCTGCGATCGGTGGCCTTGCGCGCGCCTTACATGCACAACGCGTCGATTGCCACGCTCGCCGATGTGGTGCGCCATTATGAGAAGGGCGGCATCGACCGCCCTAGCCGCTCGCCCCTGCTCGCTCCAATCCAATTGACGGATCAGGAGCGCCTCGACCTGGTTGCGTTCATGGAAACGCTGACGGGCGACAGCGGGGGAACGCGCCCAAGCCGCTGATCGTGAACGAAGGCGGTTCCTCGCGCGTGTGTCAACCTGCCACGCGCGCGGCATCTTGGGTCCACCGCATCATTCCATCGGCAAGGTGAAACCGATCAAGCGACCGAAAAAGACGACCAGCACCCAACAGGCGATTGAGAGCCCTCCTGCAAGCCGTGCCGGCGGCGGCGGCGCACCAACATTCCATTCTTGTACGCTGCGAACGGTGATGAACTCGAAGATCATCATGTTGATTCCAGCAAGGACAATGAGCGACATCTTGATCCAGAATGCGGGGGTCGCAACGTACTCGGTGGGCCGGCTGATGAAGAGGAGCACACCGGCAATGACCGCGATCACGAAGGCGGCCCAGGTGAACGGCAGGACCTGCCTGGAGAGTTCCGCGAAGGGACGCTTGGCCGAGGCAAGCCCGAGCAGGCGCAGGTCAACGATGGCGATGGTGCCGAGCACCAGCGAAACCGCGAAGACGTGAACCACCTCGACGGTGGTGAAAGCCCACGCGGTTTTGTGGACAAATACGGCCAATGGCAGGTTTTGTAGCCATTGCAAGAACGCGGTGATGGATTGCAAATTGGACCTCCCTGGATTGCCGTTCTTTGGACGCTTGTTTGTTCTCGTGCGATCCGTGGCCTCATTCAGCTGTCGTTCGAGCACTCCGAAGCATGAGGGTCAGCGGCGCCCCGCCAGCTTGCCAATGGACTATTCGGAATTCCACTTCGCGCTACGCCTCTAGGGGAGAGTGACAAACTGCCGCGTCATTGGATAACGCCGTTCACCGATGCCCCCTGATCCTGCCTCCATGAAAAGGACGTAGCACATTCCGTTCTGGCCCATCTCTCAATTGCGCTGCCCGAAATGAGGGAAACCACCCAGGACCAAAAGACGCATCGCCGCTCGTCCGCCGGTGCGCCTTTTGCCCGGGCGCCTTCAAGGTTGTCATCGGATTCAAGTCATACGATAATCGCGGACGAGCTTGGTGTCATTGCCAGAGTCAGAACTAAAGTGGAAGGGACGCCATGAACATCATAACCAGCATAATGAGAGAGGATACGTTCTGGAGCATCCTGCTCTTCATTCACTTCCTGTTGGCGGTCGGTCTGCTGGCGGCGATCACGCTTCAGGCGGTCTTCGTTTTAATGCCGGCGCGCCAGGTGGCGGGTAATTTCGTTGATCGCGGTCCAGTGCCGGCGGCCGCCTACACCGCCTTGATCATTATCCTTTATGTAGCCCAATCGCTGATGGGCGCGTGGATTTACGTCAAGTACCGCACCTACGTCAGAATTCCCATGGAGCAACTCCGCCACTGGTGGACGGTTGGTTCCTTCGAGTTCAAAGAGCATATCATCGCTATGGGCTTGGGCCTCCTTCCGGCCTATTGGTATTTCTGGCAGCAGCCCCGGTCGGTGGAGCATGCGACCGTGCGCAAGTGGGTCACAGTCTTCCTGCTCATCAGCGTGTGGTATTCTTTTATTGTCGGTCATGTCGCAAACGATTTCCGAGGGGTCGGATCATGACGCAGACGTTGGAGGTAGGCGAGCGATTCGCCCGGTTCGACAGCTCCCACGCCGTCGATGCACCCGCATCGGCGACGCAAACGCGGACGAAATTCGGGACCTTCGCAATCACATTCGGCATCGCGTTCGCGATCCTGTACACGGCGTTCGAGCGGCTCAACTGGCCGCTTTTCACCTATCACCCGGTGAGCGGGCTGCTCGAATTTGGCAGGCAGCCAGCCGGGATAGGTCCGCCGATGTTCTGGTATGGCTGGATTGTCCTCGCGCTCATTGCTTCGTCAGTGGTGAGCGCGGTCGCCACGGTTGTTCCGGAGCAATGGCTCCGTCGGGCGACCGTTTTCTGTTGCGCTCTCGCAGCACTATGGCCAGCGTCGCTTACCGGGCTGCGGATTTTCATCGTTGACTGGGCAACCTTCGACGCCGACTTTTTGAACTCGGCTTGGGTGGCGGCAATCCCAGGGTTCGTGGCTGCCGCAGCCATCACCTACTACGTCCCGTCCCGATTGGCGGAACGCGTGTGGACCAGTTGGCTGCTGATCATGCCGCTTGGAGGACTTGTTATCCTCGGCTACTCGCTCCAGCAGTACTTCGTGCGCTAGCACATCCGCAGATGTCGTGGTCATTCAATCGCTTGCGGCGCTTCACCAGCAACCAGACCCGGTGCCGCAAGCGGCGTGATGTTGTTCCTTCTCAGCGACGTTTTTATGCGCTAGACTTGTTCACAGAATAAGGATTTTGGCGCCCCACAAGGGCCGATAGGCGGGCGGAAACCATGACAAAGTCACAACGTGCATCTCTCCTGTTAGCACTGGCGCTGGCGTTCCCACTGGCAGTCGCCGGAATGGCGTGGGCGGGGGGCGCCTCGCTGGACGAAGACGAGGAAGATCAGTCGAACGCGGGTGTCTCGTTTTTCGGCTTCGCCAAGGATTTGGATCGCGGCGGCGGTGTCGCAGACGCCAAAGTGAGCGCCGAGATCAAAAACCGCAACGCAAGTCTCGTGACTCGCACCGATGATCAGGGACATTTCAAGTTTTCCGGATTCAGCAAGGACATCGATCCGAAGGACGTTGAGATCTCCTGCAGCAAGGAAGGCCTGAAGCTGCAGCGCACCGTGCGGCGTCAGCCGCCGGGCGGTGACGGGGCGACCTCGATCGAAGTCGATTGCTTGATGGTCAAGCCGTAAGCTGGCGGAACGCGCGGGCCCGAGCGTCGCGAGTCTCGGCGCGAGCACGTTGTGATGCGGTTGAATCACTGCACCGTCATGTCCCGCGCTTGTCGCGGGCATCCACGTTTTTCGCTTTGCTGACCCCTGCCCTTCTCCGATTGCGAGAGAAGCTGGGGCGGCGGCGTAATAAGACGTCGATGGCTGGGACAAGCCCCGCCGTGACTCTTTGATGATGGTTCAACATGAGCAGAATCCGCACCAGCTTTTTCGCCGAAGTCTTGTCAGTTGCCCTGTTGGGCACACTACTTTCAGCGAATGCTGCCCTATCTGAACTGCTGTTCGATACGCCCGACCTGGCGTTGACTGGCCGGGTCATGTCTTCTCAGGAAGGCGCCATGGAAGGCGTGCTGGTCAGCGCACAGCGCGCCGGGTCCCCCATCAGCGTAACCGTCGTGACGGACCAGGCCGGTCGCTACAGCTTCCCGGCCAATCGCCTGCCGCCAGGGAATTATGCGCTGCGCATTCGCGCGATCGGCTACGAGCTCGAAGGGCCGGCCGCCGTCGCGGTCGCCGCCAAGGGAACGGTGGCGGCCGACCTCGCGCTGCGCAAGGTCGATGATATTGCCTCCCAGCTCACCTCGACCGAATGGCTGATCAGCATGCCGGGCGCGCCCGAGCAGAAGCGCCCGCTGATCGAGTGCATGAGCTGCCATACCCTGGAGCGGGTAGTGCGCTCGAAGTTCACGGCCGACGAATTCGTTGGCGTGCTCAAGCGAATGGCAAACTACGCCAACAACTCCACCATGCAAAAGGTGCAGGGGCGGGTTGCCGAACGTGAGGTGCCGGACGATCGGGCGCGACGGGTCGCCGAATATCTCGCCTCCATCAACTTGAGCAGGCGGGATCGCTGGAATTACGAGCTCAAGACCTTGCCGCGTCCGAGCGGCGTCGCGACTCGCGTCATCATCACCGAATACGACATGCCCCGCAGCACGATCGCGCCTCACGATGTGCGCACCGACGCCGAGGGTTTCATCTGGTACTCGAATTTCGTCGAACCCTATCTTGGGCGGCTCGATCCGCGGACAGGGGCGCACGCGGAATTTGCTTACCCATTGCCAAAGCCGAATTTCCCGGTCGGCGCGCTGGCGCTTGAGCCCGATCACGACGGCAACTGGTGGCTTGCTATGATGTTTCAGGGCGGGGTGATGAAGTTCGACACCCGCACCAAGACGTTCCACCATTATCCGTTGCCGGCCGAACTCAATTCCGATACCGCGCAGCAATCCATGGTGATGCCGCGCCAATCTCACGTGGACGGCAAGGTGTGGACGAACGACGTCAACACCCATTCGATCCTGCGGCTAGATCTGGCGACCGGCGCTTATGAGCGCGTCGATCCGTTCGAGGGAATGCCGATCGGCGCCAATCGCCAGCATTCGCCCTACGGTATGGCGGCCGACAAGAACAACGACCTGTTTTTCATGGACTTCGGCGATGAGAGCGTTGGACGCGTCGATGCCAAGACGTTCCGCGCCACCATTTACCCCACGCCGACGGCCCACTCGCGCCCGCGCCGCACCATGCTGGATGACAAGGGGCGGCTGTGGTTTGCGGAGTTCGCCGCCAACAAGATCGGCATGTTCGACCTCGATCGCGAGAGCATCAAGGAGTGGGATGCGCCCACACCGCATACGTATCCGTACGATGTCTATCTCGACCGCAACGGCGAACTGTGGAGCGGCTCGATGTCGAATGACCGGGTCTTGCGGCTCGACCCGCAGACCGGGAAATCGATCGAATACCTATTGCCGCGCCAGACCAATATTCGCCGCATCTTCATCGACAACACCACGACGCCGGTTACGTTCTGGGCCGGCAACAACCACCACGCCGCCATTCTCAAGATCGAGCCGCTCGAGTAGCGTGGCCTGATGAGGTCCATCCATTCTTTGGGCGTCACCCGCGGGCCTGACCAGGTCTGACCCGCGGGTCCATCGTCTTCGTATGAAGATTGGATTGCCGGTCAATCCCCGGATCAGGTCCGGGGACGGCGGTGACGTTGGACCAAAGTGTGACATTCGATGCCTTGTGACCCCCCGAACGCGGGGCATAATGTCCGCGGAAACGTTCGAAAGGGCGCGGTGCATTGATCGCGCACCGTCGAGGAGCGAAGCATGAGCGAGCAGGTCTACGAAGTCCCCGCCGAATGGAGCAAGCGCGCGCACGTCGATAACGCGAAATATGCCGCCATGTATGAACGTTCGGTCAAGGACCCGGACGGTTTCTGGGCCGCCGAGGGAAAGCGGATCGACTGGTTCAAGCCATTCACCAAGGTCAAGAACACGTCGTTTGATCCGCACCACGTGTCGATCAAATGGTTTGAAGACGGCGTCACCAACGTGGCGCACAACTGCATTGACCGCCATCTCGCCAAGCGCGGCGACCAGATCGCGATCATCTGGGAAGGCGACGACCCGAAAAGTGATCGCAAGATCACCTACCGGGAGCTTCACGCCGAAGTCGGCCGATTCGCCAATGTACTCAAGGCGAGAGGTGCCAAAAAGGGAGACCGGATTACAATCTATCTGCCGATGATCCCCGAGGCGGCCTACGCCATGTTGGCCTGCGCCCGTATCGGCGCCATTCACTCGGTGGTGTTCGGCGGATTTTCACCGGACTCGCTCGCCGGTCGGATCGAGGACGCACAATCTACCATTGTGATCACGGCAGATGAAGGCGTGCGCGGCGGTCGCAAGGTGCCGCTCAAGGCCAATGCCGATGCGGCAGCCGATCGGGCCGGCGGCGTCGACACCATGATCGTGGTCCGCCGCACGGGCGCTCCGGTCAACATGAATCCGGGCCGCGATGTGTACTACGATGAAGTCGCCAAGGCGGCGTCAACCGATTGTCCCTGCGAGCCGATGAACGCAGAGGATCCGCTTTTCATCCTGTATACCTCGGGTTCGACCGGCAAGCCCAAGGGCGTGCTCCATACCACCGGCGGCTATCTGGTGTTCGCCGCCGCGACCCATCAATATGTTTTCGACTATCACGACGGCGACATCTACTGGTGCACTGCCGACGTCGGCTGGGTGACGGGGCACAGCTACATCGTCTATGGTCCGCTGGCGAACGGCGCCACCACGCTGGTGTTTGAGGGCGTGCCGAATTATCCCAGCACCTCGCGATTCTGGGAGGTTATCGACAAGCACAAGGTAAATACCTTCTACACGGCTCCGACCGCGATCCGAGCCCTTATGCAGGGCGGCGACGCACCCGTGAAGAGCACTTCGCGCGCCAGTCTTCGGTTGCTTGGGACTGTCGGCGAGCCGATCAACCCGGAAGCCTGGGAGTGGTATCACCGTGTTGTCGGCGAGCGTCGCTGCCCGATCGTGGATACGTGGTGGCAGACCGAAACCGGCGGCATTCTGATTACGCCGCTGCCGGGCGCCACGAGACTCAAGCCGGGCTCCGCAACGCGGCCGTTCTTTGGGGTTCTGCCCGAGATCGTTGATAGCGAGGGCAAGGTGCTGCAAGGCGCTGCCGAAGGAAATCTGTGCATCGCGGATTCCTGGCCCGGACAGATGCGCACAGTCTACGGCGACCACGAGCGTTTCGTGCAAACCTACTTCAGCACGTATCCTGGCAAATATTTCACTGGCGATGGCTGCAGGCGTGATGCCGATGGTTATTACTGGATTACGGGCCGGGTGGACGACGTTATCAACGTGGCCGGGCACCGGCTCGGGACGGCGGAGGTCGAATCCGCTCTGGTTGCCCACCCCAAGGTTTCGGAAGCCGCCGTCGTCGGCTATCCGCACGATATCAAGGGCCAGGGCATCTATGCATACGTGACGCTTATGGCCGGGGAGCAGCCCTCGCAAGAGCTGCGTGCGGAGTTGATCGCCTGGGTGCGCAAGGAGATTGGCCCGATCGCCTCGCCGGATCTCGTCCAGTTCTCGCCCAGCCTGCCAAAGACCCGGTCCGGCAAGATCATGCGCCGCATTCTGCGCAAGATCGCCGAGGACCAGTTCGACAATCTGGGCGATACCTCGACGCTGGCAGAGCCGGCCGTCGTCGGCGACCTCGTGCAGAATCGCCAGAACCGAAGGACGGCGGCAACTTAGAACGCGTTACGGCGTTTAATGAGAGCTGCTGTGCGTGATCTCTGAAGACATCGCGGGCTCGAGGATAGTTCTTCGGCTCCCGACTCGGGATTTGGCTGATGCTGCGCATGATCGGAGCGAGAGCGGATTGCGATCAACTTGAATTAGATACCGGCGTGGTCGCGTGGCTTGTCCCGGCGCCCTCGCCATTCAAGGCGCAGAGCCAGAACAAGCGGGATGGCAGGGACAAGCCCCGCCACGACCTGAGAGACAAGCCCGGCCATGACGAATCGGCCGCCGCGGGTTTTGCGTCTGTTACGTTTTTTAGGACGCCGGGTGCTTTGGCAGCACTCTTGCTGGCCCTTGCGCCTTTCGCCGCCACACCCGCGGCAGCTCGCGAAATCGTCACGGCCGCCGGCTACGCGCCAGGCACCGTCGTCATCCACACCAACGAGCGGCGGCTCTACTATTATCTCACCGACGGAAAAGCACTGCGTTATCCCGTCGGCGTCGGCCGCGCCGGCAAGCAATGGTCGGGAACCTCTTTCATCGACGGCAAATACCTCAACCCCGCCTGGTCGCCGCCGGAGGAGATCCGCCGCGACAAGCCGAACCTGCCCGACGTGATCCCGGGCGGATCACCGCACAATCCTATGGGAGTCGCCGCCTTGACCCTATCGGGCGGCGAATATGCAATCCATGGCACCAACCGGCCGGAATCGATCGGCGGCTTTGTATCTTATGGCTGCATCCGCATGTACAACCAGGATATTACCGATCTGTACAATCGCGTGAGCTACCACACCCCGGTGGTGGTGACGCATTGAGAGGATCAAGTTAAAAGTCGCTTGCGATCCCTTTGACCTCCCAATCACCGTAGCGGACCGGATCGGGCCCGTTGCGTCCATCTAGCTCTTTGGGCTGTTCTTTGGATTTGCGGTCGTTTCCGGCGCGTCGGGCTTGCGCTTCTGCGAGCGCTCTCTGGGCGGCTGCAGCACGCCGTTGCTTCGATGCCAAATTCAACGCCGGTTCGTCTGACATGGCGTGCAAGAAGCCGAATCCTTTTGAAAACGTCAAGATCCTGAATTCCGCGCTGAAAATACGTTGCACCTTTGCGTTTTCCTGCTATTCGCAAATTGAGGGGTACATGAATGCACGCGCCGCTCTCGAATCGAGCGGGCAGTGGGCCGCGTCTGGAAGATGACGAACACCCTCACAGAAGCCACCTTGATACATCCTCCTGGTTTTGCGTCGCGGTGGGCCGCAGCCAATCTCCTGGACGCTGTGCTGCGTCGCAATCGACCGTTGGACGAGCAGTTGGACGATCGACACGCCAGTGCGAGCCTGCGGCAACTTTGTGAACGCGACCGGGCGTTGGCGCGTCGCATCGTGGCCACCGTGTTGCGACGTCTTGGAACGCTGCGCCGACTGATCAGTGATCTCCTGGATCGAGGTCTGCCGAAGGATGGTCCTCAGGTCGAAAGCGCGCTCTTGATCGGGGCCGCCCAGTTATTGTTTCTCGACGTCCCCCATCATGCAGCGGTCGACCTCTCTGTACGGCTCGTGCAAGGAGACCGTCGGCATGCGCGCTACGCTGGTCTCGTCAATGCGGTGATGCGGCGGATTGCCCATGCGGGAACGCAACGGCTGGCAGCACTTGAGCCGCTTCATCTCGACACGCCTAACTGGCTGTTCACACGGTGGGTAAAAGCCTATGGCGAGGACACCGCGCGCGCCATCGCGCATGTTCATAGCCTGGAGCCGCCGCTGGATATCACAGTCAAATCCGATCCGGACCAGTGGGCGCAACGGCTGGGCGGCCGCAGGTTGCCGACAGGCTCTGTGAGGCTCGCTGCACATGGACCGATCTCGGCGCTGCCAGGCTATGCCGAGGGAAGCTGGTGGATTCAGGATGCTGCCGCGGCCTTGCCGGCACGGTTGTTCGGCGATCTGCGCGGGTGTTCTGTCGCCGACCTTTGTGCCGCGCCCGGCGGCAAGACCGCGCAACTGGCGGCCGGCGGCGCAATCGTCACCGCCATCGACCGGTCAGCCTCGCGCATGGCACGGCTGCGGGAAAATCTCTCCAGGACCGGCCTCCAGGCTATCACGGTAGTAGCGAACGCCGAGGACTGGAAACCCGATCCCCAGAACGCGACCTTTGATGCGGTGCTGGTCGACGCGCCGTGTACATCCACCGGCACCGTCCGGCGACATCCAGATATTCCCTGGCGCAAATCGCCCGGCGACATCGCAGCCCTCTCGTCCTTGCAGAGACGACTTCTCTCCCATGCCATCGACCTGACCAGACCGGGCGGCACGATTGTTTATTGCACCTGCTCGCTGGAACCCGAAGAAGGCGAGGAAATCATTGCCGCGGCAATCGAACAGGATCCGCGCGTGCGCCGCAAGCCAATCACCCGGGCTGAATTGTCCGGTGTTGAGGAATTCATTACACCGCGCGGCGAATTGCGCACTCTGCCTTGCCATTGGCCGGACCCGGATCCCCGAATGTGCGGGCTAGACGGATTTTTTTCAGCCCGGCTTGAACGCGTCTGAGCCACGCCGGTCTAAGCTTTCGCCTCGGAATGTCGTAAGAAATCCAGAAAATGGACAGCGTTTGCGCACATTTCTCCGCCGCTTACCGTTCGTTATGTTCTCAAACGGTATACAGGAGTAAAAACCTGTGACGATGAGGGGCCAGTTCTAATGTCCCGCGCAGCCATCGCGGACCGCTCCCGCCTGTTCTGGCTGGCGCTTCGACGCAGGCTTAGCATCCTCAAGGGGCGAATAATCGTTCACCCGCTCGTGGGGGTGATCTATTGGCGCGCGGGTGGTGAACGCCTCGTCATTGCTCCCCAGGAACTGCGGACAGCCGACCCGACCCGCGCCAACGAAATCTATGGCGGCAGGTTCGCGTTTGCCGGGAAGATCGTGGTCTGCGATAGCCGTTCGCCATTCGAAGTTGAACCTCCCACCGAGGAATGGGCCGAGACCTTGCTCGGCTTCGGCTGGCTACGTCATCTCCGCGCCGCCAACACCAACGTGACTCGCGCCAATGCCCGCACGCTCGTGGACGAATGGATTACCCTGCAGGGCTCGTGGCACTCGACCGCTTGGCAGCCCGAGATCGTGGCGCGCCGCATCATGTCGTGGCTCAGCCAGGCCACGCTCATTCTCGATGACGCGGATTTACGGTTCTACCGACGATTGCTGCGCAGCCTGACACGGCAAGTCCGCTTCTTGCGCGCCACCGCCAACGATACTCGGGACGGCGTGCCGCGGCTGCAGGCGCGAATCGCGCTGACCTATGCGGCGCTCTGCATGGCGAAGCAGGTTCGTCATTTGCGCGTCGCGACGCGCCGCCTTGTAAGCGAATTGGAACGCCAGATCTTGCCTGATGGCGGCCACATCAGCCGGAATCCGGGCGTCATCATCGAAATTCTGCTTGATCTGTTGCCACTGAGCCAGGCTTTTTCGGCCCGCAACGTCGCCCCACCGCCGGCGCTGATCAATGCCGTCGATCGCATGATGCCGATGCTGCGGTTCTTCCGTCACGCCGACGGAACTTTCATGCTCTTCAACGGCATGGGTCCAACGTCGCCAGACCTTCTGGCAACGGTTCTTGCCTACGATGATGCACGCGGGACTCCAGTCGCCAACGCTCCCCATTCGGGGTATCAGCGCCTTGAAGCCGGGCCCAGCACTTTATTGATGGACACTGGCAGCCCGCCCCCTCTCGAGGTCAGCGCCGATGGCCATGCGGGCTGCTTGGCTTTCGAGTTCTCGAGCCGGCTGCAGCGCATCATCGTGAACTGTGGAATGCCGGCTGCCGGGCGAGAAAGTTGGCGGCAGGTTGCGCGCGCGACCGCTGCCCACTCCACCGTCACATTCAATGATTCGTCCTCGTGCCAGTTTCTCGATTCCCCTGCGATTCGGCGGATGTTCGGCGTTCCGATCGTCCACGGTCCCCGCCATGTGATGGTCTCACGCGACCACGAGGGCCGCGGAATGGTGCTGCGTGCGACCCATGACGGCTACGCGGAACGTTTCGGAATCGTCCATGAACGCTTCGTGGCGCTTTCGGGGGATGGCAACAGGCTCGACGGCGAAGACGTGTTCCTGCCGGCCGCCGGCACGGCGCTGCCGCAGGATGCCGAGGACTATTTTGCCGTTCGCTTCCATCTTCACCCCGGGGTTCGCGCCAGCCGCCTGACGGACGGGCACGGCGCCGTATTGCTGTTGCCGAACCGGGACGTTTGGAACCTTGACACCCATGAAGACGTCGTAGCAGTCGAGGAAAGTGTTTACTTGGCGGGCCAGGACGGCCCGCGGCGGACAACCCAGATCGTGATTTACGGTCAAGCCCGCGGCAGCCAGCGCGTGCACTGGACGCTCAGCCACGTGCGACAAATCTCCGGGTAGGCCGAACAGGGGACCGCCCGGCGCTCTCAACGCGCCGTAATGCACAAGCCCAGGAAAGCCGATTGGCAAATCCTGTGCGATTCTGCTAACGCGCGACTGCGCCCCGCATCCAACAGGCCGCACTATGGCTGAACATCTGCGCCGTATTTCTCGCGCCGTCCTTTCAGTTTCCGACAAGACCGGACTGGTCGAGTTCGCCCGGCAGCTGGCGGGCTTTGGTATCGAGCTGGTTTCGACTGGAGGCACCGCGCGCGTGCTCGCGGAGGCCCGTCTCAAGGTGCGCGACGTATCGGATGTTACGGGTTTTCCGGAAATGCTCGACGGTCGCGTCAAGACCCTCCATCCGAAAATTCACGGCGGATTGCTGGCGGTCCGCCACAACCCCGAACATGCCCGCACCATACAGGATCATGCCATTCCGGCGATCGATCTTGTCGTGGTGAATCTCTACCCGTTCGAGTCGACGGTCGCGAAGGGTGCAAGCTTCGATGACTGCATCGAGAACATTGATATCGGCGGCCCCGCCATGATCCGGTCCGCCGCCAAGAACCACGTGGATGTTGCCGTGGTCGTGGAACCCAACGACTACGCGGTCCTGCTGGCCGAACTGTCCGCGAATCAGGGAATGACAACACAGGCGTTGCGCCGACGGCTGGCCGCCAAGGCCTTCGCCAGAACTGCCGCCTATGACGCCGCGATCTCCAACTGGTTTGCCGGAGAACTCCAAGACGCGGCGCCAGATTTTCGTGCTTTCGGTGGCCGCCTTGTTGAAGTGCTGCGCTACGGCGAGAACCCGCATCAATCCGCCGCGTTCTATCGCACGCCGGACGGCCGAGCGGGCGTGGTCGGCAGCCGGCAGCTCCAAGGCAAGCAGCTATCCTACAACAACATCAACGACACCGACGCGGCCTACGAATGCGTCGCGGAGTTCGCCCCCGTCCGCACAGCCGCTTGCGCCATCATCAAGCACGCCAATCCATGCGGGGTCGCGGAAGGTGCAAGCTTGGTCGAAGCCTATCGCAAGGCACTCGCGTGCGACCCGGTGTCGGCCTATGGGGGCATTGTGGCTTTCAACCGACCGCTCGATGCCGACGCGGCCCGAGTCGTTACGGAGATCTTCACGGAGGTCATCATTGCCCCCGATGCGAGTCCCGATGCGATCGCAATCGTCGGCGCCAAGAAGAACCTGCGGCTGCTGATCGCCGGCGGCCTTCCGGACCCACGCGCGCCCGGCCTGACCGTGAAATCGGTAGCGGGAGGGCTCCTGGTGCAATCGCGCGACAATGCGGTGGTTGATGAGATGCAGCTCACCACGGTCACCAAGAGAGCGCCGACAGCAGCCGAATTGTCTGATCTGCGCTTCGCGTTCCGCGTCGCCAAGCACGTGAAGTCGAACACGATCGTGTATGCCAAAGCTGGCGCGACCGTCGGAATCGGAGCCGGCCAGATGAGCCGGGTAGACGCGGCCCGTATCGCGGCCCGTAAGGCCGCCGATGCCGCCGCGGCAGCAGGCCTACCCGCGCCACTCACAAACGGCTCCGTCGTTGCATCTGATGCGTTCTTTCCATTTCCGGATGGGCTTCTGGTCGCGATCGAGGCGGGCGCGACCGCCGTGATCCAACCGGGCGGCTCAGTACGGGACAATGAAGTCATCAAGGCAGCGGACGATCACGGGATTGCGATGGTATTCACTGGCGCCCGGCATTTCCGACATTAAAGGCGGGTATCGGCGGTGCCTTGCCTTTGATCATGTCCGCGGCCTTTTCCGCCATCATTAGCACGGCGGCGTTGAGGTGGCCGGAGACGAGGTCCGGCATGGCGGATGCATCGACGACACGCAGGTGCTCGATGCCCCGCACCCGCATCTGTGGGTCGAGCACAGCGTCTGTGCCAAGCCCCATCGGGCAGGTCGCTGCCGGATGGTGCGCAGTGATCGCGGTCCTGCGGATGTAAGCTTCGATCTCGCTGTCGCTGCGGCAGGACGAGCCGGGAGCGGTCTCGGCGCCCCGAAATCGATCGAGCGGCTGCTGATACGCGATGTGACGAGCGAGTTGGAAGCCCTCCCGCAATTTCGGCAAATCGTCGCGAGCGGAAAAGAAATTGTAGACGATGCGCATTGGATCGCGCGGATCGTTGGAGCGCAGGAGAATTTCGCCACGGCTGTGCGGATGCAGCAAGGCCGGCCGAATCGCAAAACCATCGGGTCGTGGCGCGCGGATCACCGGATACCACAGGCGCGCATCGGTCGCTGCGCCGCGAAACATGAATTCGATATCCGGGACCGCGATGTCGGGCCGTGTTTTGATGAATGCATGCAGCCCGCCCGGCACCACGGTCCCGGGGCCGGTGCCGAATAACCAGGCGCGCATCATGCTCAACGCCATGCGGTCGAACCTCATCTGGCGATGGAACGGACCGGGCTCGGAACGCGCGAAGGCGAGAAATACCGCAACGTGATCTTGAAGATTGCGGCCGACCGGTAGATCGATTGCTGGGTCGATCCCGATCTGGCGCAGGTGCGTGGCGGGACCGATTCCGGATAACATCAAGATTTGCGGCGTGCTGAAGGCGCCACCCGAAACGATCACCTCCCGTGCCGCCCTGACCTGAATCACCCGGCCGCGCTTGACGTATTCGATGCCCACCGCGGTCGTGCCGCGCAGGATCACGCGTGTTACCAGCGCGCGGGTTTCGACCGTCAGATTGGGACGCCGCATCGCGGGTTTCAGAAATGCGGTCGCGGCCGAGGAGCGGCGGCCGTTTCGAATGGTATATTGGCTGCGGCCGAACCCCTCCTGAGAGGCGGCATTGTAGTCCTGCGTGTACGGAATGCCGACAGCTTTGGCGGCCTCGGTCCAGGCCATGTAAAGTGGGTCGGTCGTCTTGGCGAACTCGGTTCCGAGCGGGCCGGCACCGCCACGCCAAGCGTTGGCGCCGCCCGCGAAGGTTTCGCAGCGCTTAAAATACGGCAACACGTCCGCGTAGGACCAGCCGGTTGCGCCTTTCTGCGCCCAGCGATCGAAATCGCCCGGATGGCCGCGCGTATAGGCCATGACGTTAATGGATGACGAGCCGCCCAGCACTTTGCCGCGGCTCGCCTCGATCGAGCGGCCATTGAGGTTGGGTTCCGGCTCGGTCACGAATCCCCAATCGAACATGCCGCGTTCGTGGAGCCTGCCCATGCCGAGCGGTACGTGAATATAGGGATGCCAGTCGCGCCCGCCGGCTTCGAGCAGGAGCACCTGCGCGCCCTCATCCTCGCTCAGCCGATTGGCGAGCACGCACCCCGCAGAGCCGGCACCGACGATGATGTAGTCGTAGATCTTCGCCTGCATGGAGGGCAGCGTTTCCAGATCGGTCGGGCGGGTGCGCTTTGATTCGCTGATACGATCGGCCTGATGGCGCATTACGCTAGCCTGATGCGCCCCATCCCTCTCGCTTAATATGGCCGAACCTTCCCCTTCACGGTGGTGCGCCACATCAGCCGGCGTTGGTCGGACGGAAAATCGTCGCGCGCATGCGCCGAGCAGCGGTTATCCCAGACCAGGAGATCGCCGACGCGCCAGACGTGGCGATAGACGAATTCCGGCCGCTCGGAATGGTCGAACACCGCACTGAGCAACTCATCGCTTTCGGCCTGCGGCATGTCGGTGACCTTCACGGTCATGAGGCGATCGACATAGATCGCCTTGCGGCCGGTTTCGTCGTGCGTGCGGAACACCGGATGTACAGCCTCGCTGAAGGCCTCGACGGCATTCTTGGTTTCGCCCCGGATCGTGGTGCCATAATTGTAGTGGTTGAGAGCTTTGCGCCCCTCGAGGCGACTGCGGATTGCCGGATCGAGCGTATCGTAGGCGGCGTAGCCACTGGCAAACAGCGTATCCCCGCCGTAGCTCGGGATCTCTACCGAATACAAGAGCGTGCCGTTGTGCGGCAGCTCGGCGTGGATCATGTCGTGGTGGAAGTGCATCTCCCCGTCGGGCAGCGCCCCGATGGTCTCGCCGTTCTCCCTGATGTTGGAGATCAACATGATGTTGGGCAGCAGCTTTGCATATCCTTTAGGGAAATATTTCGCTGGTCGCGACAGCGGCCCGATCTCGCCGAAATATCCGGTTGCCCGGATGAGGTCTTCCTGGGAAAACCGCTGGTCGCGGAACACGAGCACGAGGTGATCGAGCCACGCTTGATGAATGTCCCGGATGGTCTCCGCGTCAAGTTCATCGCGCAGATCGATGCCGCGGATTTCTGCACCGATGTGTTTCGTAAGCGGAACGATCTCCAGATCGCTCGTTGTGCGTGCGTCCATCGCTTCCTCCCTGCCCGGCGGTTCGATCCGTGGCAATGCTTCCGCAAGCGTAGCCGCATGCTCAATGCCTGACCAGTAGAGGTGAAATGGTGTCGCGCGCGACGGCCCTCAGCTGCGTGCGAGGTCACCGAGCATGCTGGCTGCGACCGTCAGTTTCGACACCGACAAACCCGAAGCTACCATGTCGTGTATCGCCTCGCGCACACGATCCACATCGTTCCCTTTCTGGCTCTCGAATACCGCCACGGCCTCGGCGCCGCCGCTGCCGCCCGCCGCCATCATCTCGGCCACCAGCCGACGCAAGGCGTCCCCCATGGCATCAAGCCCACGATCGAACGCGAGACGGTCGAAATAATCGACGAGCTTGATCTCACGTGCCGCTGCCACGATGCGATCGAGCTGGAAGTGGGACTCGGCGGCAAAGTAGATCGGCGCAACCTGCGAGACCAGGTGCCCGGTGCGGTCGGCGATCAGAACGATGTCGGCTGCAGACACGAGTGCCGGCAAATTCGCAATGTTGAGGGCAACCGATTGAGGCACGCCTTCGGACGTCATTTTGAGTACCGCTGAGTCACGTGCGCGCCGAGCTTCGGGCGGTAGATATTGGTCGAGCCCTCCTGAGACCGCAGCAATCATTGCTCGATAATGATCGACGATGCCGGCGAGACCCTGGCGCACATCGACGTTGCGTAAGAACCAGACAATGCGATCGAGCAATAGATTTTGCACCGCCGTGAACAGACGAAGTTGAACCGTGCCGGCAATCTTGTTGTCGAGCGCCTCGATCGACGTGTTAAGGGCCGTCAATCGGAAGCTGTCTCGCACGGCGGCAAACGCCGCAGCGATGCGATGGACCGGCGCTCCAGTCTGGTCAGCTATTCTTGTCACGATCGGTGGGCCGCCGCGGTTGATCATCGAATTGGCCAGCTGGGTCGCGATGATTTCCCGGCGCAGACGATGATGTTCGAACGCATCCGGAAAGTGATTCCAAATCGATTGTGGGAAATAGCGCTTAAGCTCGCGGGCGAGATAAGGATCATCCGGCACGTCGGAGTGAAGAAGGTCTTCGTGCAATGCGAGCTTGGCATAAGCCAACAGAACCGCAAGCTCAGGCCGGGTGAGCGGCTGGGCGCGCCGTCTTCGCTCCGCAATTTCCATGTCGGTCGGCAGAAACTCGACAGCACGGTCAAGCAGTTGCCGCTTTTCCAGCATCTGCATCAGTCGCTGCTGGAAGCCGAGGTCCTCAAGGCCGCGATGTTCGGCCAGGGACAACGCCAGCGTCTGCTGGTAGTTGTTGCGCAAGACCAGACCCGCGACTTCATCGGTCATGCCGGCCAGGACAATGTCACGGTCCTTCTGCACGAGACGGCCGTCACGGAGTGGGATACTCAAGGCGATCTTGAGATTAACCTCGACGTCCGACGTATTCACGCCTGCGGAATTGTCGATCGCGTCGTTATTGAGGCGCACGCCGCGCAATGCCGCCTCGATGCGGGCGCGTTGCGTCATCCCGAGATTGGCGCCCTCGCCGATAACCTTGCACCGCAGTTCGGCAGCCATGACCCGTATCGCGTCGTTGGTGCGATCCCCGACAGAGTCATTGGATTCACCCGATGCACGCACATAGGTACCAATGCCGCCGAACCACAACAGGTCGACCGGTGCCTTGAGGATCGCGCTGATGACTTCCTGCGGCGTTGCCTTTGCGGTAGCGAACCCGAGCGCAGCGCGCGCCTCCACCGACAAATCGATTTCCTTTGCGGCGCGTGAGAAAACGCCGCCGCCCGGCGAGATGATGCTTCGATCGAAGTCCTGCCAGGTCGAGCGCGGCAAATCGAACAGCCGCCTGCGTTCCTCAAAGCTGCGTACGGGATCCGGATTGGGATCGATGAAGATGTCGCGGTGGTCGAATGCGGCAATAAGCCTGATGGTGCGTTCGCGCAACATGCCGTTGCCGAATACGTCCCCGGACATGTCGCCAACGCCAGCAACCGAGAACGGCGTCCGCGAAATGTCGGTATCCATTTCGCGGAAATGCCGCTTGACCGATTCCCACGCACCACGCGCCGTAATACCCATTTTCTTGTGGTCATAGCCTGCCGAACCGCCTGACGCGAAGGCATCGTCAAGCCAGAAGCCGTGTTGGCGCGCGATCTCGTTGGCGATGTCCGAAAAAGTTGCTGTACCTTTGTCCGCTGCGACCACCAGATAGGGGTCGTCGGCATCGTGTCGAATAACCCTGTCCGGCGCCACAGACCTCTGGAGATCGAGGTTGTCAGTAAGGTCGAGCAAGGTCGACATGAAGATCTTATAGACCGCGATCGCTTCGGCCTCATCTCGATTGCCGGCGGACAGGCGTTTCGGTACGAAGCCGCCCTTCGCACCGACCGGCACAATCACAGCGTTCTTCACCTGCTGCGCTTTGACGAGGCCCAGCACCTCGGTGCGGAAATCTTGCGGCCGATCCGACCATCGGATGCCGCCGCGCGCAACCCGGCCGAACCGCAGATGCACGGCCTCTAACCGCGGCGAGCACATGAAAATCTCGAATCGCGGGTGCGGCAGCGGCATGCCATTGACCTTGCGGCTGTCCAACTTGACGGCGATGGCTCGTGCCGCGACCTCGCCTCGAAGCGAGTCCGGGGAGCCT
>Ga0070734_10002199_pt1 | contig 24695 bp, 23 predicted proteins | sample Coa_R1_8_FD_66444 | JGI IMG/M metagenome (GOLD analysis project Ga0070734, IMG submission 66444) | Surface soil microbial communities from Centralia Pennsylvania, which are recovering from an underground coalmine fire - Coalmine... | ecosystem: Environmental > Terrestrial > Soil > Unclassified ...
CGCGACGCGCAGGCGGCCGCGCTCGTCCTTGCAGGCGTTCGGATATTTCTGCGCCTTCTCGATGTCCTTGACCGTGATCAGCCCGACGCAGCGATAGGCGTCGTCGACGACAAGGATCTTCTCGATGCGGTGCTTGTGGAGCAGACGCTTCGCCTCCTCGGCGCCGACGCCTTCGCGCACCGTGACGAGATCGTCTTTGGTCATCAGCTCGCGCACCGGCGTGCGGGTGTCGGTCGCGAAGCGCACGTCGCGATTGGTGAGGATGCCGACGAGCCGGCCAACACCCTTGCCATTCACGCCTTCGACCACGGGAATGCCGGAGATGCGATGGCGCTCCATCAGCGAGAGAGCATCGGCGAGCGTCGCCTCGGGCGCGATGGTGACCGGATTCACCACCATGCCGCTTTCGAATTTTTTCACCCGGCGGACCTGCTCGGCCTGTTCCTCGGGCGAAAGATTGCGATGGATGACGCCCATGCCGCCCATCTGCGCCATGGCGATCGCAAGACCCGCTTCCGTCACCGTATCCATGGCGGCGGAGATCAGCGGGATGCCTAGCTCGACGGTGCGCGTGAGCCTTGTTCTGGTATCGACATGACCGGGAAGGACGCTCGAAGCTGCGGGCACCAGGAGTACGTCGTCGAAGGTGAGCGCTTCGCGGATCGTCATCTCGTGGAATGCTCCCGGCCTTGGCCTCTTGGAGCGCCGAGCATCTATCAGCGCGGGAACCTTTGTGCAACTGGCCCTGACCATCAGCGCTGAGGACGCGGCGGTTAACGCTGTGGGCGCAGGGAATATTGCCGGGCTGCGCGCGCCCTTCTCCTGTTTGCTGTGAGCCCCCGCGAGACCGTTGCGGGCCCTGCGCTGAAGGCCGACTCAACACGTTTCAGACACAATCGAGCCGAGGCCTCGCGTCCACGGAACGGCGCGGAAGCGGGAACGTTCTTGATGGGCGCATGCGTCCCCTGGAGGCGCGCGCGGGGAACCCTGGATTTTTCCAAACAGAACGGGAGAGAACACATGAAGTCCAAGCTTCGACTGCTCGCGGGCGCTGCGCTTGCGGCGGCCGCGATCGCCTATGCCGGCGCCGCCAATGCCGATGGCATCAAGATCGGCACCCTTGCTTGCCACGTTTCGAGCGGCTGGGGATTCATCTTCGGCTCGACGCGGGATCTCTATTGCGAATTCCATCCGCATGGCGTGGCGCCGGAGCGTTATCGCGGCACCATCAACAAGTTCGGCGTCGACATCGGCTACACCGGCGGCGGCGAAATGATCTGGGAAGTGTTCGCACCGTCGACCGGAATGCCGCGCGGCGCACTCGCCGGAAGCTATGCCGGCGCGACAGCCGGCGCAGCGGTCGGCGTCGGACTCTCCGCCAATGCGCTGGTCGGCGGCTTCCGCCGCTCGATCGCGCTGCAGCCGGTTTCGATCGAAGGCGAATCGGGCCTGAACGTCGCAGCCGGAATCGGTTCGATCTCGCTTCACTATGTCGGCCCGTGGGGTCCCCCAGGTCCGGGCATGGAGCGCGATGGTCCCGATATGGATCATGACGGCGACCGCGACGAAGACCACGAGCACGAACACTGAATCGTTGTTCTGAATGAAGCCGTTGCGGCCGGCGCGGGACCTCGCGCCGGCCGCCGGTTATCACCGAAATTGAAACGTGTCCGACGGCGCTCTTTCAGCCGCAAAGGCGCCACAAAGCTTTATTTTGCCGCTCCATTTGCGCCCTCGCCTCGTTTTGTTTATGGGAACTTCCGGACGCGCTATCCTTCGCGTCTTCATTCTGGGCCCTAAGCAACTTTCAGGAGGAGTATTGATGAGCAGGAATTTGCGCTTGCTTGCGGGCGTGGCGGTAGCCGCGACGGCAATCGCGTTCGCGGGATCGGCATCCGCTGCCAGCGGCGTGAAGGTCGGAACACTCGCGTGTCATGTCTCGAGCGGCTGGGGATTCGTTTTCGGATCCTCGCGCGATCTGCATTGCGACTTCGTTCCGAACAAGGCCATGGGCGGTGAGCACTATGCCGGTTCGATCAAGAAGTTCGGCGTCGACCTCGGCTATACGAGCGGCGGCGAGCTGATCTGGGCGGTGTTCGCGCCGACGTCGGACCTCCATCACGGCGCGCTGCAGGGCACCTACGCGGGTGCGACTGCCAACGCGACCGTCGGCGTCGGTCTCGGCGCCAACGTGCTCGTCGGCGGCATGGACAAATCCGTTGCGCTGCAGCCGGTGTCGATCGAAGGCAATACCGGTCTCAACGTCGCGGCCGGCATCGGCGCGATCGACCTGAGATACGTGCCGTAATCGAATTCGGTTTTGAAATCGGAAAGAGCGGGCGGCCCTCCGCCCGCTCTTTTTTTCTAAAAGCGCGTGCGCGCGTGGCGATCCCGCCGATTTCACGCGGAGCCGCGAAGACGCGGAGCAATTTAAATCACACATGTCATGGCCCGCCGGAGAGCGGGCCACCCATTCGCGAGCGTCCGCGAGCGATTAACTCCTTCGGCGCACTGACTGCGCCGGCTGGGTGGCCCGGACGCTTCGCGCCGGGCCATGACATGGTTTGTTTTCTCCGCGATCTCCGCGCCTCCGCGTGAACAAACCCGCGTTGCCACGTACTCAGCCGCGTCCGCGAAAACCTGTCGCCACCAGATAAAGCTCTACCGATTTCGCGCGGCTTGCCGGCGGCTTCATATGCTTCACGCTGGCGAATGAACGTTTGAGCCGCGCCAGCATCGCGCCGGCGGCGCCGCCCTGGAACACCTTGCCCACGAAAACGCCGCCCGGCGCAAGCATCTCTTCGGCGACATCGAGCGCGGCCTCCATCAGCGCCGTCGTGCGCAGATGATCGGTCGCGCGGTGTCCGGTCGTCGGCGCCGCCATGTCGGACAACACGACCTGGGCTTTCCCGCCGAGGGCAGCACGCAGCTGCGCGAGCGTCTCTGGCGCGAGCAGATCCGCCTCGAGGAAGGTCACGCCCGCAATCGGATCCATCGCCAGCACGTCGGCCGCAACCACTGCACCGGTCGCGCCCACCCGCGCCGCAGACACCTGGCTCCAGCCGCCTGGCGCCGCCCCGAGATCGAGAACGCGCGCGCCCCGTTTCAGGAAATGGAATTTCTGATCGAGCTCGATCAGCTTGAAGGCGGCGCGGCTTCTGTAACCCGCTTCTTTCGCCGCCTTCACATAAGGGTCGTTGAGCTGTCGCGTCAGCCAGGCGCGTGACGACGCGGTGCGCTTTTTGTCCTTGAGCTTCACGCGCTTCTTCATGCCGCGAGAATAAAAGGATTCCCGCGCAGCCGCGAAGTCACGAATTCTCCTCGCGCGCGAAGCAAACCTATCCTCCCCCGCGAAGCAAACCTGTCCTCCCCCGCGAAGCGGCGGGAGGTGCCGAGAGAGCGAAGCGAACGAGGCGGAAGGGGCTTTCGCCGCGAAGCGGCGAGCGCCACGGGCGCATCACGATCAGCAACCCGCCGCCAGTTCGCGCAGGATCCCCTCGCGCAAGCCCCGGTCCGCGACGCGCAACTTCTCGCAACACCAGACCGAATGGATTGCATCATAGATCGCAGCGCCTGGCACGATCAGATCGGCGCGTTCCGCCCCGACACATGCGATCTTCGCCCGCGCCGCGAGATCGAGCGCGACCAGCCCGTTTCCGATCGCGGCGATCCGGGTCGCGTCATGCCAGCTTCCGTCCACTTTCGCGCGATCATAGCGCGGCAGATCGAGCGCGATCGCCGCCAGCGTCGTCACCGTTCCCGACGTGCCGAGCAGATGGTGCGTACGCCGTTCGAAACGGCGCTTCGATTCCATGGCGCGGTAGGCCGGATCGATGAACGCGAGCGCATGTTTGCGCATGGCGGCGGCCTCGGCCTGGTCCTTTCCATAGCCGAAGGTGTCGGCCATGGTCACGACGCCGAGCGGCAGCGACACGCTTGCGATCGTTTCGGCGTGATCGTCCGCTCCCCTCATCCAGACGATCTCGGTCGAACCGCCGCCGATATCGAACACGAGCGCGCCTTCGAAGGAACGATCGATCAACGGTGTGCATCCGATCGCCGCAAGCCGCGCTTCCTCGTCCGGCGTGATCATTTCGAGGAGCAGCCCCGTCTCGCGCTCGACCCGTTCGATCAAAGCTGCGGCATTCTTCGCGCGCCGCGCCGCTTCGGTGACGATGGCACGCATGCGCCGCGGCTTCGCCGCGCGGATGCGTGCGGCGATGACCTTCAGGGCCTCGATGGTGCGCGCGATCGCGGCCTCGGAAAGCATTCCGCTCCGCGCCACCCCCTCTCCGAGGCGCACGATGCGCGAGAATGAATCGACGACCTCGACCGCACCCGCAGCGTCGAAGCGCGCGATCAGAAGCCGGCAATTGTTGGTGCCGAGATCGACGGCCGCGAAAACAGGCGACTTCGCACCCGCTCGACTACTCCCGCTCCGCTTCCCCGCCATCGGCAACAGATATCACCGTCACCGCGCCACCGGCCACCAAAAGGGGTAGTGTCCTAATTTGAATCCTTTATTGCTGGCCTGCCGGTTGGCGTTGCGAACCACCAGCTGTGCCCATCGGGATCGCGCACCGCGTACTCCCGCTGACCGTAATCTTGATCGGTTGGCTCGCTTAGAATTATGGCACCCGCGCGTCGGGCCACCTCGAAATGAGCATCGACATCCTTTACATGGACGACTATGCCTCCGCCTGCAGCGCCGAGCGTCGCGGGAGTTGCCAATTTTGCGCTCTCGCTCGTGAGATGCAGCCATATACGCTGCTCCCCAGCGCGGACCTCTCCATGCACGACAGTCCCGTCGGGCGCACGTTCTAAACCACCTGAGGCGAACCCCAGCGCGCGCACAAGGAAGTCATGTTCGGCGGCGATGTCGGAGCAGGCTAACACCGGAAGAACGTCGATGAAATTGGTTTGCAAGTTTACCTCCCCGCGATGCGCCCCTCGGTTTGCCGTGGGCGCGATGAGATGCAAGGACGAGATCGAAACGGTCCTGCTCATCGAGTGCAAGCCACTTCGCCCGGGGAATTGGATGCAATGGATCGCAGACCAGCACTTACGCCCCGCGGATTAATCCTCAAAAATGGGCCGTCGCTTTCGCGGGGCACTTTGATCTTGGGAAAAAAATGGGTTAGCCGACGGGCGATACGGCGATGACGCGACCTCGCCGGTCAATCTCCTCTGTGCGGCTCGAGAACAGGTACGGAACCCTGATCCAGGCGTTGCCGGCGTGGAAGGGCCACGCGAACTCTACATCGAAGGGGAGAGAGATCACCTCTTTGCCGCGGTGGTCGATGTACGCCCACCGGTAGAGGTCGTGCTCGCTCAACTGAGCCGCCGCCAGGCCGTCCGAGAATGGTCCGATGCCCGCCAATCTCGGAGCGATGACATAGGCGCCTGTCTTGTCGATCACGCCCCAGCCCACGCCATCCACGTAGACGCTCGCCAGGCCTTCATAGAACGGCATGGCTCGTTTGTAGCGCCGTGGAATTGCCAGCCGGCCGGACGCATCGACATAGCCGCATCGTGACTGTTGGCATGCTCCGGGATCGAGTCCGACGGACCGGTCGACCGGTGGCGACGCTACGTTGGGAGCCTCTCTCGTGATGGGTGGACCGCACCCGAACAAGAGTAGCGAGGCCGTCAGAACAGCCAGTCGCGAACCAATGTGGAGGCTCGGCGTACGCTCAAGCGGCAGACGCGTTTCTCCTGTACATTTCCCGTCGGGGACTTAGCGCGGTCTACTGTACAGCCATTTCGAGCTGGTGGGCTTGATAGTGCTTTATCGCGGTCGCCACACGGAAAGAAGCGAAGCGACATCGCGGTACGGGCGGTTGAGGTAGACCTGTGCGTACACAAGCGCTTCCCCGGGACGCAGGCTCGCGAGTGCCGCAGCCGTGGCCGGTCCGCCGCCGCCCGCATTCGGCGGTAACGAAGCGAGCGCGCCATTTTTCATGGTGAAGGACCAGGCGCGGCTCTCGCGATACAGCGCGGGGCCAGGCCCGCTCGCACCCCACTGGCCTTCCATTGCGGAAAGCATCGGTTCGGCCCTATCGGCAACGTAGTGACCGACACAGGTGAGATTGAATGCGCTTCCGCGCCGCGAGCTAATGACGAAGAGTCCCGCCGGCGAGGGTTTCGCCGCGTAGAAGATGCCGTCGAAATCATCCCAAACGACCGTGAACGCGGGCCAACCTTTCGATTTCAAGGCTTCAACCGCGGTGTGTGCATCGACGGCGGACAGACAGACATCGGCGAAGGCGCGCACCAGCTTTTCCGCCGCCACACGCTGTGTCGCCGCATCCAGTACGCGGACCACGGCGGCCTTATCCTCCCGCCTGCCACACGATGCGAGGGTCAGGGCCGCGAGCAACGCAATGGCGGTTGAGGTTCGCGAGAAACGCATGGGGTCCGTACTTTGAACGGCCACAAGACTACGCGATCTTGACCAAAGCCCCTTTTGTCATCCGATGGGTTACAGATGGGTTGCGAACGAAAGGATTGAGCGGCGCATTCCTGTAACGTTCACACCAAAAAACGCAGAATTTCTGGTGGCTGGGGGACTAGGATTCGAACCTAGACTGGCGGAGTCAGAGTCCGCTGTCCTACCGTTAGACGATCCCCCAACGGCGGCGCTCCACTATAGCAGCCGCGACGCCGATTCAAGCGATTGACACAGCGGAACGCCTCCTCTCCCTTCGGCGGGCAACAAAGTGGAGCTCGCCATGCGCTTTCTCGTGAAATTCAAGATCCCGACCGTCGCCGGCGACCGCGCGATCGCCGATCATCATTTCGGACCGAAGATGCACGAAGTCCTGAAGGAGATCGGCGCCCAGGCGGCATACTTCACCACCGTCGATGGTCACCGCGGCGGCTACATCCTCGTCGATCTCAAGGAAACCTCCGAGATGCCGAAGATCGCCGAGCCCTTCTTTCTCTGGTTCAACGCAACCGTCGATTTCCTGCCTGTGATGCTGCCGGAGGATCTCGAGAAGGCCGGACCGTCGATTGCGGCGGCAGTCAAGAAGTGGAGCCCGAAAACCTGATCGGCAGAGATGGCGCCGCGAGCGACGCCCGCTTCAGATCGAGACGTCCACCGTCTCGCCGCCCATTGCGACGAGACCGGCGTTCAAGGATCCCTTGTCGGCATTGAGAAAGGCGTGGTTGGAGCCGGCAATCGCATCGCGGAAGAAGCGCTGCATCGGGTTCGAGAGCCTGATACCGCGGCCGCCGGAGGCCTTGAACAGGAGGTCGATGGCCCGCATGGAGTCTCTTCCAATAACCTGCGCATCCCATTTGTTGCTGACCCGGAGCGAAACCGGAATGGACTCGCCACGATCGAGCAAGGCGTCGATCTCGGCGTAGTTGGCATCGAGCCGCGCGTGCAGCCCCCGCACGATGGCGCTCGCCTCGGCGACGCGCTGGCGCACGAAAGGATCGGCGATCGAGGCGGCATTGCTGTAACTGTCCCGGTGCGTCTGCATCTGGCCGCAAAAGAGATCGACAGCGCCGTCGGCCATGCCGAGAAGAACGGACGCCAGGCAATAAGAGAAGGTCAGGCCGAAAGGATAGCGGTAGGCGCTTGAACCGAACTCCTTCCGCCCCGGCTCCTGCATCAGGAACGCCTCGGAAAATTTGTGCGTGCGGTACTCGGGCACGAAAGCGCGCTCAACAACGATTTCCTTGCTGCCGGTGCCTTTGAGCCCGATGACGTGCCAATCGTCTTCTATCCGGTAGTCGGCGCGCGGAACGAGAAAAGCGCGCTGATCCGGCGGCTCTCCGGGAATGGTGGGAACGCGTCCGCCAAGGAACACCCAGCTGCAATGGTCGCAGCCGCTGGACCATTGCCAGCGCCCGCTGAGCACAAACCCGCCGTCGGCCCTTTCCACCTTGCCGAACGGTGCATAGGAGGAGGAAATGCGCGTGCTCGCATCCGTGCCCCAGACATCCTGCGCGGCACGCGAACCGAGAAGTGCGAGCTCCCAATTGTGAATGCCGACGACGCAAAGACACCAGGCACTCGACGGGCAGGCGCGTGCGATCTCCATCGCGACGCGGAAAAGCACGCGCGGCGACATTTCATAGCCGCCGTAGCGTTTCGGCTGCACGATCCGATAAAAGCCGGCCTGTTCGAAATCGCGCACGGTCTCATCCGGAACGCGGCGGAGTTCTTCGCACGCGTCGGCGCGCGCCGCGATCGCCGGCGCAAGCTTTTTCGCGCGCGCGATCAGTTCGGCTTCCGACGGCACTGTCTCCAATTCGACGGCTGCAGACATGTTCGCTCTTTTCTGGTTTCTCAATTTGCCGGAAGTCTCTTGTGGCCCCAGGCCGAACCCGTCTTGTGCCTGGTGACGGTCCAATCGGATCCGATGGTGCGTGCACCCCAGCCAAACTCCACTTCGAAGCCGCTCGGCGTATAGGTGTAGAAGGAGAGCATATGGTCGTTGGTGTGACGGCCGAGCGTATTTGCGATCCTGAAGCCGAGCTTTTCTGCCCGGTCGTAGGCGAAGCCGACATCCTCCAGGTTCTCGACCTGCAGCATGAAATGATGAATGTGCTTCGGGCCCGGCACCGGAGCGACCGCCAGCGTGTGATGCCGGGAATTGCAATGAAGGAATGTGAGCTCGATCGACAGTTCGGGGCTGAGCCGCATGTCGATGTTGTCGGATAGGCGGAATCCGAGACCCTGCATGTAGAACTGCAAGGTTTTGCTGATGTCCGCTGCAAAAAGAACGATGTGTCCGAGGCCCTGGTCTCCGGTGAGGAAGGCTTCCACACCTGCGGGCGAAATGATCGGCGTTTCGAAGGACTCCGTGGCGCCGTAATAGATTTCCACCGGCAGGCCTGACGGATCGATGCAGGTCGCGAGAGCCGTCACGCCGCGCTTTTTCGCGAGCTCGGGATCGGGCTTCGCCTTTACGTCGATCGCCCTGAGATTCGCCAGAACCGCGTCCATCCCGGCGGCGTCGGCGACCTCGAAGCCTGCGAAGGCGAGATCGTCGGCCTTTCCTTCGCGCACGAGAATACGCCAGTCGCGCGCGTCCATGCGAAGCTTCAACGCGTCTGCCGATTCAGATGCATTTGCCAGGCCGAGGAATTCGGTGGCGAATTTCCGCCACAGCGAAAGATCCGATACCTCGAATCCGAGATATCCGAGTGCGCTGACGCCCACCGCTTCCTCCCTGATGTTCCTCGTTGTTGAATGGAGTGTGGCCTTGCGGGTGGACATCGATCCAATCGATAGTCATGATCCCAGCTATCGATGAGACAGATATGTTGAGCCGCGCATGCTGCTGCGATCGGTCGACCTCAACCTGATTCCGGTTCTGCGCGAGCTCTTGCGGGAGCGTAACGTCTCGCGCGCTGCGGCCAATCTGGGATTAAGCCAGTCCGCAGCCAGCGCGGCGCTCTCCCGGCTGCGTTCTTCGCTCGGTGATCCGCTTCTGGTGCCGGTCGGCCGTCGGATGGAGCTGACCGAACGCGCCAAAGAGCTGGTGGTGCCCGTTCAGATCGCTTCCGAAGCGGCCGAAGCCGTCTGGGCACGGCGCGGATTTCTTCCGGCAAATGCCACGAGGACCTTTGTGATCGCTTCGGCAGATTATCTCGCCATGGTGCTGGGTCCGCGCCTGATCTCTCGCCTCCGTGTGGAAGCTCCCGGTGTAACGCTGAGCTTCATCGACCTGACCCGCAGAACGGTGGAGCGCCTGCGCCATGGAGAGATCGATTTCGGCATTGTTCCCCGAGAAGTTCTCGACTTCTACGACTCGAGCGAGATCCACTCTGCCTTGCTGATGGAAGACGAGTTCGTCGCCGTGAGAGCGAAAGCCGCGCCTCGCAGCGGACCACGGCGAAAGAAGCGGGCCAAGCCGGAAAACCCGGCATTCGCAACGTTCAGGATCGGCCTCGAGGGCGCGGACACGCTCGGCGAAAGAACGATCGCCGGCCATCGCGAACCGCTCGGCACCACCCATTTCTTTCAGCAGTTCTCCATTCTTCCGTTCATGGCCGTCGAAGCAGGCGTGACGGCCCTGGTGCAAAAGCGGCTCGCCGAAAAGCTCGCCCGATATTTGCCGATCGAAATCGTACCTCCGCCCGGACCGATGATGCGGATCGAACTTCGCGTCTTCTGGAGCGTGGCACGCCAGCAGGACCAGGCCCATCGCTGGTTCCTGGACTTGCTCAAGCAGACGGCGCGCGCACGCGACGACGCCGAAAGGGCTGGAACGCGCACGGAATGATCCAGATCAAGGAACCGCGCTGACGCGCCGCCGAAGATCACGGCGGATATTTGGAGACCGAACATGGCGAGCCGGAGCAATTATGCGAGATGGACGAAGAAGCACATCAATCAGATGGATGCGGCTTTGGGTGCGCTCGAAGGCAATGCCGAGCGGCTGAAATCCGAAATCATGGCAGGCGGTGATCGCATGATTGCGGATCTGAAGAAGCAGCGCGACCAGTTCGCGCGCGCCCTGAAGAAACAGGCCAAGACCAATTCCAGAGCCGCGACGCGCACGCAGGCGCAGCTCGAGGCCGAATGGAAAAGATTTGACGCGCGGGTGCAGGACTACTTCAAAGCGGTCAAGAGGCGCTTTGCGCCGCGCCACACGGCGTTCCAGAGGATTTCCGCCGCCCAGGCAAAGGCGTGGCAGAAGGCGATGCAGAGACTTCATCGCGCATAGGCGAGCGCCTGAACGCGTGCGCCTCAATCTCATGAAGGGCGGGCGTGTGGAGGCCCGCCCACGTGCCACGGGCTCATACCACTCCGTCGCCATCGCGTCTTCGCGCGAACGACAGGAACGCGCCGCAACGCGTGGCCGTTCAAACCTGCATGAGAGGCGCGAAGCCAAAAGGCACGATCCGCATCGGCATTTCGGGCTGGACCTATCCGCCCTGGCGCGGCCGCTTTTATCCTGATGGGCTTCCCCATCGCTCGGAGCTCGCCTATGCCGCGCGCCGCTTCGCCTCGATCGAGATCAACGGCACCTTCTATCGCCTGCAGCGGCCCGAACACTTCGCGCGCTGGTTCGATGAAACGCCGCATGATTTCGTGTTCGCGGTGAAGGGCCCGCGCTATCTCACCCACATGCTGAAACTCTGGAACGCGCAAAGCCCGCTCGCAAATTTCTTCGCGTCAGGGCTGCTGCGGCTGGGTGCGAAGCTCGGCCCGATCCTCTGGCAGTTTCCCGAGCGCATGCGCTTCGACGAAGCGCGTTTCGAAACCTTCCTCTCGCTTCTGCCGCGCAATACGAAAGAGGCCCTCGCGCTCGCAAGAAAGCATGACGCGCGTCTGGACGGCCGCTCCTTCCTCTCGATCGACCGGAGCCGGCCGCTGCGTCATGCCGTCGAGATCCGAAGCGAGAGCTTCTGCAACGAACGCTTCGTGCGTCTCCTGCGCCGTCACCGCGTCGCGCTCGTCGTCGCCGATACGGTCGACTGGCCGCTGAAGATGGATGTCACGACAGGCTTCGTCTATTGCCGCCTGCATGGTTCGAAAGAGCTTTATGCAAGCGGTTATGGTCCGCACGCGCTCGAAACCTGGGCGCGCCGCGTGAAAGCCTGGGCGAGAGGCAGCGAGCCGCGCGATGCCGTGTGCATCGGCGCGGCCGCAAGACCGCGCGCGAACGGACGTGATGTCTATGTCTATTTCGACAATGACGCCAAGGTGCGCGCACCGCGCGACGCCCGCGCGCTGTCGCGCCTGCTCGGTGTCATACCATAAGGCTAAAACACAGCTGTCCTGGCCCGCGCTGTTCTTCAGCGCGCAGATGCGCGCTGAATGGGTGGCCCGGACGGTGCGCGCCGGGCCATGGCATAAAAGGGAATTGGCACCATCATCAAACTGTCACGCAGCCCGGCGCATATCGTATCCTGAACGAAGGGAGAGCGGGCCATGGCCTTTTTTCGCCGCAAGCGGAAGCCATCAAAGCCGGAAGCGGCCGGGCCGCAGGTGATGGCAGCGGCCGCGGCCGAGCCCGATCACACGCTGCGCGCCTTCGGCGAGGCACTGGCCGCGCTCGACGCCAGAATCGGCGACATGGGCGCGCTCGTCATCCGCATGGTCGAGCAATCCGCGCATGTCTTCCTCGAACGCAATGCGGCCGCCGCGGAAGCCCTGATCCGCGAGGATCTCGACGTGGACACGCAGAAGGACGCGCTCCTCGCCCAGGCGCTCGAAGTGCTGGCGCGGCACCAGCCGGTTGCCACCGACCTCCGCCTGCTGCTCGCCATCGAGCATATCGCGCGCGATCTCGAGCGCTCGGCGGACCACGCCAAGAACATCGCCAAACGCACGCTCGCGCTTTCGAACGGCGCGGCGACCGATCCAACGCTCGCAAGCCTGATCCAGAGCCTGCATGCCGAGGTAACGGCCATGCTAGCCGATGCGCTCCGCGCGTTCCGCACGCGTGACGTCACGCTCGCAACCGAGCTCTCGGCGCGCGATCTCGAGCCCGACCGCATCAATGACGATCTCTTCCATGCCGTGCTCGCGCGCATCCGTGCCAATCCGGCCGAAGCACCGAACGATATCCAGGCGCTGTTCGTGGGTAAGGCGCTCGAACGCATCGGCGATCACGCCACCAACATCGCCGACGAGGCGCGCTTCCTCGCGCGCGGCGACGTCCCACGGGCAACGCGAACGCACTAGCAGAGACCTCACGGTGGCTCCGCTAGGGTCACGCGGAGCCGCCCAGAAGTGGGAGATGGAGGGAAAAGCGGCGCTGTTTCTGCTCACGGAAGGGAGTGCTGTAAAATCCGATTACAGTCCGAGACCCGGTGAGCCCCTAACCATCTGAAAAAGTTGTATGTCTGCGGTGGCATAACCCTTGCTCGTCGTACGGCAGGCGGGGGGAAACCATCATGCAGAACGCAGTCTTCAAGCGCGCACCGCTCTTGATCGGTTCGGCGCTAAGTCTGGCCATCCTTGCGTCGCCGGTCGCAAATGCCGATCCGGTGCTGGTGGGACCGCAGAACAATCCCACAGGAATCGATGGATTGGTTGTCGACGGCACGACCTACAACGTGACGTTCACGACGGATCCAACGAAGCTCAATACATTCGTGCACGGAACCGCGCTCAGCTCCGATGCCAACGCAGCACTCGCGAATGCACTGAATGCGCTGGGTGTTACCGAGCTTGGGCCGACCGTGACTCCGGAGGGATACCTGGCCGACGTCGACAATTCCTTGAGCCTGTTTCAAGGACCAGCGTGCTTCGGCTTCTTCGACTCTTTCGTGAACATCCCCTGCCCCGCAAACGGCTGGCTCACGACCGATGACGGGGGTAGTTGGACGCTTGGCAACAACGGTAGCGAATACGTCGTGGCAGCGGACTTCACCACCGTTCCCGAGCCGCTGTCACTCACGCTCTTCGGCACCGGACTCGCCGGAGTCATCGCGATGCGTCGGCGGCGAAAAATCGATTCCCAGTAACTCGTGCCCTACATCTTCACCGACACGGAATTCAAACCCGCGATCGAAGCGCGCTTCGCGGCCAACAAGAAAGGGTTCGACCTGATCCGCGGGCGGACGCCGAGACGGTAGACGAGAGCGCTTTCGAAATCCCGTTCCGCTCCGCGCCCGTACGACTCTCCTTGATGGAGGGAAAAGCGGCGCTGCTTTCGCTCACATGCAATGCCCGTTACTCCAGACTCCTCCATTTACGGAGCAGCACTGGGCTGGTGTCGTGCATCGGATGGACGGCGGGCCTGATTGCCCGCCGGACTGCGACGTGGATCCGCCCGATTGAGCCGACTCGAGCGCGCTCACGCGGCGCTCCAGATCGTCGATGGCAGCAAACGCATTGTCGAGACAAGCGCCAGCGCTCGTGCCAGGCGGACACACCTGCGACCGGCTGTAGCTGCTGCGCGGCGCAGCAGAAGCTTCGTCCACCACAAGAAACGAAAACGCGATCGCGGCAAAAAGAACAAGACGGATCATGGCTGGCTTCCTTTAGGAGATGAGGCAATTCTAGCGAGGAATGGCCGTCCGCGTCGCGCGGTGTACTGAGGCAACAGAGAATGAAGTTCTTCCATTTTTCCTCCGATCCCGGCGCTCCGCGCGCTGACCTGCGCGCACGGCCATCTACTTTCCTCCCCCGCGAAGCGGTGGGAGGTGCCGAGAGAGCGAAGCGAACGAGGCGGAGGGGGCTTTCGCCGCGAAGCGGCGAGCCCCGCGTGCGCCCCCTCCGTCGCCGCGCTTTGCGCGGCGCCACCTCCCACCGTTCGCTTGCGCTCACGGGGGAGGAAAACGAGGCGGCCCAACCACGAAAGTCTTTCCGGCGGAGCGGAGGTGCGCTGTCTGCACGCCGAAGAGCCGAATCCCTCTGTGCCTCTGCGTGAGACTCCGCGCTCAGGCAGCGAAGAGGTAATACCGTCGCACGCATGACCCTCTTCCATTTTTCCTCCGATCCGGGCATCCGCCGCTTCGAGCCGCGGCCCGTCGAAATCCCCTCCCCGCGCCCGCCGGGTCGGGAATGGCTCAACGGCCCGCTCGTCTGGGCGGTCGATGACTGGCACCAGCCGATGTATTTCTTCCCGCGCGATTGCCCGCGCATCCTGCTCTGGCCGCTGCCCCAAAGCACCGAAGAAGACCTCGCGCGCTATTTCGGCGAACGCGATTGCCGGATGCTCGCCTTCATCGAACGCGCCTGGGCCGAACGCCTCGCGACGGCGCAGGTCCATCGCTATGCGTTGCCGGCGGAGGCCTTCGAGGATCTGAACGATGCCGGCATGTGGGTGTCGCGCAAAGCGGTCACACCCTCTGGCATGGAGACGCTCCGCGACCTTGTCGCTGCGCTCGCCGCGGCGAATGTCGAACTCGAGATCGTCGAGTCGCTCGTGCCGCTGCGCGATGTCTGGCAAACGAGCCTGCATGCCAGCGGGCTGCGCCTGCGTAATGCCGCCGGTTGGGCTTGAGAGCGCACGGCCAGCCGTCAACCCGCAGTCGCTAACTGGTCCCGAGACTTCGAACGCAGACGGTATGGCGCCACCTCGCGAGACGCTTTGCATCGAGCGTCCCGCTTCGTGGCGGCCGTCTGTGACGGGTTGTTACTGCGGGTTGTTGTCCGGCTTGTCCGGCTTGTGGCGCTCGCCTTTCGGATGATCGCCCTTGTCGGGCGGCGGGGGATTGCCTCCGCCCTGCGCACCCTGGCCTCCGCCCGACGCGCCGCCGGTCGTCGCCGGATTCGTCATCATGCGCTCGCGCGGCGGCGGAGGTGGTGGGGGCGACCCCTGCATCGTTCCGCCCTGCACGGCGCCTCCGTTCACCGGCGCGCCGCCCATGTCGTCGCGGTGATGCCGCTGGTAGGGCGTTTCACCGCCGCTCCCGTTGCCGCCGGCGCCGTTCGTTGCACCGCCCTGCATGCTTCCACCTTGCATGCTCCCGCCCTGCATTGCGCCGTTGCCGCCGGACGGCCCGTTCATGTTGTCGAAGCGGCGATGGCCCGGACGGCCGTTGTCCAGAGTGCCGTTGTTCGGCGTTCCGTTATTCGGCGTTCCGTTATTCGGCGTTCCGTTGTTCGGCGTTCCGTTGTTCGGCGTTCCGTTGTTCGGCGTTCCATTGCCTTGCGCGCCACCCGCGCCGCCGTTCATCGGCGAGCCGCCCATCTCGTCGCGGTGATGCCGCGGATTGGGTGTTTCGCCGCCGCTCCCGTTGCCGCTGGCGCCGCTCATCGCACCGCCTTGCATGCTTCCACCTTGCATGCTTCCGCCTTGCATCGTGCCGTTGCCGCCGGACGGCCCGTTCATGTTGTCGAAGCGATGATGGCCGGGACGGCCGTTCCCGGGAGTCCCGTTGTTCGGCATGCCGTTGCTGGAATTGCCGTTGCCGGGCGCGCCGTTGCCCATGGCGCCGGCGTTGCCGGTATGTCCGGAGCCGGTGCCCATCCCGTTCTGTCCGCCCATGGTGCCGTTCGCCGGCCCTTTGGAAAGCGGCGCCTCGGTGATCGTCGAGCGCGTGAAGAGATGCGGCGGCTTCTGGCCGTTATGCACGTGCAGATCCGTCGACAAGGCGGAGGTCACCTTGTCCGGCGGCGGCGGCGCACTGCCCTCCAGGCCGCGGCCGTGCGGATTCTCATCGCGCATGTGCCGCTGCACGTCACGGCCCACATCCGCGCGGACCACGAGATGCGGATCGTGGACGATCGCCTCCACATGCACCTGTACGAGCGGCCGTCCCGACGCACGCTCGAGGATGCGGGGATCGACGCTGCGGTTGACGACGTAATTGTTCACGACCGTGTAGTTCGTGATGTTCCGGCCGCGGCGGATGAAATCGAAGTTTCGCCCGCGCGGCGCTTCGTAGCGGCGGAAGTCGCGATCGGCCATGTGGCCGGTCGGCACGAACACCCAGTTGCGCGCAAAGCGGTCGCGGCCGTAGCCCCTACCGTACCAGCGCTCGTAACCGAACCAGGTGTTGGTATCCCAATTGCCAAAGCTGAAGCCGACCCCGATACCGAATCCGCCGCCGCCATAGCCGAGGAAGGCGTCGTCAGGCGGCATCGGCATCCAGCCGGTGTAGGCCCCGTTCGAGCGCCAGATCACCCAGGCCGGTGCCCATTCATAGCCGGGAATCCAGAGCCAGCCGTCGTCGGGATCGTCCACCCAGCGTCCATAGTGGAAGACGATGTCGCCCCAATCGTAATCGGAGACCCAGGTCAGGCCGTAATCGTAGGTGTAGGCCCAGTATCCATCCGTGTCGTAAGGACGGAAATCGGAAGGCACATCGAAGGGAATCCAGACGAGGCCCCAGCGGTCGGAATAAACCCAGTCGCCATGGCGGGCGAGGCGATCGTGAAACTGGTCGAAGCCGATGCCGTAATCACCCTGCGCAGCGGCAGGCTCGATCGTCGTCACCTCGAACGCAACAGCGCCAAAAACGAGCGCCATAGCGCAGGCCGAACGCAACAAAATCTTCTTCATGGAAATCTCCTCCGCGGGGCGCGTTCATTCCGGCCCTCGATCGACTCTACTCGTGAACCGCCATTCCGACAAAAATGCGGCTCGGATCGCGCGAAATTGGCGTGTGCGGCCTGAACGGCTTCCGAGCCGCGCGTTCAGCGGTCGTTCAAAAACACATCGTTCAATAAAGCAGAAATGCTTTTCGCTCGGCTTCCCAGGACGCTTCATCGGCGCGCGCCAGCGCGTCGAGATCGGCCGGCATCGCTTGCGCATCGTCGACCCAGCTCGCGAGTTGCGGCCCGCCGCAGATCACGTCGATCGCACGCTTGCCGAACTCGTATTCGTATTCGAAATCGCGCCACAGCGTATATTCGGGATAAAGCGTGCGGATCGCCTTGAACGCAGCCGCCATCAACCGCCACGGCCTGAACCGAGCGTAATCGTAATGCGGCGCCTCGGTGTGGATCTGGATGCCATTGCAGAGCGCATGCGCGTGTTTCTGGAACGTGGGCTCGAACCAGCACTCGCGCAACGCGCAGCCTTCGAGCCAGTGAGGCGCGAGCTTGCGCATCTCCGCGAGCACGCGGCGCGCGTCGATGTCCGGCGCGCCGAAGAGTTCGAGCGGATGGGTGGTTCCGCGTCCTTCCGACAAGGTCGCGCCTTCCACCATCACGGTGCCGGCGAAGGCGCGCGCCATAAAGAGCGTGGCGGCGTTCGGGCTGGGATTGACCCAGGCGCGCTGGCCGAGCGGCCAGCCATAACCAGGCGCCGCCTCAGGCTGCCAGTTTTCCATCGTGATCACGCGATAGTCCACGTCGAGCTTCAGCGTGGCGATGAACCAGCGCCCCAGCTCGCCGAGCGTGAGGCCATGGCGCATGGGAAGCGGGCCCGCGCCGACGAAGCTTTCCCAACCAGGGCGCAGGCGCAATCCTTCGACCGGCCGGCCGATCGGGTTGGGCCGGTCGAGTACCCAGAGCGCCTTGCCATGCTGCGCGCAGGCCTCGAGCATGTAACGCAGCGTCGTCACATAGGTGTAGATGCGGCAGCCGACATCCTGCAGATCGAGGAGCGCCACATCGAAACTCGCCATCATCGCATCGGTCGGCCGGCGCTCCTTGCCGTAGAGCGAGAACACCGGGATGCCATGCACAGGATCGGTGAAGTCGCCCGTCTCGATCATGTTGTCCTGCTTGTCGCCGCGCATCCCGTGCTGCGGACCGAAAGCGGACGCGAGCCTGATCCCGCTCGTCGCCGCGAGCGCATCGATCGCGTGCGTCAGGTCTTTCGTGAGTGAAGCGGGATGGGCGACGATGGCAACACGCCTGCCTTCGAGCGGCGCGCGCAAAGCCCGATCTTCGATGATCCGGTCGATGCCGAATTTCATGATTCCGACGCTGCCGGGATTTCGAGAGCGAAGCAATCGGCGTGATGGAAGTCCGGCCTGCCGGAGGGATGCGCAAGCGCCCAATAGGATTTCCGGCCATTCGCTTCTTCGATCACCGCGGAGAGAGCAAGATGTAAGGGTGTCATCCCGGCCGAGCCGGCTTCGCGGCGAGAGTTGGGACCCAACACCGCGTGCGTCCGCGCGCGGACTGACTCGGTTGCGCTCGTCGACGTGACACCTATCGTGACCTTCGCCACCAGCTCCGCCGCGCCTCGCGCCACGAGGATCTCGGGCGAAGCAATCTCGAGCGCGCGCATCCCGCTCCGGTAGCCGTCGAAGGCATAGGCCGCCCATTCACCTGACGGTGAAAAATTGAACTCGCAATAGGAAGGCGCGTCCGCCTCGCGCGCAAAGGCCTCGAAGCAGGTGTGCTCCCAAAGACCGTCCACGCGTTTGGGTTCGGCCGCCGCCGGAATCGCCAGCGCAGCGATCGTGCCGGTTGCGACATAGCGGAGCGACAAACGTGCACCCTCGCGCGCGACCTCGACCTCGATCGTCGCGAGTGCGTCGCAAGGTGTCGCTGGATGGCAGAGGAGCGGCCGGCGGAGGGTCTCGTACATGCCAGCATCATAGGCTCACGGCAGCCTACGTATTTTCCCCTCCCTCTCGCGTTGACGGCCCGAAGCCGCTATACGCGCGCCCCCGACCGAGAGAGCGGCCCATTTTGAAACTTCACCGTGACGGCCTGCCGTTCATCGCGATCGCCGTCCTCATTGACGCGGCGCTCTGGCTCTTTGTGCCTCTTGCGGGCCTGATCGTCCTTCCGCTGACGATCTGGACCATCCTCTTTTTCCGCGATCCGGACCGCCGCATTCCTGCCGGCAAGAACCTCATCGTGAGCCCGGCCGACGGCCTCCTGCTGCCCGTCTCGGAGGCCGCGCCCCCGCCCGAGCTCGGTTTTGGCCCCGATCCCAAGCAGAAGCTTTCGATTTTCATGAATGTCTTCAATGTTCATGTAAACCGTGTTCCGGCCAGCGGGGTCATCAAGAAGCTTGCTTACCGGCCCGGCAAATTCTTCAATGCGAGCTTCGACAAGGCGAGCGAGCTGAACGAGCGGATGGCGATCCGCCTCGCGCTCGCAGAGGACGCGGGGCCGAAGGAAGATATCGCCTTTGTACAGATTGCGGGTCTGGTGGCCCGGCGCATCCATTGCGCATTGACGGAAGGTGAAAGCGTATGTCGCGGCGATCGTTTTGGCATCATCCGTTTCGGGAGCCGGCTCGACGTCTATTTGCCAGGCGGCGCACGGATACGCGTGAGCGCGGGTCAGAAGGTCAAGGCCGGCGAAACCGTTTTGGCGGATTTCCCAAGCTGATGTCGCGCATGCCGCACCTGCCGCAGCTGAAGCGGCCCGACCTTCCCGCTTTCCGCGAACGCGTGCAGGAGCGGGTCGCTGAAGGCGAACTGCGCTGGACACGGCATGTCCCATCGGGACTTACGCTTGCGGGGCTCTGCTGTGGCGCGACCGCGATCAAGTTTGCGCTCTCGGCGAGCTGGAAGTCCGCTGTCGCCGCGATCGTGCTGGCCGCGATCTTCGATGCCATGGATGGTTTCGTCGCGCGCGCGATCGGCGCCGACAGCGAATTCGGCGCGCAACTCGATTCGCTCGCCGACCTCGTCAGCTTCGGCATTGCGCCGGCACTTCTCGTTTATGTTTGGATGCTCAACAAGGCGGGCAGTGCCGGCTGGGCCATGGCGCTCGTGTTCTGCGTCTGCTGCGCCATCCGCCTCGCACGCTTCATGATCGAAACGCCAGAAGACCCTCCCCTTGAGGGAGGGTCGAAATCGCGGAGCGATTTCGGGGAGGGGCACGCAGAATCGACCAGCTTCTTCTCCGGCGTCCCCACGCCAGCGGCCGCCTGTCTCGTGCTCCTGCCGATGATCGTGAGCTTCCAGGTGGGTGGCCCCACCTTCGCCAATCCAGCACTTTCGATGGCTGTCGTCGGCGTCACCTCGCTTCTGATGGTGAGCCGCCTGCCGACCCTTTCGCTCAAGGGCTGGCATCTGACCCGCGCGGCGCGGCGCGCTCTCGTCGCGGGCCTCGGGCTCTTCGCCGCCGCGGCGATCATCTTTCCCTGGTCCACATTGACCGTGGGTCTGCTCGCCTACGTCGCGAGCCTTCCCGCCGCCACGGCGCTCGCCCGCACGGCACACTGACTCCCGACGCTATTGCCTGGCGCAGGGACTTATCCTTCGCTCGCGCGTTGTACCATCGCGCAGAGCGGAACTTGCGGGGAACCATGCACATCGGACGAAACGCTGTCGCGGGCTTAGCGCTCGCTCTGGCCTTTGCCGCTGGTTCTGGCGCACGTGCCGCGGAAGTTCAGCACGACAGCCTTTCGTTCCTGTTCGACAACGACGTTTTCTACAACACGGACCGCGACTACACGAGCGGCGAGCAGATCAATTACACGCTGGCGCCGGACGACGTGCCAGATGGGCTCGTGGATCTCGCGCACAGCATGCCGTTTCTGTTGACGGACAAGGGCGACGTGCGCGCGAGCTTCGAACTCGGGCAGGACATCTTCACGCCGGCCGACACGGTGGACGCCAACCCGCCACGCAACGAGAGGCCTTATGCAGGGTTTCTCTATGCCGGGCTGGGATTGCTCGCGAACGACGACAGGCGGCTCGACCAGCTCGAGCTGCAGCTCGGCACGACGGGGCCCGCCTCGCTCGCCCAGGACGCGCAGGCATTCGTGCACTCCATCCTCGGCGAGCGGAAGCCCGCCGGCTGGCGCTATCAGCTGCGCGACGAACCGATCCTGCAGCTCACCTTCGATCGCACGCTGAAGCTCGTGCCGCCGCAATCGGTGCTCGGCCTCTTCTTCGACATCGAGCCGCATTTCGGCGCCGCCGTGGGCAATGCCTACGATTACGCCAATGGCGGCGCGATGGCGCGCTTCGGTTACAATCTCCCGGACGATTTCGGGCCGCCGCGCATGGAGCCGTCTCTGCCCGGCTCGAGCTTCTTCTCTCTCAAAGGCGATTTCAGCGCGTACATCTTTGCCGGGGTCGATGGCCGCGCCATCGCGCGCAACATCTTTCTCGACGGCAACTCCTTTGTCGCGAGCCGCAGCGTGCCGAAACAGCCCTTTACGGCGGACTTCCAGCTCGGCGCCGCCGTTGCTTTCAATGCCTTCCGGCTTTCCTTCACCCATGTATTCCGGACGAAGGAATATCGCGGCCAGCCGCACAGCGATCAGTTCGGCTCCGTCGACCTGACGCTGCAGCTGTAAACAAAGGCAACCGAGCCACGCGCGAGCTGCCAGCCGGCGAGCGTCGTTGCGCGGCCGGTCTTTTCAGATCGGCTTATGTGGTCTGGCCTGCCAGCAACTGTCTCGCTGCGAGCGCCATCACCTTCGCCGCGTTCACCATGTCGTCGATGCCGACCCATTCGTCAGGCTGGTGCGCAAGTTCGAGCACGCCGGGGCCGTAGGCGATGCAGTCCTTCAGCTTGCCGATGCGATCGATGTGCTTTTGATCATAGGTGCCGGGCGAACAGACGATCGCCGCCTCGCGGCCGAGCACGTCGCGGATCGCAGCGCCTACCGCACGCGCCACCCTTCCGTCCCTGTCGGCCATCACCGGTAGAACGGAGAAGAGTTCCTTCAGATCGTAGCGAAAGCCCTTGCGCTCGCGACGGAGCCGCTCGAGCAGCGCAATCACTTCCCCTTTTACATCCTCGAGCGTCTCTTCGATCAAGAAACGCCGGTCGATCACGATGCGGCAGGAATCGGCCACCAGCGGCGCGGGATAACCGTCATGCTCTTCGCCCTCGCCGCCATGGACGGAATTGATGTTCATGGTCGAGGCGCGCGCACCGTCCGGCACCACCGGCATGTCCGAATGCCGTGCGGCCAACGAAGGATAAAGCTCGTGCTCGAAACGCTCCAGCACCGCGCTCATGTGACGGATCGCGCTGTCGCCGAGAAACGGCATCGAGCCATGCGCGATCCGCCCATGAGTCTCGATCTCCGCCCACCAGACGCCGCGATGGCCGATACAGACGCGATCGACATTGAGCGGCTCGGGAATGATCACGTGATCGACGCGCGGCTTCGAAAACCAGCCGCGCTCCGCCAGATACGCGACCCCGCCATAGCCCCCGGATTCTTCGTCAACCGTGCCGGAGATCTCGATCGCGCCGTGAAGCGTTTCGCCGGAATCGATCAGTGCTTCGGCGGCGATCACCGCGGCCGCGAGGCCGCCCTTCATGTCGCAGGCGCCGCGGCCATAGAGCTTGCCCTCGCGCACCTCGCCCTTGAACGGATCGACGGTCCAGCCGGCGCCCGTCTGCACCACGTCGAGATGGCCATTGAAGTGAACACATGGGCCGGGGTGGCCGAATTCGCGGCGCCCTATGACATTGATCCGTGGATACCTATCACTGTCGCCAGGAGAGCCTTCCGCGCGAACATAGGTCAACGCGAAGCCGCGGCGCCTCAGGCGGTCGCCGAGGTATTCGGCACAAGGCTGGTACGCCTCACCCGGAGGATTGACGGTCGGAAAGCGGATGAGATCGGCGGCGAGCGACACAAGCTCGTCCTTGCGCTGCTCGATCTCGGAAAGGAGCGATCGGGATTCGTTCCGGTCCATCGAAGACCAGCCTCTCAGATGGTGCGCCCCCCGTCCACCTCGAGGGCGGCGCCGGTGATCATCGAGGCTTCGTCGGAACACAGGAACACGGCGGCGCTTGCGACATCAGCCGGTGTCGAAAGGCGCCCGAGCGGAATCGTGGCCACGAACGCCGCGCGGGCCTCTGGCGTATCGGCGTTGCCAAGGAAGGTTTTCAGCATCGGCGTGTCGCCTGCGACAGGACTGATCGCATTCACGCGGATACCGAAGGGCGCGAGCTCGATCGCCATCGCCGAGGTGGCGGTGACCACAAAACCTTTCGTGGCATTGTACCAGGCAAGCCTTGGACGCGGACGCGCCGCCGCCGTCGAGGCGATATTGAGGATGACGCCCTTCTTCGCGCGTTTCATCGGCGGAACGAAATGGCGCGCCATGAGGAAGATCGAGCGCATATTGACGGCTACCAGCTTCTCGAACAGCGGGTCATCGACCTCCTCGAGTGGAAGCGGCGGCTGCGGCACGCCGGCGTTGTTGACGATGATGTCGGCCAAGCCGAAGCGCTCGTGCACAAAAGCCGCGAGGTGCTCGATGCTGGCGTCACTGGCAACGTCCGTCGCTTTTGCGTGAACGCGATCGCCAAGGGCGCGCGCGAGCCTCTCGCCTTCATCGCCATTGAGATCGGCGATGACCACGCGTGCGCCCTCCCCGGCAAAGCGGCGCACGATGCCTTCGCCGAAGCCGGAAGCGCCGCCGGTAACGACGGCGGTCTTGTCCTTGAGGCGCATGGCCCTGGACTGTTCCGGAATGCATCCAGGCATGCAAGCTTTCGCGAAGGCGGGCCACCCATGACCACAGCGTTTTCCCGTTCCACAGGCTTTGACCCCGGTGTTCATGGGTGGGCGACACGCCGGCGCTTCGCCCTGCCGGTCGGCCATAACGATTGTTTTGGACGATTTGCTCTTGCTACGCTGAGACCTTGATATCGCGAGGCCGTCCATGCCCCTCAATGCCGAAATCGCCGCGCTGATTGGCGACATCGATTTCGATCCCGACGCACTCAAGGAAAAATACCTGTTCGAGCGGGACAAGCGGCTGCGCGACGACGGCATCGGCCAGTACATCGAGATCAAGGCCGAGTTCTCGCATTACATTGACGACCCCTATGTCGAGCCCGGTTTCACGCGCGCACCCGTTTTCGACGACGTCACCTTCACCATCATTGGCGGCGGGTTCGGCGGCCTCCTCATGGGCGCGCGCCTGCGCGAAGCCGGATACGAGAACCTGCGCGTCGTGGAAAGCGCAGGCGATTTTGGCGGCACCTGGTACTGGAACCGCTATCCCGGCGCGATGTGCGATGTGGAGTCCTACTGCTACCTCCCGCTGCTCGAGGAACTCAACTACATCCCGAAGCACAAATATTCCTTCGCTCCGGAGATCCTGGAACACAGCCGACGCATCGCACGACACTACCGCCTCTACGACAATGCATTGATGCAGACGCAGGTGACGTCCCTGACCTGGGACGACGCGGCGAAACGCTGGACAATCGAGACCCATCGCGGCGATCGCTTCACCACCCAATATGTCGCGATGGCGAATGGGCCCTTGAGCCGCCCCAAGCTGCCGGGCATTCCCGGCATCAATGACTTCAAGGGCTACACGTTTCATACCAGCCGCTGGGATTATGGATATACCGGCGGCGACAGCAGTGGCGGCCTGACAAAGCTGAAGGACAAGCGCGTCGGCATCATCGGCACGGGCGCGAC
>Ga0070734_10002200_pt1 | contig 24692 bp, 19 predicted proteins | sample Coa_R1_8_FD_66444 | JGI IMG/M metagenome (GOLD analysis project Ga0070734, IMG submission 66444) | Surface soil microbial communities from Centralia Pennsylvania, which are recovering from an underground coalmine fire - Coalmine... | ecosystem: Environmental > Terrestrial > Soil > Unclassified ...
CTTCCAGGAGTTGCGGAGCGAACTGGAGAGCCGCGGACACGTGTTCCGTACCCGGTGCGACACCGAAGTCATCGTCCATGGCTACAAGCAATGGGGCGATGAGGTCTTAAATCGCCTCAATGGCATGTTCGGTCTGGCAATCTGGGACGTAGCGCGGCGGCGGCTGGTGTTGGCCCGTGATGCATTCGGCATTAAACTCATTTACTACCGCTTGGACCACGGTTCGCTTTGGTTTGGGTCCGAGATGCGGCCCGTCAGGGCCATGATGCCCGACACCAAGGTCGAAGCGGACCCGGCGGCCCTCAGCCTTTTTCTGCGCTACCGCTATACGCCGTCGCCGTACACTATGGTGCGCGGAATTCGCAAACTGGCGCCCGGCACCAAGCTCGTCGTAGAGAATGGCGAAAGCTGCGTGAGCCGATGGTACCAGTATGCTCCCACGCGGTTTGCGCCGCCCAAGACCATTGACGAAGCCGGCGAGGAACTGCTTGCCTTGTATCGGAAAGCAGTGAAGCGCCAGCTGGTCAGCGATGTTCCGGTGGGTCTGCTCTTGAGCGGCGGAATTGATTCTGCTTTGTTGCTGGCTCTCATGAACGAAAACGGAGCCGATTGGCCCACGTATTCAGTAGGGTACGGTTCCAGTTATGAACATGACGAATTGATGGATGCGGAAGAGACTGCGCGGATTTTGAAATCCCGTCACACGAGCGTCCGGATAAGCCGGGAGATTTTCGAGCGCGAGTTAGGGAAAATCGTGAGCTGCTTGGAAGAGCCTATCGCAGCCTCTTCTATGGTCCCCATGTACTTCGTGTGTGGGCGCGCTCGCCAGGACGTGAAGGTTGGTTTGGTTGGGCAAGGCCCCGACGAGTTGTTCGGTGGTTACCGGAGACACTTGGCCGCACGTTATGGCGCGACGTGGTCGGCCCTGCCGTTCTGGGCACGTGCGCCGCTCGAATGGGCTGCCAGATCGTTGCCGCGGAATGAAGCACTGAAGCGCGGTACCTACGCTTTCGGCAACAGCGACGCACAACATCGTTACGAGCGGATTTTATCGTTGTTGCCCCGGGAGCAGGTGGACGGGCTATTCCGAGAAGGCGTGCTGCCCGAAACGGGTGCGAGCTTGCTTGAGTGCTGGGCCGATCTGACTAATTTGATTGGTGGTACAGACGAACTGGGCGGCCTGCAATTTCTCGAGGTCCGATCTACACTTCCGGATGAACTTCTGATGTACGCCGACAAGCTCTCGATGGTGCATAGTCTGGAGTTGCGCGTACCATTTCTGGACAAGGACATCGTCGAATATGGCGAACGCCTGCCGGCCAATCTGAAGGTTCGGAGAGGTGTCAGAAAATGGATCCACCGCCAAGTCTGCCGCAAGTTCCTGCCCGAATCGATAATCCGCCGCCCCAAGCGTGGCTTCGCAGGCAACGTCGTGGATAGCTGGTTCCGTGACGCCATCGGAGGAGCCATGTCGAGCGTGTTTGCTGATGACACTGCCGCGATTTACCAATACTTGAGTCCGGCCGCCGTAAGGCAGCTCGTTCAGGAGCATGTCGACGGCCATCGGGATAATCACAAAGTCTTGTTTAGCCTGGTTGTTTTCGAGGAGTGGCTCCGCGGTTTCAGCGTTTCCTCAGGCGAGTGCCAGGCGCCTGTTGGGGTCTGACGCGCCATCTTTCACATCCGATTCGATGGTATTGGCGGGCGGCATCCTGGAAGGCCGAGCGTAGGGAGATTGAGAACATGGAACTACTAACTTATAAGCGAACTACAAAAGACCAGAGCCGTGACACAGGTATGGCGATGGTGCTGATCCTGTTGCTCGTCTATCTTTACAGCCGGAATAGCAAGATACTCGTCGGTGCAGTTGGCCTTCAGGTGTTAGCGATGACTCTACCACAGGCTTTCCGCCCAGTGGCTGTGGTGTGGTTCAATTTTTCGCGTCTGCTCGGAGAGGTGGTTTCACGGATTCTGTTATCCGTTATTTACTTTGCGGTTGTCACCCCGATCGGCGTTCTGCGGCGGTTGCGTGGCAAGGATGCTTTGCACATGCGCCAGTTTAAGAAGGCCAACGTCTCAGTGATGTTCGAAAGGAATCAGAAATACACTGGTCGCGATCTAGTCCGGCCATACTAGGAGAAAATCATGGAATTTGTGTACGATCTCTGGAACTTTTTGCGAGATAGAAAAAAGTTCTGGCTATTGCCGTTGGTATTGATTCTTCTGATGTTTGGCGCTCTGGTCGTGTTGGCAAGCGGGTCCGCAATCGCGCCCTTCATCTATACACTGTTCTAGGTTTGCGAAGCGTGTACCCCCACGACCGTGAAGGGAAGGTTTAAATGAGGCGAGCGATACTCGGGATTTCGGCATATTATCACGACAGCGCTGCTGCACTGCTTATCGATGGAGAGGTGGTTGCTGCTGCTCAGGAAGAGCGTTTTACCAGGAAGAAGCATGATCCGTCCTTTCCGATTCACGCCTGTCGATATGTGCTAGAAGAGGCGGGTCTCTCGTATCGAGACCTTGGGGCCGTGGCGTTTTATGACAAGCCTTTTCTCAAATTCGAACGCCTTTTGGAAACCTATCACGCCTTCGCGCCGAAAGGGCTGACGAGCTTTATCTCTGCGATTCCCGTTTGGATCAAGGAAAAGCTCTTTATGCGCCGGCTGCTCGCCGAACACCTCGCTGAGCTCGGAGAGGGCAAGGTTCCGGTGTACTATCCGGAGCACCACCTTTCTCATGCCGCGAGCGCTTTTTATCCCTCTCCATTTTCAGAAGCCGCCATTCTCACCGTGGATGGAGTCGGAGAATGGGCGACTACAACCATCTGCCGCGGGCAGGGGAAAGACATCGAGATTGTTAAAGAACTCCAATTCCCTCATTCGGTTGGATTGCTGTATTCGGCCTTCACTTACTATACGGGATTTACCGTCAACAGCGGCGAATACAAACTAATGGGTCTCGCGCCGTATGGCAACCCGGAAGGAGCTCGGACCAGCGAATTCGTCAAGAAGATTACAACCGAGCTGGTGGACATCAGGAAAGACGGCTCCATTCTCCTGAATATGGACTTTTTTGATTACGCCACGGGTTTGAAAATGGTCGACGAGCAAAAGTGGGAGAAATTGTTTGGACTCCCGCGGCGCAAGCCCGAATCTCAGATCGATCAGGCGTATATGGATATGGCGTTGGCCATCCAGCAGGTCACCGAGGACATCGTCCTTAGATTAGCCTGTACGGCTCGCCAAGCGACCAAAAGCAAACACCTTGTCCTGGCAGGAGGCGTTGCTCTCAACTGCGTCGCCAACGGTAAAATTCTCAAGGCCGGGTTGTTTGATGATATTTGGATCCAGCCCGCTGCGGGAGATGCCGGTGGCGCTCTCGGCGCCGCCTACGCTGTATGGCATATCCATGACGGCAATGATCGGAACCTCAATGGCTGTTTCGATTCCATGAAGGGATCTTATCTGGGGCCGGAATTTTCAGATAAACAAGTTGCCCGAACCCTGCAAAAGCATAACGCACATGCTTGCTATTACGATGATTACCGGACGTTGGCTGGTGTCGTGGCGGAAAAGCTTGCCGAGGGTAACGTTGTCGGTTGGTTTCAGGGGCGAATGGAGTTCGGACCGCGGGCTCTCGGGAACAGAAGTATCTTGGGGGATGCGCGAAACCCCGAGATGCAGAAGAAGATGAACCTCAAAATCAAGTATCGCGAGGGATTTCGGCCTTTTGCACCCTCGGTCCTTGATGAAGACATTGGCGAATACTTCGACTTGGATCGGCCCTCGCCATACATGCTGCTGGTCACTCCGATACAGGCCGACCGGAAAGTTCCGCTCCCGGATGGATACCACGAGCTTCCTTTATACGATCGGCTCTACTTTCTGCGTTCTGACCTCCCCGCCATCACCCATATCGATTACTCCGCCAGGATTCAGAGCGTAAGTCGGGAAACGAACCCTCGCTATTGGGCGTTAATCGACGAATTTAAGAAACTGACCGGCTACGGTGTCATTGTGAATACGAGCTTCAACGTTCGCGGGGAACCGATCGTGTGCACGCCGGCGGACGCCTATCGGTGCTTCATGCGGACGGAGATGGATTATCTCGTGGTTGGTAATTACTTGCTCGACAAAAAACAGCAACCCAAAATATCCGACAACGAAGACTGGATGACGCAGTTTAAATTGGACTGACCTGTATGAAACTTCGTTCTCTATTCCTCAATCTGGGTGTCCTCCTTGCCTCGGTCGTCGTCGGATCGCTTCTGTGCGAAGGCGGCCTGAGGCTGATCTTGAATTCTTCCGATTATCTCGAAGTCGAGATGATTAACGACCCCATCCTCGGTGCAACTCCGTCGCCCCACTCGCGATCCGGTTTTGACGCGTGGGGATTCCGAAACAAAAAGGTGCCCGACCATGTGGATATTGTCGCTATCGGCGATTCTCACACCTATGGGAACACTGCGAGGATGGAGGATTCGTGGCCTTACGTTGTGTCCCGCATGACCGGGCGCAGCGTCTATAACATGGGATTGGGCGGCTATGGCCCGAATCAGTACGCTTATCTGCTTCAACGAGCCCTGACGTTAAAGCCCCGCTTGGTCATCTGTGGCCTGTATATGGGCGATGACTTTGAAAACGCATTCTTAATTACCTACGGTCTCGATCACTGGGCCTACTTGAGGAAGCTACCCAATAAGAATGTGGACTCTAATATCTGGCCTAAGTCCGAATCGAGGTCGTTTGGAGCGGTCCGAGAATGGCTGGCCCGGAACAGTGTCTTGTACCAACTGCTCTTCCACGGACCGGTTAGTGGACTTCTTCAAGGGGATTATCGGATCACGCACGCACCCGAACTGTACCCGGGGAATGCAACCGCGCTGTCACTTCCCGAGAAGAACATTTTAGAGGCCTTCCTGCCGGTCGCCATTTATCATCGGATTGATCAGAATAGCCGCGCCATCCAGGATGGCATGCGAATCACCTTTCAACTCTTGAAAGAGATGAACGAAAAAAGCCATCAGAATGGCGCCGATTTCCTGGTTGTCGTTATCCCGACTAAGGAGTCTGTCTTCTCTGAGTACTTGGAGCACAACTCAAAACTTCCTCTGGATGATGTGCTGGATCAGGTAATCGCCTTTGATCGGCAGGCAAGATCGAAACTGTTTGAGGCGCTAAGCGAATCCGGTATTCCATACGTAGACGCTTTACCGGCGCTTCGGCAAGAGGTAGGACACCAGCTTTACGCGCGTACTCCCACCGATATGCATCCAGGCAAGAACGGCTATAGAGTCATCGGCACGGCAGTCTCGGATTTCCTGAAGAAGTCGACGGTAGTCGGTGCTACGAACTTGACAAGGCCGCAGCCGTCGAATCAAAACTAAGAATTCCAAAACGGGAGTAATGCCGAAGCTTTTCCGGAAAAAGATCGCCGAGGCAGATTTATGAACGACCTAAATCCCAACTCGTCCTGCCCACGCTACGTTCTAATCACCCCTGTTCGGAACGAAGGCGAATTTATCCAAAAGACCATCGAATCGATGGTCCATCAAACCGTCCTTCCAATCAAATGGGTCATTGTAGACGACGGCTCGACTGACCAGACACCCTCCATCATCCGCCAGTACCTTGCGAAGCATCCCTGGATGGAGATGATCCGGATGCCGGAGCGCCGTGAACGGCACTTCGCGGGAAAGGTGTACGCTTTTAATGCCGGCCTGGAGCGGGTGAAAGATCTTCCTTACGACGTAATAGGTAATCTGGATGGTGATATCTCCTTTGAGAAGGACCATTTCGAGTTTCTACTAAACAAGTTCGCCCTGGATGACACATTGGGCGTCGCCGGCACGATTTTCAAAGAAAATGGCGGCTACAGCTCCGACAAGGACAGCTTTGAAGGTCGAAACTACGTTGCCGGCCAGTGTCAATTGTTCCGCAGGCGTTGCTGGGAGGAGATCGGAGGTTATACTCCCCATCGTGCCGGAGGTATCGACTGGATGGCGGTTATGACCGCGCGGATGATGGGCTGGAGAGTGGAAGCTTTCCGGGAGAGGTGGTTTTTCCATTATCGGCGTCTGGGAACGGCGGAACGTGGCGTTCTCCGCTCTCTGTTCTCCTACGGAGAAAAAGACTACTATCTCGGCGGACACCCGCTCTGGGAATTGTTTCGCGTATGCTACCGCCTCACGAAGGGGCCCGTAATTGTGGGGGGATTGGCTCTTGGACTTGGCTACTGTTGGGCGTTTCTCCGCCGCGCCCCGCGCCCCGTCTCCAGAGAGCTCATGGCCTTTCACCGAAAGGACCAACTCGACAAGTTGTGCGCGATTCTGGGCTCTCTCGTCAGATTCAGGCGGGCTGACAGCTTCAACTTGACTAGAACCTAACCCATCAAGCGGCTATTTTGCTCTCTTCCCAAGAAACGCCAGTTAGCCAGTGTGCCATCTGATTCGTCTGCCCGCCGTATCGATGCGGCGTGTAACGTAAGGGCAGCTTTGCCGTCGTCCCGTTAATCCGAGAGGCAGGAGGAGAAGGGGAAAAGAATGAACGGAGTGTCAGTCGAGAAGACGACTCTAAAGTATCGTCCGGATATTGATGGTCTGCGAGCGGTTGCGGTGTTGAGCGTGATCGCATTTCACGCCGGCTGGAAGAGACTCGAAGGTGGATTTGTTGGCGTCGATGTCTTCTTCGTAATCTCCGGCTATTTGATCAGTTCCATCGTGTTTTCTGAAATCGCCAGCTCACGGTATTCCATCCTCGGTTTCTACGAGAGGCGCATCCGCCGAATCTTTCCGGCGCTCTTCGGCATGCTGGCGGTTGCCAGTGTCGCCGCCTTCATCTATCTGCTTCCCAGCGAACTTGTGGATTATGCCAAGTCGATGCTGGCTGCCACTGTTTCGGCCTCAAACGTCTACTTCTGGCAGCATTCCGGGTACTTCGATGCACCGCTGTCCAAACCCTTGCAGCATACCTGGTCGCTGGCGGTAGAAGAACAGTTCTATCTCTTCTTTCCGCTGTTTCTCATGGTCGTTCGCAAATACTTTCCCCAGCGGCTTCGAGTTTCCGTCATCGCTCTCTTTTTCATTTCCCTCGCCGCGAGTGCAGCCGTCGTATCCCACGATCAGCAGGCCGCATTCTACCTGCCCTACACACGGGCATGGGAACTGCTTCTCGGCACGCTTCTCTCTCTCGGCCTGTTCCCGCGACTCCAATCGGCATGGTTGCGAAATCTCGCCACACTGACGGGGATGGGGATGATCGGTTTTTCTGTCCTGTTTTATACTCAGGAAACCCTTTTCCCGGGCCTCAGTGCGTTGGTGCCCTGCGTCGGGTCGGCGCTGATAATTGGGGCGGGCGAAGGCGGCGCCTCGGTAATGGGTGGGTTCCTTTCCTGGCGGCCCATGGTGTTCATCGGGCTGATCTCCTACTCGCTCTATCTGTGGCACTGGCCCGTCATCATCATGCAGAACATGGGTCTCCTTGTCGGCGTGGCAAGTATCGGCGCGCGTTACGGGCTCCAACTCTCAAGCCATCGAATTGACATGCTGGTGGAAGTTACTGTTTCGCTCCTGTTGGCTGTCCTCTCTTGGAGATTCGTGGAGCGCCCGTTTCGAAATGGCCGGCTGCGTTTGACCGGTCGTCCTCTTTTTGCGCTGGCCGGCACCGTTGTCTGCCTGCTTGTGGCGGTTTCCTCGGTGGCCGTCGTCAGCGGCGGTTTCCAAACGCGTTTTCCCCAGGACGCCCTTCGCGTAGTGAATGCCCTCGACGCCAAGGAGGCTTCTGCCGCAATGCGTGTCGGAAGCTGCTTCATCACCACCGATTACCACTTCGAGCAATACAAAGTCGATAAATGCTTGAGTCAGGACAAGGCCCGGAAGAATTACCTCCTGCTGGGCGACAGTCACTCGGCCATGCTCTGGTCGGCTCTATCATCATCTCTCCACGGCGTAAACGTAATGCAAGCCAGTACGGCCGCCTGTGAACCATCGCTGCATCCGACAGGCTCTCCCGATTGTGCAAAGATGATGGACTATATCTTTAAGGAATATCTGCCGTCACACCGGGTTGACGGAATGTACGTTGTCGGCCGATGGGAGCCAAAAGACTTGCAGTCCATTACATCGCTCGTCGATTGGGCCAAGCAGCATGGCGTGCCGGTGACGGTGTTCGGTCCGATGCCGGAATACGACGGTCCCCTGCCCCGACTTCTGGTCTATTCCGCAGCCTGGAACGAGCCGAGTTTTGTCAGTAAGCACTTGGTGGCTAGCACCAGATTGATGGATGCGCAGATGCAGTCCATGGCCGAGAATGTCTGGCGTGTCCCGTACATTTCCTTATACCGGGAAATCTGCGCCGAGAATGGTTGTGCTGAATACGCCGACAGGGCCCATCAAATTCCGCTCATGAGCGATACGAACCATCTCAGCATGATGGGTGCGGCATTCGTGGTGCGCCGACTAGTCGCCAAGGGTGAACTACAGTGAGGCTGAAAGCATGATGAGTTCAACAACGAACATCCAAGGAATCGGCGCCGTAAGCCAGACAAGCCTTCGTGCGTATTTGCGGCGCTTTGAGTTGATCAAGGGGATGGCCTATGCCGCTCGTGGGCTCGTCACCGATCTGCGCACGCTTCACGGGATCCTGCGGCGCAATACCAAGATCAGAGAGTACCTGAAAACGAATTCCGTGAGAAAGCTCCAACTCGGGGCCAGCGACAACCTTCTTTCCGGCTGGTTAAATACCGACGTGTTCCTCAACAGCCCATCGATGGTCTACTTGGACGCGACAAAGCGTTTCCCTCTCGATGACAATACCTTCGACTATATAATCTCCGAGCACATGATCGAACACGTCGACTACCAAGGTGGCGAAGCTATGCTCCGGGAATGCTTTCGGGTTCTTAAACCGGGCGGCCGCGTTCGCATTGCCACACCGGACCTCGACGTCGTCGTTGGACTGCATTTCGGCGAGAAGACGGACGCCCAGCGTCAATACATCGACTGGGCGATCGCAAAGTTTATGCCAACGGTTCAAGGCAACAAAGACGTCTTCGTGATCAACAACTTTTTCCGCTCGTGGGGACACCAGTTCCTCTACGACAAAGACACTCTGAACCGGCTACTGTTTAAGTGTGGGTTCCGCCAGATTGCTTCCTATAAGCCTGGCTCCAGTGATGACCCGGTGCTTCGAAATCTTGAGACCCACGGAAAATCAATAGGCTCGGAAGCCATGAATCTTTTTGAGACCATTGTCATGGAAGGCTGTAAACCCTAGCAAGGCTGGACGCCCATCACTTACGGGGGTCTGAAAATGCATCAAGGAAAAGAAGCGACAACTATGACCGTGATGGCGCGGAGTCTGCCGGTTGCCGCGCCGGCGGTAGCTGCAGGCCGTGACAGCGCTCTCGATTTTACGAAGGGGTTACTTGTCCTGTTCATGGTCCTCTATCATTGGGCGAATTACTTTATGGGCCGAAACTTCGGCCCCGACGGCAAGTATTATGACTACCTTCGCTTTCTGACTCCCGGATTCATCTTCATCACCGGCTTCATGATTTCGCACGTTCTTTTGAAAAAGTATGGCGGTACGCATTCTCACTTGGCTAGGAGGTTGGTAGTCCGGGGACTTAAGCTGCTGGCGCTCTTTGTTGGACTGAACATTCTCGCGGGCCTTGCGCTGCCAGGCTCTCTCATCAGGCGCGCTCTGGCGGGCGCTTCAGTGCTTAGGAGTCTCGCCTTCATATTCGTAAGCGGCGACCTGAGTGCGGATGGCGGCCCGAAAAGCGCTGCCTTCAATATTCTGATTCCGTTCGCCTATTTGCTGATCTTGTCCGGGGGATTGATCCTTATTTCCCGGCGAATCAGATACGCGTTCCATTTCGCCTGCGCCCTTACAGTACTAGCCTTGATTCCGGTCAGGATTCAAGATATCCGCAGTCCGAATCTGGAAATGGTTTTGGCTGGTCTGCTCGGAGTAGTCTTTGGATACGCCCAAAAGAAGCACCTCACCGCGCTACTGACTCATCCTTATGTGGTTGGCGGGCTCTACTGCGCCTACTTGGCTGCAATCTCTTTGTGGGGTATGTCAATACCCCTGGAGATCACGAGTGTGATCCTGACGACCACCCTCTTCTACATCCTTGGCACGAGGGCCGGATCCCCGGGGATTGTCTGTATGCTCGGGAAGTACTCGCTCCTCGCCTATATATCTCAGATTGCCATTCTTCAGGTGTTGCGCAGGATTGCCTGGCTCAGCCAACATGGAGTCGCCGTCCTCATCAGTCCCCTCATTATGGGTGCAGTGCTCATGGTTCTGATTGTGGGCCTCGTGGATTGGGCAATAGGAAAATCTAAAGCGGTCAGCCATGCGTACCAGGTAGTCTTTGGCTGAGGTGGGAATGCCCCTTTGCGCAGCCGTCCTCATCGCGCCCGTCGCCTGTCCAAGCCGCGGCGCAATCGTCCTGCCCACCATTTGAAAACATGCCAGCGGTAGTCGCTAAAATCGTTTGCGGCATCTGGGTTGCCGCTCTATTCTACCTGAACCGGGATAAGTCTGTCCGCACATCCCCAGCTCTTTGGATACCCGTACTCTGGCTTGCGATTACCGGATCCCGTCCCATTACTATGTGGCTCGGCATCGGCGGCAGCGGCGACGTTTTCCAGGACCAAACGGTGGCGGCGCTGGACAATGGTAATCCGATCGAGGCCCTCTTCTATGGCACCTTGACACTTATCGGCATAGTGATCATAGGTTCGAGATGGCGCTCGGTACGTCCGATACTCGCGACGAGCTGGCCGGTGCTCTTATACTTCGGGTATTGTCTCCTCAGTGTTGCCTGGTCCGACTCGCCGGACATCGCCGTTAAACGATGGATCAAAGCCACAGGCGATGTGGTAATGGCCTTGCTTGTGGTTACGGATCCACAGCCCCTCCCAGCCCTGCGCAGACTTCTCTCCCGTCTCGGTTTCTTGCTGTTGCCGTTCTCCGTTATCGCAATCAGATATATTCCACAAATAGGCCGCTACTTCGAGTTCTGGGATGGATCGCCCGGCAATGGAGGAGTTACCCTGAACAAGAACGCCTTGGGCGTTGACGCTTTCATCCTCGGGCTGGGCGCTCTGTGGCAAGTCTTGCGATTATTACCACGATCCAACATTCCAAATCGTTCCCGGCAGCTAATCGCTCAGGGAATTCTACTTGCGGTGGCGGTGTATCTCTGTCTTATCGCACACTCCGCTACGGCTGGGACCTGCTTTACGCTGACTGCCGCGCTTATGCTGATTCTCCATACGCGGAAGTACAAAGGACATCCAAAGCCGGTAAAGTCATTGATTTTGACGCTGGTAGTACTCGGCGTTCTGATTCAGGTTTCGGGCGCCCGGACGTTTGTCATTCATGATCTGATCGGCAGGAAGTCAAATCTAACCGATCGAGCAGACAAAATCTGGCCGGTCCTAATCCCCATGTGTCCGAATGTTCTGCTTGGTGCGGGCTTTGAGAGCTTTTGGACCGGGGACCGGATGGCAAAGCTATGGAGTGCACTCCCAGGCGAACATCTCAACCAATCCCATAATGGGTATATAGAAGTTTATTTGCAACTCGGCCTGGTTGGACTCATCTTGCTCGGCAGCATCTGGATCCATGGGTACCGCACGGCGGTCGCCGCAATTCGCAATGACCCGAACGGAGCTAGCTTGATGCTCGTATATATCCTGGCAGTGCCCCTCTATAACTACACTGAGGCTGGCTGTCGGATGCTCTTTTATACCTGGACCTTCTTCTTGCTGCTGGTCATGATGGCAGGCTACATCTTAAAAAACACCAGCCAGACAAAGACGCCCCAAACCACGCGGCGCGCTTGGCCGGCGGTGGGTAGAGGCCCATTCACGGAAGAATGGAGATATGGACAGCAACCGGGTGTTCGATCTGGGTTCCTGAGCTAGTTCCAGGGAGAGAGGCCTGGCCATGCTGCTTGTTTTGATCCAGCGCGGCCGGGCCCCAGGAGTAACCGTCGAACGGATTAGTGCGCAGCCGCCGTGGTCGTGGGCGGCGGGGCTAGAGTCTGCACGGCGCCGCCGTCGTTCATGTATACCCGCTCGTCGAACTGACGGGTATCAGGGTACAGAAAAGCCGCACTTCCGGTGCAGTGATTGGGAGACCCGTTATCCGGGCTGCTGCTCGGCAGCGAATAAACGACTGTGACCGTGCTGCCCACAAGATTCGATCCGGCCATCAAAATTTCGCCGTTTGGAGGCAAGCCCGCCGGGATACAGTTTGCATTCAATCCAGCAAGCTGAAATCCTCCGATCAGGTGCTCTATTTTCGTTCCATCCATCGCCGTACTTCCCATGTTGATCGTCAACGTCTCACAGGGGCCGGGAACCGTCATGCCTTGCATACTGGAACAGCCGGTGTTAGACCAACTTGAAGCTGTGATGGTGTAAGCTACTTGTTGCGTCGTATCGATGGGAAGATATTTGTAGGCAATTGCTGCGGGAATGTCGTAAGCGTGTCCGTTCACATAAGACCCGCCAGTCACTTCCGGTCCGATCGGGGGGAATGGTGTCGTAGTGGTGCTTGTAGGTGATGTCGGAAACGTGGACCATGCCGTCGCGACTTTCCAGAATGGCAAACCCGATCCGCCGCTGTATTTCACGGTGCATGGACCCGTGGACGTTCCAGTCAGGAAAAAAGAGCATGGCAAATTTTGGTTTGCTGGTGTTGCATTCTGAAAAGCTGCCGCGTTAGGCCAAGTGCTGGAAGGCATGTTGGTCGAATTGGGGATTTCGGAGGCAAGGAATCGGCAGGTGGCAGTGACCGTATCGCAGTTCCCCCACCGCAGCATGCTTACCACGCTCAATGTTTCTGACGGGATCTGCCAGCCCGTCGAGAAGACATTCCCGGTTGCATTCGTTCCACCATTATGTTGATAGCTGGTGATTCGCGGACCTCCGGGGAATCTAGTCCCGTCCCCTATCGCGTTACCGATAAAATTGTGGAATCTCTGAAAATTGTCCAGTTCAAAGGCGTTCGGATTCGGATTCCAGAACGGCCCATCCCAACCGCTTACGTTGTTCCGAAACGACGTATCGAAATTGTTCGTATTGTGGTCGCCGTCGGCATCGATTAATGGCAGTTGATTCCCTTCGATCAGGGTCATATTACAAATGCCGCCGCCATGGCAACGAATCGGATCAGTATTCAGGCCGCCCTCTCCATCGCGCAGGAAGTTATACGCATAGATTTCCCCGCCCGTGTACTGGTTTCTCCAGAACCCCTGGCCATTTACTACGATGTTGTTAAGCACCATGGTTGAGTAGTTATTCTGGGGCAGGACCGGTTCAATGTCATTACTGTAGAAAAACCCTGGGCTTGCTCCAGAAACGTAATTATTCATTACGAGCCCATTCAGCGCCGAGATTCCGAGAATTCCGCTCGCTGCTCCGATAATCCGATTCCCTTTCAGCCAACCGGCATAACCTCCCAAAGACGTCCAAGAGCCCGAATTTGGAGTGATAAGCGCCGTTGCATCTTCCAGTGCTGCGCCAGTTGTGAGACCACCCCCAAACTCCGCATGAGCACTGTTACTCGATGACCAGTTGGGCATGAGTAGCGGAGGAGAAATTGTAAGTTGACAACCCGGCGATCCCGAAGTGCAGTTTCCGGATACAGCGGTGATGAGAGATATTTCGGCTTGTGACTGACCTGTAATATTGGTAGGAGGTTCAATAACGCACGCAGAGGTGTTACAAATAAACAGTCCTCCGTTGTCTACAGCGGCACCGCTGGTACACGGAACATCAAACCCTCTCCAGCCGGAAAATCCGTTATCGCATTGCGAAATTCTGACCGGGGTCCCGGCTGCCGGCTGGCCGCTCGCGCTGACCACGGTGATTTGAGTGGCGCCGGCTGCATACGAACCGCCCAGTGCCCCACTCTTACTGTACGACAATTGCCCTGTCCCGACACTCGCGCCGGCGGAGAGTTTGAGCGTTGCTGTCATGGGGCCGGTTCCCCTCAGCGTGATTCCGCTCGGAATATTGATACTTGAAGTGATGTTGCACGTTCCCGTAAATAACACGTAGCTCCCTGGATGGGATCCGGAAAGCGCGTTATTGATGGTACTCGCGTCGGTTGTAGAGTTCGCGCAGACGACATTCGGACTACCATTTGATGGGAAATTCACAGCGGATTGCACCCGCGTCGGAGGCGTCCACGAGTTCGGAGTAGTCTCCGTGCAGTTCGCCATCACTCCGTTACATGCCGGCCCTCCCGTTCCATAATTAATAGAAGACGGCAGACCGGCGTGGCTCCAGTCGACAGCACGGCTGGGCGAGAGAATGCCGGACCAGGGCTGTGCCGGAGCGAGCAGCGGCAGCAATGTTAAGAGTACGAACGGAACGATCGCAAATACTCGTGATATCAGGAACACTCGGCGAATCATAATGAAACCACTATATCCGAGATACGACATTGCAGACAGACCAACAATAGTTAGACACCACATCCGTGTGGTGAAGTTCCCGTTGGTCATCCGACAATAAATCGCGACGGCCGCCCGACCGTATCCGCAGGTTACCATGACCAGTGTTCCCTCGATCCTCCAAATAGTACTAGGCCTTCTATGCCCTTGGCGATCTGGCAGCCATTGACGTTTCTTATGGGATCAGTCATGCTTTTTGGGGCGGGCTCCTGAATCCGGAGTTTCTGACATTGGGGCGAAAAGGGCGATAGCCTGTCCAGTGACGGGAATATCAACAGTTTAGCGGAGGGGCGCCTCTGTCCACCGTTTCCTTCCAGAAGCCGCCGAACGGCCTACCTGGGTGGCTGATTTAAAAGGGTTTCTGTTGAAACGTAGTTTGGGGAAGAAGGTTGCCTTTTGTACTGGAGTTGCGCGCCGCTGAGTCGTTGGGAGTTCTTCGGGTGGTATTGGAGGGGCGCTAGCTGCCCAACCTGTTTTGCCCTCAAGCTCGAAGCCCACTGGTTCTGAATCGCTTCCTATGAATCGTCAAATGGCGGTAGCCCTGCTCACGGGCGGTGGAGATCACCCGTATGTCTTCGGCTTGACGACTGTTTTGCTGCCCAAAGATGTCGACATCGATCTGATTGGGAGTGATGAACTGGATTTACCTGAATTCCGTGGCAAGCCGGGCCTGACGTTTCTCAATTTGCGAGGTGACGTGCGGACCGATGCCGGATACCTCCACAAGATCATCAGAGTCATCGTCTACTATGCCCGCCTGTTTCGATATGCCGCGATAGCTAAGCCCCGAATCTTCCACATCCTCTGGAATAACAAGTTCGAGACTCTTGATCGAACCCTGCTCATGCTTTACTACAGGTGGCTCGGGAAAAAGATCGTATTCACGGCCCACAACGTGAATAAGGCAACGCGAGACTCCAATGATACTGCTCTCAATCGCCTGACGCTCCGGATCCAGTATCGACTCTCCGACCACATCTTCGTTCACACGCAAAAAATGAAGTATGAACTGATCCAGGCTATGCGGGTTCCGGAGGAGAAAATCACGGTCATTCCATTTGGGATCAACAACGCGGTGCCCTATACGAGCCTCACGCCGGAAGAGGCGAGGCTCCGGCTGGGAATTCGCCCGGAGCACAAAGTACTGCTATTCTTCGGGCGGATTGTACCCTATAAAGGGTTGGAATACCTGGTCGATGCGTTCCGCCAGCGAATGGCCTGCGACGAGAACTGCCGGTTGATTATCGCGGGGAAACCGAGGGAGGACTGCCTGAACTATTGGGCGCCGATCAAGGAAGGACTACGTCCGGAAATCGAAGCTGGCCGGGTCTTGCTGCGGGCAGATTTCATTCCGAATGACGAGACTGAGGTTTATTTCAAAGCGGCGGACGCTCTGGTGTTGCCCTACCGCTACATATATCAGAGTGGCGTCCTTTTCTTGGCGCACAGCTTCGGCTTACCCGTGCTCGCCGCGGACGTGGGGTCCTTAAAGGATGACATCGTGGAGGGCAGCACGGGATTTGTATTCCGGCCTGAAGATACCAAAGATCTGGCGAAAACGATTGACCGGTATTTTTCCAGTGACCTCTATGCACGGTTGGACATGCGGCGACCAAACATCCGCGAACATGCTATCGAAGCGCATTCCTGGGATAAAGTCGCAGAGCTGACCCTGAGTGTCTATCTAGACTTGCTCGGGAGGACGTCATCCCCGGTTGAGGTTCGTGGCTTCGCTCCGAACCATGCCGAAACAAGCATTGAAGAATAATCCAATTTGCTGCCAGGGTATTCAGATGAAACCACTAGTATCGATTCTCATACCGGCATATAACGCCGAACTTACCATCGCTGAGACGCTTGAGTCCGCGGTTGCCCAAACGTGGCCGCGTAAGGAAATCATCGTTGTGAACGATGGATCCACGGACGGCACCGCGAAAGTTGCGCAGCGTTTTGCGTCGCGCGGGGTCAAAGTGGTAACGACTGAAAATGGCGGCTTGTCCGCGGCGGTAAACCAAGCCTACCGGCACAGCCAAGGGGACTATATCCAGGAACTGGATGCGGATGATCTGCTTCTGCCGGACAAGATCGAGCGTCAGCTTGCGGCACTGCAGGAGTGTGGCAGCAAACGAGTGCTGGCATCCTCACCGTGGGCCTCGTTTTATTTCAGCCGCCGCGAGGCGCGTTTCGTTCGGAACTCGTTATGGCAGGACCTTTCTCCGGTAGAGTGGCTGCTGAAAAAAATGGGCGAAAACCTCCATATGCAAAATGCGACCTGGCTTATGAGCCGGGAGGTGGCGGAGGCGGCCGGGCCGTGGAACGAACAGCTTAAGTACGACCAAGACGGTGAATACTACACCCGGGTGCTGTTGGCTTCTGACGGTACACGGTTCGTACCGGGGACCGGAATTCTCTACCGGGCCGGCCAAGGCAATCGCATTAGCTATATCGGCAACTCCGAAAAGAAGAAGGACTCGCTCCTGGTTTCGATGAAGCTGCACATGCAATACCTCCGATCGCTTGAGGAGAGCGATCGGGTGCGAAAGGCGTGCGTCAGATACATGCAAGCGTGGTATTCGGTGTTCTATCCGGAACGCACCGACATCATGGCGGAGTTGCAAGCGATCGCGACGGAGCTTCAGGGGCAACTATATCCGCCGCGGCTGAGCTTAAAATACGCATGGATGGCGCCTATTATCGGATACAGGGCCACCAAACGGATACGGCACAAAATGTCCCCCATCAGGAATTTCTTCACCTCCAAATACCATCAATTAATGTTCAAGGCGGAAATTCGACGCGGACTCAATTCGGCTTCAACACAGTTTTCGGCCGGTGACCTATAGGCCTAAACTACGCTCGGCTCCGCGTAAATGTTACAAACGGTTGAGTTAGCATCACGTCGGAGCGGAACTGTTTACGATTTTTGGGCTCGGGTTAACCCTGCAAAGACTAAGCTAACGATAAAGAACCTAATAAACGGGTGATGTAAATGCAATTCAACAAAGGCACGATATATTGTCTTTCACTTGGCGCTATACAGGAGGGCGCCGATATGACTCAAGCATCTTCTGCCGCAGATGGGCGTCACGTGGAGGAGGTCTAAATGCGCCGGATTTTTGGCCTGCATGTCGCTTGGTACCCGGCTCCTGGCACCCTGGGGCGGCAATTGCAAGACTTCTTGCGCCAAGAGCGCATCAACTTGGTCCTCGACGTGGGCGCCTACCACGGGGATTACGTGCGATTGCTTCGCCAGGAAGGCCACTATCGCGGGCGAATTGTCTCATTCGAGCCTACCGCCGATTCATTTCAAACGCTTAGCAAAGCCATGCAAGGCGATTCGAACTGGCGTGGCTATCACATGGGCCTGAGCGATCAAGACGGCGATGCGGAATTTCACACGTTTGGGAACGGTCACTTCAATTCGATCTTGCCGCTACGCCAGGACGCCGCCACCGAATTTGGGATCACTACCCGTGCCCGCGAAAGCGTGGTGCTACGGCGGCTCGATAGCTTGTGGTCCGAACTGACCGAGGGCATTGCCGAGCCGCGGGTCTTTCTGAAAATCGATACTCAGGGGCATGATCTGGCCGTGATGCGGGGCGCTGCCGGCATTCGAAGATATCTGATTGGCATTCAATCGGAGCTCTCAGTGATTCCGGTTTATGAAACCATGCCGACAATCGGGGAGGCATTGACGTTCTACAATCAGGCCGGATTTTCGCCGCTTAACTTCTATCCGATCGCATCGGCCGCATATCAATGGCTGCCGACCGAATTCGATGTAGTTTTTCGACAGAAGGCCGAGCGAGATAGCCGTCAAGTGGCCTGAGCTGATTCACGGGTTCCCAGAGCATAAGCTCCACCTCTCCGAGGGCCACAATAGACTACCTTGCCCACCCAAACAAATTTAGAAAGTACTTTTGCCACCGGGCATCTGAACACGGATCTGAAGGCCAGATCTCTTCGTGGCGGCTTGTTTACGATCACGTCACAGGGATCTCAGTTCGTCCTCTCGACCATCTCCACGGTAGTGTTGGCTCGGCTGCTGGTGCCCGCCGATTTCGGGCTGGTTGCCATGGTTACAGCCATTACCGGTCTCGGTCAAGCGTTCGCGGATCTTGGGCTGTCCGAGGCGACCATCCAGCGCGAGAGCATCTCCCATGAACAGGTCAGCACCCTGTTCTGGATCAACGTCGGAATCGGACTTGCCCTTACCTTGGTCACCGCCGCTCTAGCACCCGTGATGGCCTGGTTCTATCGAGATGCTCGGCTGCAACCGATCGCAATTGTTTCCTCACTGACATTTCTCATCGGCGGCCTTCGTGTCCAGCATGATGCCCTGCTCCGCCGGCAGATGCGGTTTTTGTCTTTGGGGATTCGGGATGTGCTGGCATCCGTTTTGGGCGTCGCCATGGCGGTAACACTCGCGTGGCGGGGGGTGGGCTATTGGGCAATAGTCGCTCTCCCCTTGACGATGAATCTGACGGTGATGTTGCTTTCCTGGGCGATGTTGCGATGGATACCGAGTCTTCCTCGACGCGATGCCGAAGTTGGTTCGATGATCGCCTTCGGTGGGAACGTCGCCACGTCATATTTGCTGATCAACCTGCTGCGTAGCACTGACACCATCCTGATTGGCCGGTATTGGGGTGCTGGATTGTTGGGACTGTATTCTAGAGCCTACAATCTTATGATGCTGCCCTGGAAGCAGATCGCCATTCCGGCGGGCAATGTGGCAATTCCGGCCTTCAGTCGGCTCCAGGACGATCCGGAGCGCTTTGCGAGATATTTTCTACGCACTATTAACCTGATGACCTGGATTACCGCTCCGATCTTCGGCTTTCTCTTCGTCGCTGCCAGGCCAGTGATCGTCCTGGTTCTGGGTAAGCAATGGATCGACGCGGCGCCCGTTTTCAAGATTCTCGGTATCGCGGCGCTGGGGCAGTTAGTCTGGGGTTCGATCATCTGGCTATTCATAAGCAGGGGACAATCGGCACGGCTTCTGAAACTTACACTGATCACCTCGCCTGTGTTGGTGGCCAGCTATGCGATTGGTTTGCCTTTTGGTATTAAGGGTGTGGCTTTTACCGGTTCTGTAGTTCTGATTGCCATTCTGCCGCTGATGGTCAAAATGGCTTTTTACGGAACCCAATTGACGTTCGGTGGTTTGGGGCGCGCTATGCTGTACCCCACCTCGGTATCTCTCCTGGGTATTCTTTTTGGAGAGCTGGCTCTGGGCTTAATCGCCCCGCAGCGGCTTTATTCGCAGTTTTCGCTGACAGCTCTGGCTTTCGGAGCTCCTTTTGCCCTTGCCATATTTATCCCATCACTACGGGAGGAAGTTGTCTCTTTGAAGAAGTTATTCCAGGAGCTTCGCTCATCGCGCCAGACAGTATAGAGGAGCGATCAGCGGCCGAACGTCTGCCATCCCTTTAGTGATTAGAGGAATCCAATCATGAACGAGCTTCGAGTTATGTGCCTCTCCAAACGCTGGGAACACCATACGGCGTCTGGTGGCTACGACCGGCTCGCAGGGTACGTCGGCACAGAAGTCGTCCACCGCCGAAAAGCTAGAGCGAGTATCCTCTGGCGCATTCCGCGGCGGTTGTGGCGGTTATGCTCGGATTCAAAGCCATATCTTGTCGACTATCGCTATGAGGATTGGCTTGCCGAAATGTATGTGTTGGGCCGGAGTCGATGGGACCGGCCTGATGTCGTACACGTGCTCTACGGCGATGAGCAACTGGACCTCCTCTTGCGTCGCCGACGGCTTTTGTCCTGCCCTCTGGTTGCAACTTTTCACCTTCCGGCCCACCGCGTGCGCGAACGCTTCGAGGTGGCCCAGAAGCATCTGCTCTCGGGCATCGACCTGGCAGTGGTGGTTTCGAGGACTCAGTTGCCGGCCTTTCGAGAGTGGTTGGGTGAAGACCGCGTCGTCTATGTTCCTCACGGAATCAATACCGATCGGTTTTGTCCCGGGGAGCCCGCGACGGATCGCCGATGCGTGCGCCTGCTTACGGTAGGAATTCACATGCGTGACTGGGAGGCAATCGATGAAATCATTAACCTGTGCAACGGCCGGAATTTAGATGTGAGATTCGATTTCGTCGTACCGGAAGTGGTTGGCCTGCAAACGCCGAAGGGACTTTCGCATTCCGCCCAGTATCGGAACGTTCATGTTCATAGCCGCATCCCTGAGGAGCAGTTAATCCAGCTATACCGCCAGGCAGACGCTCTCTTACTGCCGGTGCTTGATGCGACGGCAACGAACGCAGGCTTGGAAGCCTTGGCTTGTGGCACGCCGGTTATCTCCACCAGGATTGGCGGCATGGAAGACTATGTTGACGATTCTTGTGGCTGGTTGTTCGAACCCGGAGAGGTGCGTCGGATCGTCGAACTCATTAATGATATCTGCAACAAGCCGGAAGTAGTATCATCCCGCCGCAGCGCGGCACGAAATAGGGCGCTCGGGTTCAGTTGGGATGCCGTGGCACGAAGACTGCGCGTCGCATATGATGCCGTGGCGCGTCACCGTAACCTGGAAGTGGTGCATGCGGAACGGGGATAGCAACAACGTCCTCCCCCACGCCCAAAAACTTTCGATCCGCGACGAATTTCCAAGAAAGGTTTGCATATGGTAATCACCAGCACTCCACTGCGTATCTCATTTTTTGGTGGTGGCACCGACTATCCGGTTTGGTACCGCCAGCACGGCGGCGCTGTCTTATCCACCACGATAGACAAGCGTTGTTACATCACATGCCGCCGGATGCCGCCCTTTTTCGAGTACCACACCCGCGTCTCATACTCCAAAGTCGAAAACGTCAAGTGGAATGGCGCGATTGAGCACCCTGCCGTGCGCGGTTGCCTCCAATTCATGGGTATGGAGGATGGGGTCGAGATTCACCACGTAGCCGATCTGCCGGCGCGTACCGGTCTAGGTACGAGTTCCGCGTTTACCGTGGGCCTTCTTCTCGGGCTGTATGCTCTTCAAGATAAAATGCGTGACAAGCGTGGGCTCACAGCGGACGCAATTCATGTCGAACAGGAGTTGCTGCAGGAGGCGGTGGGTGCGCAGGACCAGGCTAGCGCGGCCCATGGAGGATTTAACCGCATCAACTTCCTGACAGACGGTACCATCGACGTGAAGCGCGTTTTGGCGGCTCCCGCCCGGCTCGCGGAGTTGGAGCGGCACCTCGCGCTATACTTTACCGGTTTTTCGCGTACGGCTTCGGAAATCGCGCAGGAACAGGTGAAGATGACGCCGCAGCGCAAGCAGGAACTTGAGGCAATGTTGCAAATGGTTGATGAAGCCGAGGCGATCGTCAGCAATTCCGCGCGGCCCATCGAGGACTTCGGGCGCTTGTTGCATGAGGGCTGGCAGATCAAGCGTTCCCTCACCAATAAGATCACCAACGCCAGCATCGACGAGATCTATGAAGCCGGGCGCAGCGCCGGCGCGATCGGCGGCAAGCTGCTGGGCGCCGGTGGCGGCGGTTTCATGCTCTTTTTTGTGCCGCCGGAGCGGCGGCAGGCCCTCAGGGAACGGTTGAAAAAATTTCTCTGCGTCCCGTTCGGCTTCGAGAGTAAAGGCAGTCAGGTTGTGCTGTATGAGCCCGAAGCGGCGTACGACCAGGCCTTGGTTCGGGAGCGGGATGTGGTGTATGCCTAGTAGTCCGGACGCCATCGTTTTGTGTGGAGGCGCCGGCCTCCGCTTGCGGCCCATTACCGGGGGAGCTCCCAAGGGGATGGCGGCAGTAGCCGGCCGGCCTTTTCTTGACCTGTTGTTCCGGCAGCTAATCCGTCACGGCTTCGAGCGCGCAATTTTGGCCGTCGGCTACCAGGCCGATGCCATCCGGTCTCATTTTGGGGAACGGGCCGCGGGTCTCGAATTGGCGTATTCACTGGAATCCTCCCCTCTCGGGACAGGTGGCGCCCTCCGCAATGCCCTCACCATGGTTCATTCGGATCTCGTTCTGGTGATGAACGGCGATAGCTACACCGATGCCGAGTTGTCGCGCCTCGTTGCTTTCCACCGCGAATTGAACGCCGACGCCTGTGTCGTGCTCGCCCCGGCGGACGGGCGCGGTGACTGTGGATCAGTGCTGCTCGATTCCAATGGCAACGTGTCTTCCTTCGTGGAGAAGCGCGGATTATCCGGACCTGCTCATCTCAATGCCGGCATTTACACGCTCTCCCGGCAACTGCTCGACGAAATACCCGCTGGAATTCAGATTTCCCTCGAGCAACAGCTCCTTCCCGGTTGGCTGCAGCAGGGTAAGCGTGTGAAGGGATTCGTCTCGTCGAGTATGTGCGTGGATATCGGAACCCCCGATCGGTACCAAAGTGCGCAGGGTATTTTGGCGAATGCCGAACTCCAGGCGAGCGACCTCCATCACGAGAGTCAATTATGAATGTGATCATTACCGGTGCTGCCGGTTTCATCGGCGGGTTCCTGACCAGGCACTGCTTGGACGCAGGCTGCGCTGTCCTGGGAATCGATATCAAAGATCCCGCGGACTGGCCGGCCAATGCCGCGTTCGAACGGTGCGACGTTCGCGATCCGGCGCACTTAGGCCGATTGATCTCTACTTTTCGTCCTGAGCGGATCTTTCATTTGGCCGCCCAAAGCTACCCGACCGTGTCGATGCTCGAGCCGCGAGAGACTCTCGATATCAATATCGGGGGGACGGTGAATGTGTTCGAATGTGTCCGGCGCGCGGCCATTATGCCCCGTATCGTCGTTGCCTGCTCCAGCGCGGAATATGGCCTGGTCGCAAGCGAGGATTTACCGGTCCGGGAAACTCATCCCCTTCGTCCTCTCCACCCCTATGGCGTCAGTAAGGTAGGCCAGGACCTGCTCGCGGCGCAATATTTTGCCAACTACTCGATCCCCGCGATCCGGATTCGCATCTTTAACACCACAGGACCGAGCAAGCTGGGCGACGTCTGTTCGGATCTCGCCAGGCGCGCCGTGGAGATCAGTCTTGGAATGCACGATCCCTACCTTCGAGTGGGCAACACCAATAAGCGGCGTGCGCTCGTCGACGTTCGAGACGAAGTACGCGGCCTTTGGATGGCTGCGGAGTCTTGCGAGCCCGGCGAGGTCTATAACGTCGGCGGCGATCAGATCTATTCGATTGAAGAGGTCATTCAAACCATTCGCGATCAGATGGGCCTGGCGTTTACTATTCAACAGGACCCGGAGTTGGTGCGCGTCTGCGACGAACCGGTGATCGCCGGCGATATCACAAAATTCCGAGCTCGCACTGGCTGGAAGCCGCAGATCTCTCTCGACCGAACCTTGCATGACATGATCGAATGGTGGAGGAGTCGCCTCACCGCAGCATCTCCTTCCGAGGCTTTGGGTTCATCGGCGGCTTCGATTTCGTAAGAAGGCGATCGATCTTCAAGGGTGAATTGCGATGGAAACGACGATGGATGTGTACATTCCGGAATTAGTTCGGGATCGGATTCAGCGTAGTATCGAGACCAAACGCATGCTGCTCGATGATTCCGAATTTCAACAAGCCACATCCCGGGCGGCCTTGCAAATTTTCGAGTCGATGCGCGCCGGCAAGAAGGTCTTCTTCTTCGGCAACGGTGGTAGCGCCGCCGATGCCCAGCACCTCACCGCCGAATTTACGGGGCGCTACCTCAAGGAAAGGCAGCCTCTTCCCGCGCTGGCCTTAAGCGTCAATACCTCCTCCTTGACCGCCATCGGCAATGATTACGGATTTGAACTGGTTTTCGCCCGGCAGTTGGAAGCTTTGGGTAAACCCGGTGACGTGGCGGTTGGCATCTCCACCAGCGGCAATTCCCCAAATGTTCTCCGCGCCTTCGAGACCGCCAAAGCAAAGGGTATATTTACCGTGGCGCTTACCGGGTCCGGCGGCGGGCGCATGGGATCCATCGCGGATTGCACGATTTGTATTCCCTCGCGCGAGACCCCCCGCATTCAGGAGTGTCACATTCTGGCGGGTCACATTATTTGTGAGATCGTTGAGGAGCTTCTGTGCGATGACCGGGGCGGCGCGGTCTTGACTGAATGAGGGGCGGTCGATCTTTCCAGCTGGGACGGCTCGCCGCCCGCTTATCATCGTTAGAGATCGGTTCCTGGAGAACAAAGCCCTGGGCTTCCCGTCTCGCCATTTTGGTCTGCGCCGCCATGGTGGTCGGCATGTTGGCGGCCGGCCTGAGTCCTTTCG
>Ga0070734_10002204_pt1 | contig 24665 bp, 23 predicted proteins | sample Coa_R1_8_FD_66444 | JGI IMG/M metagenome (GOLD analysis project Ga0070734, IMG submission 66444) | Surface soil microbial communities from Centralia Pennsylvania, which are recovering from an underground coalmine fire - Coalmine... | ecosystem: Environmental > Terrestrial > Soil > Unclassified ...
ATCGAAGAAGCAATCCGCTGGGAGCAGAAGACAGCAATCGCTGCCTGAAGAATTCGTCCTTTATCTCGACGAGAATCTTCACAACTGCAAGCCCATCCTCGACGCGCTGGATGAGCACAGCGTGAAGTATGAACGTCATGGTAAACACTTCCCTGCCGGACTGAAGATGCTATCTGGCTTCCGTTCGTCGGTGAGCGTGGCTGGTTGCTCATTACGAAAGACAAGAGAATCCGCTACAACGAGTTAGAAAAAGCGGCAGTTCTTCGCTATAAAATCCGCGAATTTTATTTCTCTTCGGGGAACTATAGCGGCAATGAGATGGCAGAAATACTTGCATCTGCATTACGAGAAATAGCGAGACTCTGTCGTAGGCACAAAGCTCCGTTCATTGCCAGCATCGCAAAATCTGCAAAAGTCAGCCTTCGACTGTAGCTACGGTTTAAACCCCACGCTCTTCCACAACTCAGCCGTGTTGTACATCACGCCGTTGGTCACGACGGATTCGACATTGCGGGTGTTGTGTATGTCCTGCAAGGGGTCGCCGTGGATGACAATCAAATCTCCGCGCTTGCCGGCTTCGATGGTACCGAGGTCTTTGTCCAAACCCATCACGCGCGCGGGGACGATGGTAGCCGCCTGAATGGCTTCCATGGGAGTGAATCCGGCTTGCACGTACAGCTCAATCTCGCGATGCAGGCTGTAGCCGGGGACGGTCTGGTCAGTGCCGGCGACGATGGGCACTCCGGCTTTGTGCAGCGCGCCGACAATCTCGACGTACTTCTCAAATTGTTTTTCGTAAACGTCAGCCTCTGGCGATGGAGGGCCAACGTCATTGAGCGGCTGCGCGAGTTCGACGGGAAGTTTAAGAACCCCGGGCTCGAAGCTGGCGGGTGGTTTGGCTGTGGAAGCGGTGAAATATTCCATCAGCGCGAGCGTGGGATCGACCACGGTATGGTGCGCCTTGAGAAAGGCAAATGCCGCTTGCGATGTGGATGAGTTCAGATTGATTTCGGAAACTGCTTTGGCGTAGTCGAGGCGTTTGGAACCCGGCGGAATCGGCGGGGCCAGAATAGCCGCGATGTAGTGAATGTGATTGATCTGGTCTTGCCCGGCTTCGATCACTTGAAAGGCGTTTAATCCATTCGGCACGTGTCCGGTGACGGTCATTCCGAGACGGTGAGCTTCGTCGGCAATGATTTTTATGTCGTCAAGCTTCACCGAGCTGTAAATCTTCATTTGCTGGAAGCCTGCATCGTGGTAACGATCCACCCACGCCTTCGCTTCTTCAGGCGTGTCCACGCGGTTGACGCCGATGGTGATTTTGCTGGAACCGTCAACAATTCCGGCAAGCAGAAGCCGGGGACCAAGGCCGCGGCCATCGGCAATGGCGTCGCGTACAGACTTGATGAACTCAAACTCGTTACCGCAGTCGCGGACGGTGGTAACTCCGGCGGCGAGATAGATCGGACCCCACTCGACTTGCTCGAAGTGGGCGTGCATGTCCCAAAGGCCAGGCAGAAGGACTTTGCCGGTTTCGTCGATTGTCGTGGCGGTTGCCGGAATCTTGACCTGCGTGCGCGGTCCCGCGGCGGTGATGCGTCCTTTTTCGATGACGACGGCAGAGTCGGCGATGGGAGCAGCTCCGGTGCCATCAATCAGAGTTGCGCCGACGAGCGCCAGAGGATCGGCGTGGCTTCCGGAAATTGCTTTTGAAAGCTCGGCAAGCGCGGCCATGTTGTCCGCGCCTGCGCGGGCGACGAAATCCCCAAGGGCGCTTTCGTATCCATCGCGAATGGCTTCAAAGTGGTCGAACTCGGCGTCGGTAGTGATGGCGGCGACGAGATTCTGGCTGCTGTCGAACCAAAGCGTTTCGCGTCCCCAGATCAGGCCTTCCACGGTGTAGCGGGAGAGTTTCTGCGCTTTGCCATCCACGGCAATTATGTCCTCGCCGCGAGGTTCGATCTTGACGCTTCCGTTTGGCAGGGTCGTGAGTGATGCGGGCAAGCTATGTGTGGCCCAATAACGCACCATGAGCATTTGCATGGTGGCAGGAGCGTACCCAGCGATGGTGAAGAATTGCGACGGCCTCGAGGCATCGGTCCATTTCTCGCGGTCGCGCAGGCGAACTTTGCCGGATTCGACTTCGACGGCCTGGTCAATTTCCGATTGGCGCGAGTTCTTTCCTTTGATGACGAATTCCTGTGGCGTAAGGTCTGCTGCACCGCGGAAGGTTGCAGTGAGTGGAACGGCTGTGCCGCGGTCGGTGAACTTGAAATCAATTTTGACGGAGACAGATTCCTTGGTTTGCGTCATCTCATAGGATTCTTCGCCAATGGTCTGCTCAAATTTATGCAGTTGAAAGTGCCCTTTCTCGATGCTTGCAAATAAAGGCTGTTGCGAGAAAAGATTCGGGACCACGAAAGCAAAAAGAACAAGAGCGGGGAAGAAGAGCTTTTTTGTCATAAGAATGCCCTTTCAATGAGGAACTGCTGAGAATAGCGGGGCCACACCTGCATCGCAACAAAATAAAGCGGCACAAAAGCTTCCGCAACAGTCTAAAGACGCACGGAGGAGTACATGGTCAACGAGAAGGTCAATTTTGCAGAGAAGTTTTCAAAATTCAGCGAGTATTGGAGTCCCAAGATTGTCGGCGAGTTCAACAATTGTCAGGTAAAACTCAGCAAAATCAAGGGCGAGTTCGTTTGGCATCATCATGACGACGAAGATGAGTTGTTTATGGTGGCAAAGGGAAAGCTGATCATGAAGTTGCGTGATCGCGAGGTGGTCATTGAGCCGGGAGAGTTTTTCATCGTTCCGCGAGGCGTGGAGCATCTGCCGATGGCCGAAGAGGAGACGCATATTGTTCTCATAGAACCGAAGGGAACGTTGAATACCGGCAATGTTCACAACGAAAGAACTGTGGCGGAATTGCAGAAAATCTGAACGCGTAGTCGTCCAACACTGGGCATTTTCATCCCGAAGGAACGCGTTTTATCGAGCGGGCCGAGGGATCTTGCGCGTAGCTACGCCGCCGTTTCCGAAAACGCCATCTTTCTGATACACCTACAAACTTGACTGTCTCGATAGCCATATTTCTCTTTGTCGCCGGAGCCCTCGGCGGCGCGCTGAACTCGGTCGCGGGGGGCGGCAGCTTTGTCGCTTTTCCAGCGCTTTTGTTTGTTGGCGTTCCGCCGATTCCGGCCAATGCCTCCAACACTGTTGCCCTGTGGACAGGCGCGGCCGCCAGCGGCGGAGCTTATCGCAACCGGCTTGACATGGCGCGGCGGGTGTTTGTGCCGCTGTTGGCGGCAAGTTTCGTCGGGGGAATTCTCGGAGCCTATCTTCTTCTCAAGACGCCCGCGCATACATTTTTGCAAGTTTTGCCGTGGCTTACGCTGGGAGCGACGCTGCTCTTTGCTTTCGGCAAAAAGTTGGCCGGAAAACGCGCTTCAGGCATCGCACACGATGCCGGCACGACCGCTCTCGCGGGCGCGACGGCTTTTCAGTTCGGAGTGGCCATCTATGGCGGCTACTTCGGAGGCGGCATGGGGATTGTGATGCTGGCCATGCTGGCAACCCTGGGCATGACTGATATCCACGCCATGAACGCGCTGAAGAGCGTAATGGGGTTTGTTATCAACGGTGTAGCTGTAGTGACTTTTGTTGTGGCCAAAGCCGTATATTGGCCGCAGGCCATTGTGATGACTTTGGGCGCGATCGTTGGCGGATATTACGGCGCGCACTACGCGCAACGAGTGCCGCAAATTTGGATCCGTCGGTTTGTGATTCTCGTCGGCGTTGGAATGACCGCGTACTTCTTCTGGAAGGCGTATTCCTAGCGACCCTATTTCGCTTGACATTTCCACCAGCCGCAACCAGAATCGGCATAATGCTTGCCCGCTCGCCACATGCCGCTATCCGCAAGGCTTTTCAGCTTTTGGCGCTTTGTTTTTTTGCTGCAGTCCTGCCGACTTTTGCCGCGAAGTACACGACCATCGATTTTCCGGGTGCGATTTCCACGCAGGTTTATGGAATTAACAATTCCGGCGCAATGGTTGGCGTTTACGTGGACACGCAAAATGCAACTCACGGTTTTCTACTGAACAGCGGAGCGTTCACGACCATTGATTTTCCCGGCGCGGCGCTCAGTGTCGCCGCGGGAATCAATAATCTGGGCGAAATCGTCGGCCAATATAACGATAGCTCGGGGTTCGGGCATGGCTTCATCATGTCTGGCGGACAGTTCACCACGATTGATTTTGCCGGCTACCAAACCTATCCCACCGTCATTGGAGATGGCGGCGAAGTGGTCGGTTTTTGCGTTGACGCGCAGTTGAATTATCACGGTTGCGTTTATATAAACGGCGCTTTCAGCATTTTGGATTTTCCCAATGCGCAAGCCACGGTGGCGCTGGGCACTAATTTCAAGCAGCAGGTAGTTGTAGGCGGTTTCGGCAACGTGAATGGGTACACCTTCGTGCATGGTTTTGTGAGCTTGAATGGGAAATTTCAAAGGATCGATTTTCCTGGCGCTTCCAGCACGACAGCGTTTGGCATCAACACGATGGATGTAATCATTGGCAACTACTCGCTTTCCAACTCCGCAACGCATGGCTTTGTACTTTACAAAGGCATATTCCGCACATTGGACTTCCCCGGCGCGGTTTCTACCAACCCCATCAATCTCAATGATCGGCAGGTGGTTGTGGGCTGGTACGTTGATAAATTGAAGGTGCAGCATGGCTATGCCATGAACTTGCTGTAGTCGCGTTTGACGCTTTTCCACAGCGCACTGTAAAATCATAAAGTTGCCCTGTACACGCGGTTCCGTTCTGGAATCGTCCGCTTTCGTTGCGTGAGCTTCGTCGCGGAAAGCAGCAAGCACAGCAAATCAGCATGCGTCCCAAGGCCGCGCGGGTTGCGCGAAGGGACGAATTATTGTGGAGGCATAGGTATGTACGCGGTCATCCGCGCCGGTGGCAAGCAGTACCGGGTGGCGCCCGGAGACGTAATTCGACTGGAGAAGCAGGCCGATGAAGACGGCAAGATTGAGTTTGGCGACGTGCTGGCTGTTTCAGGCGGCCAGGGGCAGATTTCGGTGCCTGCGACCGGCGCTCGTGTAATGGGCGAAGTGGTCGAGCAGGGCCGCGGCAAAAAAATTCTCGTTTTCCATTACAAGCGCAAGAAGCAGTATAAGAAGCTGCGCGGCCATCGCCAGGACTTTTCCGCAATCCGTATTACCGAGATTGCCTTCGACGGACAGAAGTTCAGCGCGCCTGCATTGCCGAAGAAGACGGCCAAAGCCAAAAAAGAAGCGGAGCCCAAGGCAAAGACTGGTCCACGGCTGAAAGCAGCTGGCAAAAGCGCGGCGCAAAAGCCGGCAAAGAAGGCTGCGGCAAAAAAACCAGTAGCCAAGAAAGCGACAAAAAAGAAGTAACAAGTTCTAGATTTCAGAGGGAAGACTTATGGCACATAAAAAAGGTCAGGGAACATCACGAAACGGGCGCGACTCCAACGCGCAGCGGCTTGGTTTTAAGGCATTTGGCGGACAGTTGGTTCCGGGCGGAACGATTATTGTCCGTCAGCGAGGCACGCGCGTGAAGCCGGGCTTGAACGTTGGCCGCGGCAAAGACGATACGTTATTTGCCAAAATCACTGGCGTCATCCGCTTCAAGGACCGCGGCCAGATGGGCAAATACGTCATGGTTGAGCCTGTAGAAGCCAAGTAGCGCACTTTTCTGTCGTAATTTGTTAAAGTCAGCTTTCGACATGCCATCTCAATCGAAAGCCGAACTTCTCGAAATTGCCCGACACAGACTTTATCCTTCTCTTCGGGACCCGAATTACTTAGTGCTGCGCCGCCGCCGTCTAATTTTGACGGAGTGGATCAGCCGCCTTCCAACCGATGGCCTTACGGTTCTCGACCTCGGAGGGCGATACCAGCCTTACCGCCCGCTGCTCGTGGGCCGCGTTCGACGCTATGTCGCGTTTGATTTACTCCAGACTGTTATTACCGATGTTGTCGGCCGCGGTGAGCATCTTCCGTTCCGTGGAAATAGCTTCGATCTGGTGATTGCTACAGGTGTCTTTGAATATTTTCCCAAGCCACACGACGTTGCCGAACAGGTTTTTAATGCCTTAAAACCCGGTGGCGTCCTACTGATGAGCGTGGGAGCGGTTTCCGGCCGCTATGTTGATGAAGAGCACTGGCGGTATATGCGTTCTGGGTTAGGATCAGTGCTGGCGCCATTCGCAGAAGTTGAGATCGTACCGGAAGTGTACACTCTGGGCGGTTTTTGCCGCATCGTGAACTTCGGTCTCGACCTTATGACCAAAACAGCGTTGCTGCGCAACGTTTATCGAGCGACCGTATGTCCCATGATTAATGTCGCAGGGCTGATGATGGAAGGGGCAAAGCTCACCACGAATGATCAACTGGCCGGCAATTACGCGGCATGGGCCAGAAAAGCGTAAAAAAGAATTCGGCAAGACTTCTCATGTTTATAGATCAGGCGAAAATTCGGATCAAAGCCGGCGACGGCGGCAACGGCTGCGTGGCTTTCCGTCGCGAGGCTTTCGAGCCTAACGGCGGCCCTTCTGGCGGCGATGGCGGGGACGGTGGCGACGTCATCATGGAGTCCAGCGAACGCCACAATACGCTCGTCCATTTCCGTTTCAATCCCGAATACAAAGCCCAGCGCGGACAGCACGGCATGGGTTCCAACTGCACCGGCAAGCAAGGCAAGGACATTATTTTGAAAGTGCCGGTCGGGACCATGGTTTACGACTTCGAGAGCGGGCAGTTGCTGCATGACTTTTCCAGTCCCGACGACAAAATCATTATCGCCAAAGGCGGCCGCGGCGGCCGCGGCAATGCGCGCTTTGCGACTTCCACTCATCAAGCCCCACGTGAGCATGAAGACGGCCGGCCGGGAGAAGAGCATGTTCTTAGGCTGGAGTTGAAGCTGCTCGCGGATGTCGGCCTTGTTGGGTATCCTAATGCGGGAAAATCGACTCTGATTTCGCGCATCTCCGCGGCGAAACCCAAAATTGCCGACTATCCGTTTACGACCTTGGAGCCGAATCTTGGCGTCGTTACGGTCGGAGATATCAATGAAGGTCGCAGCTTTGTCGTCGCTGATATTCCGGGACTCATTGAAGGCGCGCATGAGGGCGCCGGTTTGGGAACCCAATTTCTGCGTCACATCGAACGCACTCGATTGCTTGTGCATCTGGTGGATGTTTCGGACGCCAGCGGACGCCCGGATCCCGTGCAGGATTTCGAAGTCATCATGAATGAGCTGACCAGCTTCGGCGCTTATCTCGAAGAAAAACCTATGATCCTCGTCGCGTCGAAGATTGACGTTGCCAACGAAGACAAGCTGGCCAAGCTCAAGCGATTCGCGAAGAAAAAGAAGCTGGAATTCTGCGAGATATCAGCTGTGACTGGAGAAGGCATCGAAAAACTCAAGTTCGCCATGGCCGATAAAGTAGAAGAAGTAAGGAAACGGCTTTCAACAGAAGTGAGATAAATTGGCGTCATGAAAATTCGCCAGCTAGTTGTAATTATGGGGTTGCTGACGGGGCCAGTAGTCGCTCAGCAGAAAACGACTTTACCGGGTGTGCATGATTACAAATCACCGGATGGCATTCTCATTGGGGCCGTTCTTTCATCTAATACTTCTCCTTCCCGCTATCAAGAGAGCAGCATAGAACTGCGTACGACCGCAGGATCGGTATTGGTGCGTGCTAGCTACGTATCGGATGATGGAACGCACGGTTATACCATCGCCGAAGCGACATGGACTCCTGACTCTCAATTTTTCGTCTACAGTCTGGAAAACTCAGGTGGTCATTCTCCCTGGCATACACCCATTCAGTTTTACAATCGCAAGCTAAATAAAATATTTAGCCTTGATGACCTTGTGAACGATGCTGTGATGAGCCCTCATTTCCAGATCAGCGCTCCAGATAAAATTACTGTTGAGTTGTATTTTGCCAAGAAGCGACAAACGATTACGCTTTCTTCGCTGACGAACAACTAGCTACAGTCACCCCCTCACGCCTCGGGTATTAGCGCCCCGTGCTGAAAGTGATACTGCAGAATCTTCGCAGCCAGCGCCGGACCCATGCCTTGATTTACTTCGTCAGCGGCCCGGACGACTTCGCCACGGCAGACTACTTCGGCGGCTGACAATCCGGCAATCTCCGGCGGCAATACCAAATTAATTTCTAACAGCGCATTCGGCGCGAGAGGCTCCTCTGCGTGGAAGAGCAGTCCAGAGCGACTGATGTTTTCCGTCGTCCCACTTCGCCAGTTGTTCTGCCCCAGTTGGCGGTACTTCAGCGGCAGATGCAATTGAAAACGCTGGGCGCGAAATGGCGACAGCTTAGGTTTGTTGCGGGCGGTTTGGTTTGCGGCTTGAACGGACATTGCGACCTCCATCGGACTTGGCGCATTCAAGACCTCGCGCACTTTTGATCGGAGCGCGGGCAGAGTAAAAGGTTTAGGCAGCAACGTGACGCCGTTATCCAGCGTGCCGTTGTGTCCAATGACGTTTTCGGTATAACCCGACATGTAAAGCACGCGGGTCTCTGGGCGCAGTGAAGTGAGGCGTTGCGCCAGTTCTTTGCCGTTCATTCCCGGCATGATGACGTCGGTCAATAGAAGATGAATCGGTCCCGGATAAGAACTGGAAATCGTGATCGCTGCGGATCCATCGGCGGCTTCGAGAACTGTATAGCCTTGTTTCTCCAGATATTGCCGTGCCAGACGGCGCAGATTCAATTCGTCTTCGACCACGAGAATCGTCTCGTGTCCAACTTCTACTGCGGCCGATTCGTGTTGTTGAACGTCAATGGTTTCACCCGTCGCGCTGACGCGCGGGAGATAGATCTTGAAGGAAGTTCCCTTGCCGCTTTCGCTATACACCCAGATATACCCTCCACTTTGCTTGATGATTCCGTACACGGTCGAAAGGCCAAGGCCAGTTCCTTTATGGCCTTTGGTGGTAAAGAACGGCTCAAAAATATGATTCTGTGTTTCCACGTCCATGCCCTGGCCGGTATCGCTGATGGCAAGCATGATGTACTCCCCCGGGGAAACCGGGGCATGGAAGCGGGCATAATCCGCGTCCAGCGTGACGTTGGAGGTTTCGATCGTGAGACGCCCACCTCGCGGCATGGCATCACGAGCGTTCACGGCAAGATTCATAATGACCTGCTCAATTTGGCCGGGGTCGGCCTTGACTGCTCCCAGTTCTGTACCCGGGACCATTACCAGATCAATGTCCTCCCCAATCAGGCGATTCAGCATCTTCAGGTTTTCGGTGACAACTTCATTCAAGTCGAGCACCTTGGGCGTAAGCATCTGTTTCCGGCTGAATGCAAGAAGTTGCCGCGTAAGTGATGTCGCCCGGTTGGAGGCGTTGGCGATTTCCTGCGCAGGTCCCCGAAGTGCGGGGTCGGATCCAATCCGTTCCAGCAAAAATTCACAGTAGCCCGAGATCACCATCAGCAAATTATTGAAGTCGTGGGCGATTCCTCCTGCCAGGCGTCCAACAGCCTCCATCTTTTGGGCTTGCCGCAGCTGTTGCTCTAACCGGCGTTGCTCGGTCACATCTTCTGCAAAAAGCTCAAAAAAAAGCGACTCTTGTTCGCCGGTAAAAGTCCGGCCTGAGAGCCGCACGCTTATGGGAGCGCCGTCTTTACGGCTCCAGTCTGCCAACATGCCGGTGAATTCCTGCCGCGAACGTACGTGATCTGCCACCGTGAACCATTGATGTGAGTCCGAGTAGAGATTCGCCAGGTTGCGGCCTACCAGCTCAGAGGCCGACGAATATCCCATCATGCGTACCAGCGCGGGGTTTGCGTCCAGCACAATACCAGCTGCGTTGCAGCGGCAAATTCCATAAGGCGCATTCGTCACCAGCGACCGGAAATTTAATTCGGATCGCCGCAAGGCTTCCTGCGCCGAACGAAGAGCTGCATTGAATGAGCAAATCAGAATTGATAAAAACGCGAACAAGGCGAGATGTATGATTGCCTTGTGGTAATCGGCAGGCGATTGCGCGCCGGTCAACAGAAAATAAGCGCTGACGGTGAGCGCAAATGCGGTTGCGACAAGACCGGGCTTCCAGCCGCCGTACCAGGCGCTGACCATGATCGCGACCGAAAATACAACCAGCCGGCTTTCGACCAGGTTCGATAGAAGAAAAGCTGGAATGACCGCGAGAATAATGCTAAGGACCGCTACTCCATAGCGAAGAATGGGAGCGCGGGCAGGAGCGATAGAACCGTTGCGAAGAAGTGGGGGAAGCTTCAGGCGCATACCAATTTGAGAATAGTCCCACTATGAAACTCGCGCGAGTAACACTAGTACATATGGGTATTGACACGCGCTTTCATTTAGATGCGTGTAAGGACAATTCAGCCCCTGTACTATTTCCTGGGGGAACAAGGAAAATAGACACTCCTCAAACTCCATGAATATTGGGTTTTTTGGCGGAAGTTTCGACCCTATCCACCGCGGACATCTTGCCTTGGCTAACGCCGCGCGGGACGCTTTTGCGCTAGGGCGCACTCATTTTGTGCCTACAACCACGCCGCCTCACAAACAGAAGTATGCTTTAGCGCCATTCGCTGATCGCTATGCCATGGTTGCTTTGGCCACAGCGTCTGAAAAATTTTTCGTGCCGTCTCTGCTGGAAGCGCCAGATGCTCAACCGCGAGAAAACTACACGATTGATACCATCCGGCGCCTCAAACCGGCCCTCAAAAAAAGCGACAAATTGTTTGTCCTTATCGGCATTGACGCTTTTAAAGACATTGCCAAATGGCGGGAGGCCGAAGCGTTGTTTCGCGAGTGTGAATTCATCGTTGCCAACCGCCCCGGATTTTCTTTAGCAGATGTTGCGAATTCCCTTCCCGAAAAACTGCGTCCATCCGCTGCCGTCATTAAGCCGTTCGCCAAACACTCTGCTATCGGCGATCTCGTCCTGCCGGGAGTTACGGTGCATCTTTTGGACGGAGTAAACGAAAAAGTCTCTGCTACGGCCATTCGCGACGCTGTGCGAGCAAAAAAGCCTTTGGGCAAACTTGTCGATCCCACTGTGGCGGAATACATCCGCAAACGCGAACTTTACAAAGGCCGTTAGGCCTTAAACACGCTCTCGATGGCTCAGATACAATCGAAATGAGGGGCATTTCACGAAATTCCACGTATGAAGAAAAACGATCTCAAAAAACAAGTCGCCGAAGCCATCCAAGCCTGTCAGGAAAAAAAAGCGGAAGAACTTACGATTCTTGAACTGGAGAAAAATTCCGGCGCTTTTACCGATTATTTCGTGGTGTGCAGCGGCACCAATCCCCGGCAGGTGCAAGCGATCTCCGACGAGGTGGAGCTTCGCCTGAAGAAAAAGCTCGGTCTTTACCCTAATCAGATCGAAGGCTACAAGCAGGCCGAATGGATTCTGCTCGACTACGTAGATTTCGTGGTCCATGTCTTCGCTGAAAAAGCCCGCAAGTTCTACGATCTCGAGCGGCTGTGGAAGTCGGCGAAGCGCCTCGATGCTGTAGAAATGGCTGCCCCGAAGCCAAAGGCAAAGAGTTCCACTGTTCGCACGGCGGCAAAAAAGACTGTCCGTAAAAAATCCAAGCTAACAGCATAGCGCCATGAATTCTCCCGCCTCTCCTTCGTGGGGATCATCCTTTCGCCTGGTTGCTTCCGAAAAATGGAAAGCGAAATCTGCGGCGATGGGCCGCGATGTAACCAACACGCTTGTCGAATATGCACAACCTCGCGCGGGAATGAATGTCCTCGACCTTGCCAGCGGGACTGGCGAGCCCGCAATCACGCTTGCATCGGTGGTTGGTCCGGAGGGCCACGTTACTGCGCTCGACCTTAGCGCTGACTTGTTGAAAATCGCCTCCGAGCGCGCTACACAGCGCGACCTGAAAAACTTCTCAGTCAAACAAGCGGACGCGAACCAACTCCCTTTTGCGGACAAATCTTTCGACCTTGTGACCAGCCGATTCGGAGTGATGTTTTTTAAGGATGAGGCCCTCACAGAGTCTCGGCGTGTTTTGAAACCTGGCGCGCGCGCCTGTTTTCTAGCTTGGGGATCGCCCGGCCAACCTTATTGGGCGAGTACGATGGGCGTGGTTGGAAAATATATAGGTGGCCCATTGCTGCAACCCGGCGGTCCGAATCCCTTTAAATTTGCCGAACCGGGCAGCCTGACCGCTGCGCTCACCCGGGCCGGATTTCAAAACGTCGAAGAAGAAACCCGCACTGTGCCCTGGACCTGGCCGGGCACTCCCGAAGAAGTCTGGGAACAATGTAAATCTGTCGCCACTCCATTTCTGGCCGCCCTGGAAACAGTTCCCGCTGAAAAATGGCCGGCAATAAATACTGAAGCGTTGCGTGAAATTCAACGCTATGTGCGCGGGGATCAAATCGAGTTTGGCGCGAGCGTCGTGCTTGCTTCTGGGACATACTGAACCATGAAACTCAAAGTGGCATGGATTGGCAAAACCAAAGAGCCGGCAATCCAGTCGCTGACAGACGAGTATTTAAAAAGACTAAAACACTACGCCGAAGTCGAAGGCATCTCCCTTAAGGACGAAGCGGCGCTGCTCAAACTCGCGCGCGAGACGCGTCCAGCCAAACATTCCTTGATTCTGCTCGACAGTCGCGGGAAGCAGCTCTCCTCCGAGGAACTGGCGAAATGGCTGGGCAAATATCAGGATCGCAACCCGTTGCCGCTCTTGTTCGCCATAGGCGGCGCAGACGGATTTTCTGAAGAAGCGCACAAATCCGCCACGCTCGTCCTCTCGCTTGGAAAAATGACGCTCGCCCACGAGCTCGCCCGCGTGGTTTTGCTGGAACAGCTTTATCGCGCCTTTACGATTCTGAAAGGCCATCCTTACCATCTTGGGCATTAGCGGAACCACCTCCGGCACCTTCGTGACTTTTTCTCGTCGCCTTACAGGATTAAATTAAGATGCAAGTCCCATGAAAAATATTTCTGATGTGATCCACGACAAAGAAGAACAGATAGTCCGTGTAAGAGCGGAAGTCGAAGCTCTGCGAATTGCTGCTCCCTTGCTAGACGACGAGAACCGTCCCAACGGCGAGGCTAAATTGCTACGGCCTCAGCCGATTCCTCCCAAATAAATAGTCGGCACGGCGCAGCATTCGCCGAAAGCAGCTACAATCTAGAATCCGCTCATGTCAGACGTTCGCCGAGGATTGATCATCGTCAACACCGGCCCCGGCAAGGGTAAGACCACGGCCGCCATGGGAACGGCTTTGCGCGCTGTGGGTCAGGGGATGAAAGTGCTCATGCTGCAATTTCTCAAAGGCTCATGGCATTATGGCGAACTTGATGCTGTGAAAGCGTTTGGCGACAAGTTCATCATGAAGCAGATGGGGCGTGGCTTTGTGAAGGTCGGCGGTGAAAAGCCTGATACCGAAGATGTTCGGATGGTTGAGGAAGCCTGGGCCGAGGCTGAGATGGCGATTCAATCCGGCGAGTGGGATTTAGTCGTGCTCGATGAGATTAATTACGCTATCAGTTACAAGATGCTCGACCCGGAAAAAGTTGCCGAAAGCCTGAAAAAGAAGCCGGAAATGGTGCATGTCATCTTGACGGGACGCAATGCGCATCCGACAATTGTCGAACTGGCCGATACCGTAACCGAAATGCGGCAGGTGAAGCACGCCTACGAAAAAGGCGTGATGGCGCAACGAGGAATCGAATACTGATGACCTGGTTCAAAAGACAATCCGGCGAGCTGGATACTTCGGGCGAAAAGAATGTCCGCACCGAAGGTTTGTGGATTAAGTGCGAGAGCTGCCGCCAGATCATCTGGAAAAAAGACATTGAAGAGAATCTGAACGTCTGCCCCAAGTGCGACAAGCACTTCCGCATTGATGCCCGCACCCGCCTGGCTCAGCTCCTCGATGATGGTCAATACGAAACTTTCGATGCCAACCTGGTTTCCACCGATCCGTTGAAGTTTGTGGATCTGAAAGCCTACTCATCCCGCTTGAAGCAGGCGCAATCCGACACAGGATTAAAAGATGCGGTCATCAACGCCAAAGGCAAATTAAACGGGCGTCCGGTCATTGTCAGCTCGATGGAGTATGCATTCATCGGCGGAAGCATGGGAGCGGTCGTTGGAGAAGAAATCGCCCGCGCGGTCGAGCATGCCGCTGCGCAAAAAGTCCCGCTGATTATTGTCTCCGCTTCTGGTGGCGCGCGCATGATGGAAGGCGTCATCAGCTTGATGCAACTCGCCAAAATTTCAGCTGCGCTGGCGCGACTGGATGAAGCAAAAGTTCCCTACATTTCTCTTCTTACGGATCCCACGACAGGCGGCGTGACCGCTTCTTTTGCCATGCTCGGCGACTTGAACATCGCTGAGCCGGGGGCGCTTATCGGATTTGCCGGCCCCCGCGTTATCGAACAAACCATCCGGCAAAAACTACCGCAAGGTTTCCAGCGCAGTGAGTTTCTTCTCGAACACGGCATGCTCGACGCCGTCGTTCCGCGAAAAGAACTGAAAAGCTACATTGACCGCGCGCTGTCTTTCATGGCGCAAAAGGCCGCCTGATCCATCTGGTTGTTGAATACTCCATTCAGCCTTTATTCGCTGCATTCTGACGCGTCAATCTCCAGAAAATCCCGCTAAAACTGGTAGTCTTACTACATTGATGTCCTACGAAACCGCGGTCGCGAACATGTACGCGCTGGGCCATGAATTGGCCAACACGCCCTCGCAGAAGTTCGATTTGGCGCACATGCGCGCTCTGCTGGCAGGGCTTGGTAATCCAGAAAAGAAATTCCCCGCCGTTCTCATTGCCGGAACCAATGGCAAAGGTTCGACCGCCGCCACGCTTGCGTCAATCCTGCAAGCTTCCGGCTTGCGCACCGGACTCTATACTTCTCCTCATCTCATTCGTCTCAATGAGCGCATACGCATCAACGGCGATGCCATCACCGATGGCGAATTTGCGTTGTTGCACGATGTGGTGGAGCGTGCCGCCGAGCGTTTAGTCAGCGACGGCGAATTGCCCTGGCATCCCAGTTTTTTCGAGATGATGACGGCCATCGCCTTCGAGCATTTTGCGCAAAATAAAGTCGAAATCGCTGTGCTTGAGGTTGGCATGGGTGGCCGTCTCGACGCCACTAACGTGGTCGAACCGCGGGTAAGCGTCATCACTGATATTTCGTTCGACCACCAGCAATTTTTAGGGAACACACTTACGGAGATTGCGCGCGAGAAGGCCGGAATTATCCGCCCCGGTGGAGTAGTTGTGACGCTGCCGCAGCAACCGGAAGCAAATGACGTTATCGGCAATACAGTTCTGGAATTAAAAGCCAACGGGGTTAACGCCGTTCCCTTTGTCCCGCCGGTTTCACCAGCAAGCGCAAGTTATGAGGCGGTGGATAGCACAGGTCATCCAATTTCCCGCTATCCCTTGCAAGTCATGGGGAAAGAAATCCTGGTCGAAACGCCGCTCATCGGCCGCCATCAATTACGCAATGTCGCACTGGCAATTGCCGCAGCGGACGAACTTCGCAAACAGGGATTCGCGATTACGCCGGAAGCCATCGAGCGCGGCGTTCGCCAGACTCGCTGGCCGGGCAGGTTTCATGTGCTTCCCGCTGCCAACGTTTCTGCTTCAAACATTGCTGCTTCAAAGAGTGAACCGGAATATGTCTTCGACGCTGCCCACAACCCTGCCGGAGCGTGGGCGTTACGCTCAGCATTATCCGCCCGCTACGAGGGCCGGCCTTTGATTCTGGTTTTTGGCGTGATGCGGGACAAAGCTGTTCGGGAAATCTCCGAAATCTTATTTCCTTTGGTGGACCAGGTGATCGCCACACGTGCTGAGAATCCTAGAGCAGCGTCACCGGAGGAGATCAAGCAGGCCGCGAGCCGCATTGCAGCGGACATCGAGGAAGCGCCCGATGTCGCATCTGCGCTCCATAAAGCCAAAATTGCCGCCGGCGAAAAAGGAATCGTCGTCATAGCCGGCTCCATCTACATTGTGGGAGAAGCGATGCGGTTGCTTGATGTCCGCATCTGATAACCATTGCCGACCGACCGCACATTAACGGACGAAATTCAAAGCGCGCCAAAAACCGTGACGGAGCGGCATTACGGCTTTCTCAGCCTCTTGCGCTCATTTTTAATTTTCGATCCCATCATTTGGGCATTCACTGTAGTTCTTGGCGTTCTCGCTATCCCTGTTTCGCTTTTCGGCGAAAAAGAACGCATTTTGCACAACTTTGCGCGCTTCTGGTCGTGGCTGATCATGAAGACGATTCAGTCGCCGACTATGGTTACTGGCCTCGACAAAATTGACACGACCAAGCCGCACGTCTATGCCGTGAATCACGCCTCGGCGCTCGACATTCCTGTTTTATACGTCTATCTGCCGTTTCAATTTCGTATTGCCTTCAAGAAAGAATTGCTTGCGTACCCGATTGTGGGCTGGCATTTAAAGCGCTCCGGGCAAATCTGCATTGATCAGCAAAACTCTGCGCGCTCCATCAGCAGCGTGCGCTACGCTCTTAAGAGTCTCAAGCATGGCATGCCGTTTGTGATTTTTCCCGAAGGCGGCCGCACACCGGATGGCGACATAAAACCCTTCATGGCGGGAGCATTTTTTCTTGCCATCAAAGCGCAAGTGGATGTCGTTCCGGTGGCCCTCGTTGGAACTTATGAGTTATTGCCCATGAATACCTACCACATCAAATCACGGCCTTTGGAAATGCGCGTAGGCGCGCCAATATCCACTGAGGGTCTTACGTTGCGCGATATGGAAAGCCTTTCCGCCAAAGTGAAAGCCGCGATGAAAGAGCTTTATTACTCCGAACGAAAGAAATGAAAACGTAGTGGCAGGCGTCCTCACCTGTCGAATCTAAGACCCGCCCTACACAATTTCCGTCTTCTCATAGATAATCCTCGGCGGGAGATTTTCATGCGACGACTAGCCGCTGTTCTTGCAGTTATTGTTCTTTCCGCGATTTCACAAGCGCAAAATTCAAAACCGACTCTTGCCGACGCGCAGGAGTTCATGAAAAACGCTGAAGCCCGTCTCAGCGAACTCAGCGTCAAAGGCAACCGCGCCGGATGGGTGCAGGAAAACTTCATCACCGACGATACCGAGGCGATTTCCGCCGACGCCAACGACGAAATTTCAGCCGCGACCACCGAACTCGTCGAGCAGGCCAAGCGCTTCGACGGGCTGAAGATGCCGCCTGATCTCGCGCGCAAGTTCTTATTATTGCGCTTATCGCTGACCGCGCCGACGCCCAAAGATCCAGTGTTGCGAAAAGAAATGACGAAGATCGCCGCTTCGCTTGATGCCGATTACGGCAAAGGCAAGTACTGCAAGGCATCCGGCGAATGCCTCGACATCAGCTCCGTCGAAACCAAAATGGCCGAAAGCCGCGATCCACAGGAGTTGCTCGACCTCTGGAAGGGCTGGCATACCATCGGCCCTCCCATGCGCGACCGCTTCGCTCGCTTTGTGGAGCTCTCCAACCAAGGCGCGCGCGAAATGGGATTCAAAGACACCGGCGCTCTGTGGCGCTCGGGTTACGACATGCCGCCCGATGCTTTCAGTGCCGATCTCGAGCGCCTGTGGAATCAAGTTCGTCCTCTGTATCTCTCGCTGCACACCTATGTTCGCGCTCAGCTTGTCAAGAAATACGGCCCGAACGTCGTTCCGCCCGATGGCCCCATTCCCGCTGACCTTCTCGGCAACATCTGGGCGCAAGACTGGACGCACATCTTCCCCATTCTCGGCCTGCCGGAAAATAGTCGCGGCTACGACCTGACGGAATTGCTGAAAGAGAAAAATCTCGATGCCAAAGGAATGGTGAAATACGGCGAAGGCTTCTTCACTTCGATGGGTTTTGCTCCATTGCCCAAAACGTTCTGGGAACGGTCGTTATTTACTAAGCCCGCCGACCGTGATGTCGTTTGCCACGCCAGCGCATGGGACATTGATAATCAGGATGACCTTCGCATCAAAATGTGCATTCTCGTGCGCGATGAAGATTTCATCACTGTCCATCACGAACTGGGCCACAACTTCTACCAGCGTGCTTACAAGAGTCAGCCATTTTTGTTTGAGAACGGGGCGAACGATGGTTTTCACGAAGCCATCGGCGACTCCATCGCTCTCGCCGTTACGCCCGAATACCTGAAAAAAGTTGGGCTGCTCGACAAAGTTCCACCGCCGGAAGCCGATATTCCTCTGCTCTTGCAGCAGGCGCTGGACCGGGTCGCGTTTCTTCCTTTTGGATTGCTGATTGATCAATGGCGCTGGAAGGTTTTCTCCGGCGAAATCAAACCCGCCGACTACAACAAAGCTTGGTGGGAATTACGCAAGAAATACCAAGGCGTGGCCCCGCCGGTTGAGCGCACCGAAGCAGACTTCGATCCGGGCGCAAAATATCACGTTGCCGCCAACGTGCCCTATACCCGTTATTTCCTCGCGCACATTCTGGAGTTCCAGTTCTACCGTGCGATGTGCAAAGCCGCCGGATACACCGGCCCGCTCAATCGCTGCACTTTCTATGGATCAAAAGAAGCCGGCGCTCAATTCAACAAAATGCTTGAGATGGGGCAGAGCAAGCCCTGGCCGGATGCCCTCGAAGCCGGAACCGGCGAACGTCAGATTGATGGCAGCGCAATCATTGAATACTTCGCGCCGCTACAGAAATGGCTTGACGAACAAAACAAAGGCCAAAAGGTCGGCTGGTAAAAATGCTTGTGTAGGGGCAGGTGTCCTCACCTGCCCATTTTAAAAATTCAAGCAAAATCTATTGCGTTACCACCGTCGCCCAATTTTCAAAGATTTGCGGCTTTCCGCCCCGCACCACAGTGGGATAAACGTGACTCAATCCTTTATGGCGTTGCGGGCTAAACTCCAGCTTGGATGAACCAAAACCGATGTCAAAGTCATGCAATGATTCAATGCCTTGTATGAACTTCTCGCGTGTCGGAGTCGCCCCAGCCCGCTTCAATCCTTCTGCAACGACCATTGCATCCACGAACGCTTCCAGACTGACAAAACTGGGTTGTGTTCCAGACATATACTTCGTCAAGCTGTCCTGATACAGCTTTACCGTGGGCAAATCGAGCCGGTCGTACGGAGGTACTACCTGCGTAATGACCATTCCCTCGGAATCCTTGCCTGCCGCGGTAATTAAGGCTTCGGTCCCGACGAAGGAAACGGCTAAAAACACCGGCCTCCAACCCTGCGCATGCGCCTGTTTCAAGATTTCAGCCGCGGGCGCATACGGCCCGGCCAGTACCACCGCTTCCGGTTTTGCCGCGCGCACCGCAGTAATTCCTTTACCGACATCAAGCGTGTTACGCACAAATGAACCGGTCGCGGCCAGCTCTGCCGAATGTTTGGATAACGCCAGTTTCACGCCATCCAAAATCGCTTTGCCGAATCCATCGTCCTGATAGATGACAGCAATCTTATGAACTCCGGCAGACCAAAGATTATCCACCTGTACTCGGGTTTCATCTTCGTAAGAGGCGCGGATATTGAAAATCTCAGGTTTCACTGGCTCATAGAGAAATTGCGCGCCCGTTAACAGCCCAACAATGGGCACGTGGTCGGCCTCCGCCAGCGGTAAATATTTCGCGGCTGTCGGAGTTCCCACGAAGAACCCGCCGGCAAATACCTGTTCTTTCTTGAGGGAGGCAAAACATCCACTGGCTTTCTCGGGATCGTAACTGTCATCGAATGATGATAGGTGCAGCTTGCGGCCATTCACGCCGCCGTGATCATTGATGTAATTGAAATAGGCCGTTGCTCCCAGAACCATCTGCAACCCAAGCTGACGGGCTGGGCCATCCAGAGCCGAGCATGACCCAATCTTGATTTCACTTGCGTTAATTCCAGGAGTACTTTGGGCCGCCAATGTTCCTAAGAACCCAAAAGTAGAGAGGAGACACAAAACCGCTAAATGCGGCCAAATTTCACCTGAATGTTTGAACGTTCGACCCAGACCCGAAGACATGCCCATCGAGAGACTCCTCGATCGCAAAATTTTTTAATAATTTTCGCAAGTGCCGAAACCAACTGGGCAACGGAAGGCGCCCCATTGCGGCAAGACTACACTTGCCGGCGGAATCATGTCATTGAAATTTTCCTACGCGAGCCATACTTGGCAACAAACGCGAGCGTTCGGTCGCGGGTTTGACCCTCCTTCAAACCCTCCTTTAGACTCGAAATACTCATGTCAGCCAATATTCACATCAAGCTTCCCGACGGAAGCACCAAAGAAGTCCCGCAGGGGACCACCGCGCTCGATATCGCCAAGTCCATCAGCCCTCGTCTGGCCGATGCTGCTCTGGTCGCCAAAACCAACGGCGATCTCATTGACCTCACCAAACCTCTCGAAAAAGACACCGACCTGCGGATTCTGACCGAGAAAGATCCCGAGTCGCTTGCCGTTTACCGGCATTCGTCCGCGCACCTTCTTGCCGCTGCGGTGCTCGAATTGTTTCCTGAGACCAAGCTGGGGCACGGTCCATCCACCGAAACCGGATTTTTCTACGATTTCTATCGTCCCACTCCGTTTACGCCCGAAGACCTGCAAAAAATCGAAGCCAAAATGCAGGAACTCGTCCAGCAAAACATTCCTTACGCGCGTGAATTTCGTCCGCGCGAGGAAGGACTCGCCGAATTCAAGAACGACGGCGACTTCATGAAGTGCCATTTCATCGAGCAATTCACCAAGCCCGATGAAAAGATTTCCATTTATAAAACCGGCAAATTTCTCGATTTCTGCCGCGGGCCGCATATTCCTTCGACTGGAAAAATTAAGGCGTTCAAGTTGCTCAACATTGCCGGAGCTTACTGGCTGGGCGACGAAAAAAATCCCCAGCTCCAACGCATCTACGGAACTTCGTTCTTTTCGAAGAAAGACCTCGATGCCTACCTGAACAGCCTGGAAGAAGCCAAGAAACGCGACCATCGCGTGCTGGGCCAGCAGCTCGATCTTTTCTCCATTCAGGAACTTGCCGGCCCCGGCCTGATTTTCTGGCATCCCAAGGGCGGCATCATCCGCAAAGAAATGGAAGACTGGATGCGCGCCGAATATCTCAAACGCGGCTATTCGCTGGTTTATACGCCGCACGTCGCGCGCCGCCAGTTGTGGCAAACCTCAGGGCACGAAGGCTATTACTCGCAAAATATGTTCGACATCATGGAGCTCGACGATGCCGAGTACCGCATGAAGCCCATGAATTGCCCGTTCCATATTTTGATCTACAAAGATTCACTCAAGTCCTACCGTGATTTACCAGTGCGGTTGGGCGAACTGGGAACGGTCTATCGTTACGAGCGCTCAGGAGTGATGCACGGCCTGCTGCGTGTGCGTGGCTTTACCCAGGACGACGCCCATATTTTCTGCACTCCCGACCAGATCGAAACCGAAATTGCCAACTGCGTCGAGTTCGCCATCGATGTCCTCCGCGATTTTGGTTTTGATAAATACGAAGTCGAGCTTTCCACCTGGGACCCGAACGACCGCAAGAGTTTCGTCGGCAGCGAAGAGCAGTGGAACCTCGCCACCGGTTCGCTTGAAAAAGTCCTGAAAGCGAAGAACATTCCCTACAAGACCATCCCCGGCGAAGCCGCATTTTACGGCCCTAAAATCGATATCAAGCTGGTGGACGCCATCGGCCGTCTCTGGCAGCTTTCGACCGTACAGTTCGATTTCAATCTGCCCGCCCGCTTCCAACTCGAATACGTCGCCGAAGACGGCACCCGCAAGCAGCCGCTCATGGTGCACCGCGCTCTCTACGGATCGGTCGAGCGCTTCTTCGGAGTGCTCATCGAGCACTATGCCGGAGCATTTCCCGTCTGGCTGTCCCCGGTTCAGGTGGCCATGATCCCCATCGCCGAGCGCCACGTGGATTACGCCAACAAAGTCGCCGCGTCGCTGAAAGAAATCGGCGTCCGCGTCGAAGTCGATTCTCGCAACGAAAAGATGAACGCGAAAATCCGCGAACACGCCATGCAAAAAGTCCCGTTCCTGCTCGTCGTCGGCGACAAAGAAGCCGAAGCCGGCAAAGTGAATGTGCGTACTCGTGGCAAAGAGAAGACGGAAGACCTGGCGGCGACCGAATTCGTCGAAAAGATCAAAAAGCTAATCGCGGAGAAGACAGCGACGTTATAGCGCTGGTAAATCGCTGATTTGAATGGGACAGGCTTTCCCGTCTGCCAGCATTTTTCAAGAAACGACAGTACTATGCCTTTGCGCCTTCGGTAATCTTTTTACTTCGGCTCGTGCCGTGTACCCTCCACCAGAGTTATAAGAACAAATTTCCCCGCACCAATAACCATTTCTTCACAAAAGTAAGGACTGCGATTATATGGCTTCTACTCCAAATGTTGCCGCCGCCGGTAGTGTGCCTTCCGCCACCGCAACCACCTCTGCTGCTGCCGCAGCTCCCGCGCCACAGATTTCGACGCCGGGGCTGTTGACGGCCATGTTGAAGACGTCCGATAAGATCAGCGATTTATTTTTCTCTCCCGGCAAGCCGCCGCTGGTGGAGATCAATGGAAAACTGTCCCCCGCCGGCGCAATCCGCCCGCTCACTGCCGAAGAAATTCGCCAGATTTCCAATCATCTAATCGGTACCAACAAGAACGCTGCCGAAAACTTGAAAGAACACGGCTCCTGCGACGTCTCCTATAGTTTGCCCGGCGTCTGCCGCTTTCGCGTCAACGTATTCATGCAGCGCGCAACCTGCGCCATCGTCATGCGCGTAATTCCCAGCAAAATTCCTGACTTCAATGCTCTGCATCTTCCCGCAGAACTCGGCAACATCGTCGGATTGCGCAACGGAATCGTTCTGGTCACCGGCCCCACCGGCTCGGGAAAATCTTCGACGCTCGCGGCCGTCATTGACCGCGTCAATCAAGAAAAGCACTATCACATTCTTACCATTGAAGACCCCATCGAATTTCTCCATGCCCACAAGAATTGCGTGATTCACCAGCGCGAATTGCACAGCGATACTACGAGTTTCGCTTTGGCCCTTCGCGCAGCTTTGCGGCAGGCTCCAAAAGTGATTCTCGTCGGCGAAATGCGCGATAAAGAAACCATCGAAATCGCCATGGAAGCGGCTGAAACCGGCCACCTTGTGCTCTCGACCTTGCATACCATCGATGCCTCCAAAACCATCGAGCGCGTCATCGGCGTTTTCCCCATGGCCGAACAGGATGGCATTCGCAACCGTCTGGCGAAGAGTTTCCGCTACATCATCTCGCAGCGCCTGCTTCCTCGAAAAGACGGCACCGGGCGCATTGCGGCGCTCGAAATTCTGAAATCCACGCTGCGTACTCGCGAATACGTTGAAAAAGGCGAGGGCGAAGGAAAGACGCTGCTCGACGCTATGCGTGTCGGCGGCGATGAAGGCATGCAGCACTTCGATGGCGAAATCGAGAAGCTTATTCGTTCCGGCGTTGTGGACATGGAAGAAGGCCTCGGCTACGCGACCAATCCCGGCAATCTGCGCTTGGAACTGGCTGACTTCACGGGCGCACCCGCGGAATCCACGCAGGCCGATGCCGCGCCAAAAGACGAGCTTTTGGAAACAACGCAAGCCTGATACGAGGCTCAGCTTGTGTAGGGGCAGGTGTCCTCACCTGCCCAGCCGAGGATAGCCAGCTTCTCAGCTACAATCCCTGAGTGTCCCTGCAATTTCAGATTGATTCGACTTCCGGCCCTGCTCGCCGCGCCCGCCTCATCACTCCACATGGCGAAGTCGAAACACCAGTTTTTATGCCGGTGGGAACTCTTGCTTCCGTAAAAGGCATTCCGCAAGACATTCTCGAAGACCTCGGTGTTCAGATCCTTCTCGGCAACACTTATCACCTCTATCTCCGCCCCGGCGTTGAGCAAGTACGCAAACTCGGCGGGTTGCATGGTTTTATGGCGTGGCCGCGGGCCATCCTCACCGACTCCGGCGGGTTTCAGGTCTTCAGCCTCAACGAACTGCGCAAAGTTTCCGAAGAAGGCGTGACGTTTCGTTCTCATCTCGATGGCTCCTCGCATTTTTTCAGCCCGGAAAGCGCGATGGACGCGCAAATCGGCCTCGGCGCGGACATCATCATGGCCTTCGATGAATGTACGGAGTATCCCGCCGACGCGAAACGCATGCGCGATTCCATGGAACTGACGCTTCGATGGGCCCAGCGCAGCAAAGATCATTTCGAAGCGCATAAGCACGAAGTACCGTGGAATGTGCGTGTAGGGGCAGGTGTCCTCACCTGCCCAGCCGAGCACAGCTCGGCCACCCAGACGGGGACGTCTGGGCCTACACAAGCTTTGTTCGGCATCATCCAGGGTGGCATGGATCTCGCATTACGAAGAGAATCCGCTGAGCGCACCATCGAAATCGGCTTCCCCGGATACGCCATCGGCGGCCTCAGCGTAGGCGAGCCCCGCCATCTTACCCGCGAAGTCGTCGAATCTACCCTGCAATTTCTTCCCCAAGACAAGCCGCGTTATTTGATGGGCGTGGGCACTCCCGAAGAAATCGTGGAATATTCCAAAATGGGAATTGACATGATGGATTGCGTCCTTCCCACCCGCGCCGCCCGCCAC
>Ga0070734_10002207_pt1 | contig 24618 bp, 22 predicted proteins | sample Coa_R1_8_FD_66444 | JGI IMG/M metagenome (GOLD analysis project Ga0070734, IMG submission 66444) | Surface soil microbial communities from Centralia Pennsylvania, which are recovering from an underground coalmine fire - Coalmine... | ecosystem: Environmental > Terrestrial > Soil > Unclassified ...
GGGCTGGTTATCGGATGCTTTCTGACGGCGCCGACGCCTGTGCTGAGGGGTGCAGCACCAGCGGGCTCCGCGGCGTCGCTGCCACTGCTGTCAGTGGCGATGATAGCGGCGATCGTCACGGCGATGCGCTCCGTGCTGGCAACCTTCGACGGCTGGTACGGACCCATCTATGTTGCCGAAGAGAGTACTGATCCTGCGCGCACGCTGCCGCGCGCCATCATCGGCGGAACCGTGTTGATCGCATTTCTCTACCTGATCATCAATCTTGCTTTCATCCGGGCGCTGCCCTTGCCAGTGCTGGCGGCCTCCCAGCTACCGGCTGCCGACGCCGCGAAAGTCATCCTGGGGCGCGGCGGCGCCCTGATCGTCACGGTGATTTCATTCGTGACCATGTTCAGCCTGATGAACGCACTGCTGATCACGACGCCGAGGATCTTGCTTGGCATGGGTCGCGACGGTCTGGGAATTAAACGGGCCGGAGTCGTAAGTGCGAGTGGCACGCCGCGATTTGCGCTGGGTCTGACCAGCCTGGCTGCGGCTCTGCTGATTGTCACGGGTACGTTCGAGCAAATCCTTGCACTGGGTGTCGTGCTGTTTGTGTTTAACTACATTTCGGCTTACGCGGCCGTGTTTGTCCTGCGCCGCCGCGAACCGACGCTGCCGCGGCCCTACCGAGCATTAGGCTATCCGTTTTCTACTGCCATTGTTCTGTTAGGCTCGGTGCTGTTTCTGGTTGCCGCGGTTGCAGGAGACCGGCGCTCCGCGATCATAGTGGCCGCATTGTTCGTGGCGTCCATCCCGGCCTATGTGCTCACAGTGCGCAGTCGGAATTCGGCACAAACCACATCATGAAGCCGAGGAGTTGACAGTCACCATTGGCCGCTTCGGGGTCGTGAGGGTAGAGCGATCGGACGAGGCCCGGCAGCCGGTCATCAGACACTCCTTCGAGAGCGCAAACTCGCAGTCCTGAAGCAGACATCTGACCAACGTCAGCTTCGGCCGACAGTGGTCTGAAAGTGTGACGCGGTCCAGATAGCACTCCCCCTGGCGCGCGTAAACTTTTCATAAATCATGAGCGGATTTGGTTCACTAGCCGTTTCCACTCGAATGAGCCAAATTTAGATGCATTCGTTGAGGGATTTTAGTATGTGCACGAAAGCCCTGGGCTCATTGGTCATCATCCTTGCTTTTAGCGTAGGCACCAGTCGCGCGGGAGATTTGGATATCCACATCATTCTTTCCGGGCAAGTGGCACCCGGTGTCTATGGACAAGTTCAGCTGGGAAGCGGCCCGCCGCCCCCGGTTGTGTACTCGCAACCGATGCTGATCGAGCCGCAACCGTCTCCGCTTCCGCCGGTGTACCTACACGTGCCGCCGGGACATGCGAAGAACTGGAGCAAGCATTGCCACGAGTACCATGCGTGTAATCGGCGCGTCTATTTCGTCCGATCCGCCGAATATGCTCCGGACTATGATCATCGGGATCATGGACATGACCATGACCACGGCCGCGGTCACAATAAGCACGACGATCGAGACCGCGATGGGCACGAGGGCCACTAGAATAATGTCTTAGCTACGGCGAGGATGCGCTGTAATATCATCCGCCGGTCGCTGACCTCAACGCGCCCGATCCATCGGCGGTATTGCCGGTCTCGGCCCAGCAGAGCCAGCCTACGTAAGTTTCTCGCCTGCTTCGGGCCGACCTATGGGCACCCCAAGCGGGGCGCACCGGCCTAGGGGCGCTCGAACACGGCAGCAATCCCTTGTCCGCCGCCGATGCACATGGTGACCAGCGCGCGGCGGCCTTTGATCCGTTCCAGCTCATAGAGAGCTTTGGTCGTGATGATCGCGCCGGTCGCTCCCACGGGATGACCGAGCGAGATTCCCGATCCATTGGGATTGACCTTGAGCGGATCGAGCTCGAGCAGCTTCGTGACCGCGCATGCCTGAGCGGCGAACGCCTCGTTCGATTCGATGACGTCGAGCTGATCGATCGTGAGCTTCGCTCGGGCGAGCGCCAGCCGCGTCGCCGGCACGGGGCCTATCCCCATGAAGGCAGGCTCAACTCCGGCGTGACCGTAGGAAACGAGCCGCGCCAGCGGCGCCAGCTTGAGCTCGCGAACCTTGTCGCCCGAAGCGAGCACGACCGCGGCCGCCCCATCGTTGAGGCCCGAGGAATTTCCAGCCGTCACCGATCCGTCCTTCTGGAACACCGGCTTCATCTTCGCGAGCTTCTCCGCGCTCGCGTCCGGTCGCACGTGCTCATCGATCTTGAAGACGATCGGACCCTGGCGGGCGGGGACTTCCACCGGCACGATCTGCGCCTCGAATCGCCCCTCCTGGATGGCACGGGCGGCGCGCAGCTGGCTCTGGGCCGCAAGCGCGTCCTGCATCTCGCGCGAGATGCCATAGCGGGCGGCCACGTTCTCCGCGGTGACCCCCATGTGCATCCGCTCGAACGGATCGTGCAGGATGCCGTTCATGTAGTCGATCGCCTGGGTGTCTCCAAGCCGCGCGCCCCAGCGTGCGCTCGGCAGCAGATAGGGCCCGCGGCTCATCGATTCGGCGCCGCCGCCGACGGCAATGCTTGCATCGCCCAGTTTGATGCTCTGGGCGGCGGAGATGATGGCCTGAAGACCTGAGCCGCACAGGCGATTGACGTTGAAGGCCGGGGTCTCGATCCGCAGACCCGCGTTGCATGCGGCGACGCGACTCAGGTAAGCGTCGGCCGGCTCGGTGGGCACCACGTTTCCGAGCACCACGTGCTCCACCTGGTCGGCCTGGAGGCCGGAGCGCTCGATGGCCCCCCGAAGGGCGATCGTGGCGAGGTCGACCAGTCTCACCTCCTTCAGCGCGCCCCCAAAACTGCCGATGGCGGTGCGCGCCGCCGCGACTACGAAGACTTCATGATCCACGATGCAACTCCTCAATGGCGTTCGAGCAGCGCCCTTGCAAAGCGGCGCGGTGTGAAAGTGTCGGCGCTACTTCTCACCTTTGATGTAGCGGTCGAGCTCGCGGTGGAAATGGCGCACGCGCTGCTCTTGCTCGCTCCAGAGCGGGCCGCGAAAGCCGCGTGACTTCGAGCCTCGCTGCACCGCCGCGACGAGCTCCACGTCCTGATCGAGCACCTCGCCGAGATCCGGCCGGACACCGGCCGGCACGCGCTCGATCTCGGGGCGGGTCGCGCCCGTCACGTCGAGCCCTGCCGGCAGACCCATCCATCCCGGCACGCTGTAGCCGGGGTCATCGACGTAGCGATACAGCGTCATGTTGTCGTAGTAGAAGCGCTCGGGGTCGGTCGCGTGCGGCAGGAAGCGCATGATGAACACGCCCTCCGGGTGCATTCCGATCTGGACGTTCGGGAAATAGCCGGTCGCCCAGCTGTCGGTCAGCTGCGCATCGGTGAGCTTGTCATAGTAAGTCAGACCGAAGCGCTTGGCGCGGGCACGCTTTGCTTGCTGGATCGCCTCGCGCACCTCACGAGCCGAGCCGCGGAAGGTCGCCGGATCGATTCCCGCCTCCTTCAGCATGTATTGCTGGTAGGGATCGACGCTTTCCTGATCGCTCACGCGGTGCGACTTCACACCGATCGGCACGATCATGCGGCTGAATCCGTTCGGATAGAGGTCGTACTGGCTGAAGTCCTCCATGACGCCCTGCGTCTGGGGATGGATGAACGGCAGGTGATAGGTCTCGTAGAACGCATCGACGCCGGTCTTCCAGTTCGCGCGCCACTCGCTGCGCACGTGGCGCACGACGTGCATCTTCTCGATCTCGTAGTTCTCGATGTAACCGGGCGGCAGGCCTATCCACTGGCGCAAGGGCGGCGCCTTGCCGTCCATGTTGATGAAAATGAGACCGCCGATCACATCACACGCGACCTCCTTGAGGCCGGGTCGGTGCGCGATGAGGCGCGGGTTGAAAGTCGACTCATCGGTGATCTTCTCGAGCTCGCCGCTGCAGGCGAACTGCCAGCCATGAAAGGCGCAGGTGAAGCGGGCGACGCTGCCGCGGTCGTTGAGCGAGATGCGATTGCCGCGATGGGGACACACGTTGTAGAAGGCCTTGATCGAGCCGCTTTCCTGCCGCACGAGTAGAAACTCCTCGGCGCCGATTTCGAAGACGCTGTAGTCGCCCGGCTCGGGGAGATCCGGCGTGACGCCGGCGAGCAGCCAGACGCGCGGCCAGAGGAGCTTCCACTCCTTTTGCATGAACTCGCTCGAGGAGTAGCGCGAGGGGTCGGGCACGTCGAGCCCGTTGTCGACGGGCGGTTGCTTGGCCTCGAGCGTGCCTGCGGGAGCATTCAGGCTCATGGGCCAATCAACCTTATAATTCGCAGACATATAAGCTCTCCTTAATCTCGAATCTAGCACTCGCCGCTCCGCCCGCGCTCGATACTAAGCAGCGCGTGCGTTAAAAACAATCAATCCTGACTGTTTTTGCCGCTGCTGGGCGCGTTGCCGGCGGGATTCGCGGCCGCAGAGCGCAGGCTCGCGTTGATCTCTCGAGGGGTGGGGTTGCGCCTGAGTGTCAAGCCGCCGTTGATCTGCAGCACCTGTCCGGTCATGAAGCTCTCATCGCTCGCGAGCCAGAGCGCGGCCTGGGCGATGTCCTCGGCCGTGCCGATGCGCCCGAGCGGATACTCCTTCACGAAGGCCTCCTTGAGGCCCGGCAGTTCCATTTCACGGGCGGTCATCGGGCTCGCGGTGAGTCCGGGCGCGATGGAATTCACCCGCACGCCGCTGCCCCCGAACTCGTTCGCGAAGCAGCGCACCAGCGCATCGCCCGCGGCCTTGGTCGCGATGTAGGCGGCGTGGTTGTAGAGCAGCGCGTAGACCGAGGCGGAGGACAGCTGCACGATCGAGCCGCCGCGTCCCGCCGCCATGCGCGCCACCATGCTTTGCAGGAAGAAATAGACGCCCTTGAACTGCAATGCACAGAGCTTGTCGAGCTCTTCTTCCTTGACCTCCAGCAACCGCGTCATCGGTGCCCAGCCGGTGCAATTGACGGCGACGTCGAGGCTGCCCAAGCGTGCGATTGCAAACTCCGCAAGCGCCGCGGTGTCCGCGCTGTGGGTGATATCGCAGAGGCAATACTCGCCGCCGAGCTCTCGGGCGAGCGCGCGAAGCGGCGCCTCCTGCCGGCCGGCGAGAAGGATGCGCGCGCCTTCCTGCGCGAAGCGGCGGGCGATCACCTGGCCCATGTTGTCCGTACCCGCAGCACCAAGCACCACCGCGACCTTGCCTTCGATCCGTCCCATGCCTTCCTCCCAGCGATTCAGAGCGCCAGACGCCGCAGCGGATCAGAGCCGTCCCAATCCTGTGCGGCCCGACGCACGTAGCGATAGAACCGCGCGAGCTCATCGCGGCTCTCGTAGAGCTCGATCATGTGACCGAGCGGGTCGCTGGTGTCGATGAGGGCGAAAGCCGTGCCCGTGGTGGTGCAGGCCTCGAGCGCCACCTCGAACCCGCAAGCACGCGCCGCCTCGAGCGCAGAGTCGAGCGAAGGCACGAAGTGCGCGACGTGGTGCACTCCGATCTCGCTGCGTGCGAACAGATCGCGCAGCACCGATGGACGATCGTCATGCTGCGTGATGAGCTCGATCATCAGCTCGCCCCCCTGACCGTAGGCGGAGCTGTGATCGAACTCGGAGGCGCTCCCGCGATATCGGCAGCGGGAGAGCGGGATGTGCTCGAGGTAGAAGAACGGTCCCCAACCGAAGCGCTCCGCGAGCTCGAGCGCGGCTCGCGCCGGGTCGGGCACATGGTAGGCGATCTGCACCGCGCCACCGGCCGCCCACTTCATGTGAGCCGCCGCAGCGGGCGCGTGCCATCCCAGTCGCTGGCGGCGCGCCGCACCAGGCCGAAGAAGGCCTCCACGGCGGCGCCCCGCTCGATCAGCTCGATCATGCCGCCCGGTTGAGCATCGGTACCGAGGTACGCAAAGCGCATGCCGCCGGCGGTCGCCCCCCATTGCACCGCCTCGATGCCGTGCGGGCGCAACCGTTCGATCTCCTCCTGCACGGACTGGCACATCACCCCCAGATGCTGCAATCCCTCTCCGTGGCGCGCGCTGAACTCGGTGTAGATCGAGGGCGTGGCATCGTGCTGCTGGATGAGCTCGATCTGCAGGTCGCCCCATTGCGCGATCGCGACCGACAGGTCGATCGAGAGCGGCCGGCCGCGGAAATGAACCTCGCCGAAGGCAATGTGCTCGAGCAGGAAGAAGGGGCCGACGCCGATCTTTGCCGACCAGTGAGCCGCGGCGGCCTCGATGTCGCGCACGACGAATGCATTCTGCACGACCGGGCCGAAGCGGGGCGGGGTGCGCGTCATGCGTGCGCTCCCTCAACCGAGCCCGAGCTCGGCTACGAGCTGCTCGCGCAACTTGAACTTCTGGATCTTGCTCGAGGACATCGGCCACTCGGTCACGAAGCGCACCACGCGCGGCACCTTGAATGAGGACACCGCGCCCTTGCAGAAGCCGATGAGCTCCTGCGCGCTCGCGCTCGCGCCGGGCTTGAGCTCGACGAAGGCGGCGGGAACCTCGGCATACTTCGCATCCGGAATACCGACCACCTGTGCGAGCTTCACGGCCTCGTGACGGCCGAGCAGCGCCTCGATTTCCGCCGCGGCCACGTTCTCGCCGCCCACTTTCAGCATGTCCTTGTAGCGGCCATGGAACATGATGGTGCCGTGCTCATCGAGCGAGCCGATATCGCCGGTGTGGAACCAGCCTTCGGCATCGATCGCCTGCGCGGTCTTGATGGCGTCCTTGTGATAGCCCTCGAGCAGGCTGTAGCCGCGCACCAGCACCTCGCCATGCGCGCCGACCGGTGCATCCGTGCCGCTGTCCGGAAACACGATGCGCACCTCGAGACCCGGCAACGGGCGTCCGAGACGCGAGATCCGCAGGTGCTCGGGCTCGCTCGGCGCACCGGTGCACACCGTGCCCGCAGTCTCGGTCATGCCGAAGCTGCCGACCTGCAGCGCCTGCGGCATGGCCTTCATGATCGACTCGGCCACCGCGGGAGGCTGCACGGCGAAATTCGAATTCATGAACCGTACTCGGGAGAGGTCGGTATGCGGGAAATCGGGGTGGTAAATGAGCCCCTGCATGATGGTCACGAAGCACGGATAGGTCGCGGTGACGCGATGGCGCTCGAGCATCTGCAGCGCGACCTTCGGATCGAAGTAGCTCATGGTGAGATAGGTGCCGCCGACATCGAAGATCGCGAGCATCGGCAGCACCGATGCGATGTGAAACATGGGGAGCGGCGACCAGAACCGGTCCTCATGCGTGAGCCGATAACGATGGCGGCCGAGGGCGATGGAGTTCCTGACTTGCGCCTCGTGCGTGATGAGGCAGCCTTTCGGATGGGCGGTGGTACCCGAGGTGTAGAGCATCAAGCCCACATCGCGCACGCGCACCGCGAGCCGCGCCCGATGGACCTCGATCTCCGGCACCTCCTCGGCGGCAGCCTCGAATTGTTGCTGGGGCACGAAACCGGCCGGGCTCGACTCGCCGAGCGCTACGATGTTGCGCAAGAGCGGCATCCCCGGCAGGTCGAGGTGGCGCGGATCGCTCTGAGCACCGAGGCCCGGAAGCGCGCTCGACAGCCGCTCGATGAAGTTCACCTGCTCTGCGATTGCATCGGTCGTGACGAGGGTGGTGATATCGGCGTTCTCCACGACGTAGGCGATCTCGCTCGAGCGATACCGTGCGTTGATCGGCACGATTACCGCGCCGCAGAGGGCGGCGCCAAAGAAGACCTCGACGAATGCCGGGCATGTATGCATCAGAATGCCGACGCGATCACGGGGCTTGACGCCGAGCGCGATCAGGCTGCGGGCGCGGCGCAGCGCCCGCGCGGCGAGATCCGAGTAGCTGAACTGCGCATCCGGAAAGACGAGCGCGGGTGTGTCGGGGTAGCGGTCGGCCGCCATGAGGAGCAGATCGCCCATCGTCGTCACGGCGATCCGCATGCGTGCGAGATCCTCGCTCGGCGCGTCCCGCGAGGCGGGGGCGCGGTCCCCGGCCTGCGTCATTCCAGCCATGTGTCCCCCAGGCACTGCCGATCGTAAACTCGACAGTAGCACGCCCGCTCCTTGAAACAAACAGTCAGTACTGTTTCTTTTTCGATCGGCGATCTTCTATACTGCGGGCACATTTTTGCGGTGCCCTCGAAGCAATGACCAAGCGTCTACCCGTGGATCCCCCGAAGCAATGGGGCATGAGCGACGATGAGCTCGCCCATGCGCCGCTTTGCTTCCGTGACGACGTGCTGAAGGGGCAGGTGTGTGTGGTGTCGGGGGGCGGGAGCGGCATGGGTCGGGCGATCGCCTATGTGCTGACCCGGTTGGGGGCGCAGGTGGTGGTTTGCGGGCGGCGCGCCGAGAAGCTCGCCGAGACCGCGCGGGGCATCGAGCAGCGGCTCGGCAGGACCGTCATGGCCAAGGCCATGACGATTCGCGATCCCGATACGGTGGAGTCCCTCATCAGCGAGACTTTCGAGCGATTCGGCCGCCTCGATCACCTGATCAACAGTGCCGGCGGACAGTTTCCGCAGGCCGCGCTCGATTTTACGGTGAAAGGCTGGAATGCCGTCATCGATACGAACCTCAACGGCACCTGGTACATGATGCAATCGGCGGGACGAGAGTGGCGCAATCGGGGCCTTCCCGGCTCCATCATCAACATTGTGGCCGTCGTTGCGCGGGGCATGCCGCAGGTCGCTCATACCGCCGCGGCACGCGCCGGCGTCATCTATTTGAGCAAGACCCTGTCGGTCGAGTGGGCGCCGCACAACATCCGCGTGAACTGCATCGCTCCGGGCTCGATCGCCACCGACGGGCTCAACGTCTATCCGCGTGCGGCCGCCGAGGCTTTCACGCTCTCGAACCCGATGAAGCGCCTGGGCGATGTCATGGACATTGCCCAGGCGGTCGTTTATCTCGCGGCGCCCAGCGGCAAGTTCATCACGGGCGAGCTGCTCACGGTGGATGGGGGACGCCAGAACTGGGGTGAGGACTGGCCAGGTGGGATCCCGGACTATTTTCGGGTCCAGGGGCGCTGAGGCGCGAGCCGCTCACGAACGGGCAATAACTCTCGCGCTCCACCAGATCGAGCACGAAGGACAACTTCGCCATCCCGGCGATCACGGCCATCGCCACCCCGAGCTCGAGAATCTGTGCCTCGCTGAAGTGCTCACGCAGCGCCTGAAAGAGGGGCTCATCCACCTGTCCCTCCATGTTCGTCAGCGCGACCTGCCGGGCGTAGCGGATCACGGCCCGCTCGGCGGCCGTGAAGGGCTCGAGATGGCCCGCTTCGAGCGCATCGATCTGCTCCTGGCTGAAGCCCGCTTCGAGCGCGCCGGGGATGTTTTGCCGGTTGCAGGTGCGGCAGCCGTGAATCAACGAGAGCGTCAGCCGGGCGAGCTGCTTGTAGCGTTGCTCGACCTGCCCGCCGAAGAATACCTTCAGATAGAATTCCTGCATCACGAAACGCAGCAGCGCGGGCGCTTGCGCGAATACCTCGACGAACGTCGCATCCCCGGTGAGCCTGTCGAGCATGTTCCAGGCCGGCTGCCACTCGGCGGCGAGGTGGGTGCGATCGATGCGGGTGAACAAAGTGTCGGTCATCACGCTCTCCTGTCAGGCGGCCAGCAGTCCGAAGATGGAAACGCTCGCGACATTGCGGTTGGGAATGCCGCCTAAGTTGTGCGTGAGTCCGAGCGTCGGACCGCGGCCGGAGCGGCCCTTGATCTGTCGCTCGCCGGCTCGACCCAAAAGCTGCAAATAGATTTCGTAGGCCATGCGCAGGCCCGTCGCCCCGATGGGATGGCCGAAGCATTTCAGCCCGCCGTCGATCTGGCAGGGAAGCACACCTTCGCGATCGTAACGTCCCTCGAGCACATCGTGGGGCGCCCGACCCTCGTCGGAGAAGCCAAGGTCCTCCATGAGCACGAGCTCGGTGATCGAAAAGCAATCGTGCACTTCGATGAGATCGATCTCGGCACGCGCGTCTTTCAGGCCCGCCTCGAGATAGGCCCTGCGCGCCGCAAGCGGCGTGGTGAGCGTGTGCGTCCCGTCCCACGCGCGATGGCTCATCTCGACTCCGTTGCTTGGCACGAGCTGCAGTGCGCGCACCGAAACGACGTCGCGCTTGCCCAAGCCGCGGGCGATCTGCGGAGTGGTGACGATCGCGCAGGCCGCTCCATCGCTCACGCCGCAGCAATCGAGCATCCCGAGCGGGTAGGAGACCGCGGCCGCATCGAGCACCTGTTGCGGCGTGATGCGGTTGCGCAGATGAGCCTTGGGATTGCGGGTGGCGTTCTCGTGGCTTTTGCACGAGATGTGGGCCATTGCGCGCTTGAGCTCGGGCATGGAGTAGCCATAGCGGGCGGCGTATGCAGCGGCGAGCTGCGCGAAGGCGCCGGGCGCCGTGCTGCCGGGCAGATACAGATCCTCGAACGTCCCCTTCGTGCGCTCGGGAAGACCACCGAACCCGGTGTCCTTGAGCTTCTCGACGCCCATCGCAAGGGCGATGTCGCACGCGCCCGCCGCCACGGCGTAAACGGCGCCCCGCAGCGCCTCGGTTCCGGTGGCACAGAGGTTCTCGACACGCGTGGTCGGAATGTTGGGCAGTCGCAGCGCCATCGAGAGCGGCAGGGCGGACTTGCCGGTGCTTTGCTCGTCGAAGAACACACCGAGCCAGGCGGCCTCGATGCGGTCGCGCTCGATGCCGGCATCACCGAGCGCCTCGTTGAACGCCTCCACCATGAGATCGTCCGGACCTGAGTCCCAGCGCTCGCCGAACCGCGAGCAACCCATGCCGAGAATCACGACCTTGTCTTTGATCCCACTCGCCATGATGTCTCCTCAGCCTGTGCGGGTCGCCTTCCAGAAATAGCGGCGAAAGGCGCGCGTCCGGTCCTCATCCTTGATGCGGAACACGAAGCGCACCGGATCGCCCACCTTGAGCTCGCCCGCCTCGAGGTCGGTGAACTCCATCAGAAGGTTTCCTCCCTCGGCGAATTGCACATTGCCATACACGCAGGGAGGCCGCACCGAATAAGCCTGCCAGTCCTCGGTGAAGGTCTTCACCGTGCCGCTCGAGTCCGCCAGCCGATGCGGCGTTTGCGTGTCCGTGGCCCGGCATTCCGGGTTCACGCACACGCGGGTGCGCGGAAACTGCACCGTTCCACAGCGCGAGCAGCGGCCGCCTTTGAAGGCCGTCACCATGTCGCGCTTGCGCCAGGCCACCGTGTGCGCGGTGCGCTCATCGCGCTCGGCGCGCATGCCAAAGTCGACGTCAAGAAGGTGGCGGTGCGAGAGGTATCGCACGTAGCTCGGCTCCTCGCGCCCCGACGCAAGCGCCGTGCTCAGCGCCTGAAGTCCCCGCACGCCTTCCTCGGCCCTTAGCAAGAGCACATCGGCACCCTGGCCGATGCCGGCGAGCACGATGAGATCACCGGGACTGGAGGCTTCGAGAGCGGCAAGAAGCAGCAGGAACGGTTGCGCCACGCCCGCATCGCCGCAGTGTTCGAGGACGGTGGCATCGCGCCGCGCGTGCCCGAGGCTCGTGAGCTCGGCGAGGCGACGTGCGCTCACCCCGGCCACGGGCAGCGCGAGGTGCGTGACATCCTGCGCGCGCACCTGCGCGCGCCCCAGGAGATCCTCGATGGCTCGAGGCAGGAGCTTGAGCAGCGACTCATCGCGCGCCCAGCGCTCTTCGAGCGCGTAATCAAAGCGCTGCCCGCTCATGCGGTAATGGTCGACGAAATCGCTGCTGACCCCGTGGGCGCAGAGCACCGTCGCGAGCGTGCCGGGGCCGCTCGGTCCGAGCAGCAGCGCGGCCGCCGCATCTCCGTAGCTCATCTCCTGAGCGCTGCCGGGGCGAGCCAGGCGCGTATCGCTCGCGAGCAGCAGCACAGGCTCCGTGCGTGCGGCCCTCAGCTCCCCGACCAACGCGCTCGTTGCGGCCCGGAGCGACCCCGAGGCATTCGAGGTGCGCGTGCTCTCCGGCAGGTCGAGCGCCGCCGCGGCGAGTCCGGCGTCGTCGCGATCGGCGAACGGTGCGGTGGTCGAGCAGAATATCGCGGCCTGCGGCGGGGGGAAGGGCGGGGCGCCGAGGCAGCGCCGCGCAGCCTCCACCGCGAGCGTGAGCGCATCCTCATCCCAGTTGCCGATCGCGCGGGCGCCTGCCGGCGAGGTTCGCGATGGCGGGCTCAGCCAAGCCATCGCGGCGGCAATCTTCGCGCGCGCCAGACGCAGCCGCGGGATATGCACCCCGCAGCGAAGAATGCCGACTTCACCGGTCACGAGGGGCCGCCGTCAGATCTCGTAATAGGCTTCGAGGAGAGGCTCGACACGCAACGCCGGGTCGATGAGCTCGGGGCCGATGCGCCGATCGAGCTCCTCGTGCCAGTGATAGATGCGCCGCTCCTGGTAGCTCAAAGGGATGCCGCAAAAGCCGGGTGACATCAACGACTCCTGGATCTGCGGCGCGAACTGCAGATCCTCATCGAGGATCCGATCGAAGTTGGCAACACGCGTCTTCCACAGCTCCGGCGGCGCTCCGCCGCCCCAGTCGGGCGCGAACCAGTCGCACTCGATGCGCATGGTGGTATCGGACGTTGGCCAGAACGTGAGGAAGGGCACACCGGTCGGATCGACCGGAGCCACGAGGTTCGGGAAAAAGTTGAACGAGGGATTGTTCTTCGACGAAACGATGGTGGCCGACTCGATGCGGCGCATGCCGCGGGTGCCCGGATCTTGCCACTCGGGGCGCCGATTGGGCGTCACCATGATGGAATGGCCTTTACGATAGAGCGCGATGGTCGTGCCCCGATAATCCAGGAATCGGTCGACCGTGCCTTGGTGGATCGATTTCAGATGGTAGACCTCGAGGAACGCATCGAGCAGCACCTTCACGTTGCACTTCACGTCGAACGCTTCGTGCACCACGAACCGCCAACAATCGGGATCGAATTGCCGAAAATATTCGTGAAAGGGTCGCGTGTGCTCGATCAGAGGCTCGGCCTTGGAATCCTCGTTGATGAAGATCCAGTTGTAGAAGCGCTCGCAGCGCACGCCGATGAGGCTGCGGGTCGACAGATCGAGAGCCGGAAAGTCGCGCTTCTCGCGCAGGTTCACAAGCGTACCGTCGAGCGCGTAGGTCCAGCCATGATAGCCGCACACCAGCCCATCGACCCGCCCGCAGGCGGTCTTCACCAGCGGGCCGCCGCGGTGACGGCAGGTGTTGTAGAACGCTCGGATCACATCGTCCTTGCCGCGGACGATCAAGATGGGCGAGCCCGTCTTGTTCCATTGCACGAAGCTGCCCCGCTCGGGCAGCTGGTCGATGTGACAGGCGTAGAGCCAGCTGCGACGCCAGAGGCGCTCGCGCTCGAGCTTCAGAAAGGCGGGATCCGTGTACCGGCGGGCGGGAACGTCGGGCAGCGCCGGAAAGCCCGGCACAGGCCCCGTGCGCTCCGTCTCGTACTTCATGCCGTCGATGAATCGCTGGACGGTTGCAGGATCCATTACGCCGCTTCTCCTCTCGAGGAATCGCCGTGAACCGCGCCAGAGTATACTCTCTCTTCAAAAAGAAACAGGCTTGACTGTTTTTTATTCGGCGCACCGCCGGGGAGCCCTGCATCGATGAGCGAACTGATCCTGGACCATGCGATCTCTCGCCCTTCGCCGCCGATCGATCCGTAGCGCAACGGCAACAAAGACGCCAGGGCACCCTCGACGTCGGCGGCCGCCGCCTCGCGGGCGGGACCCCCAAGGGGCGACCGGGGGGCGGCGAGCTGCTTTAAACAAACAGTCTTGCTTGTTTTTTTCGGGCACGTCGAGTAGCGTTGGCGCGACGGTCGGAGAAGCGACGCTCGAATGAGCTGCCTTTCGCGGCAGCAGCATGCGAAACACATAACGCTCTAGGGGGGAGACAGCATGAAGAAGCTCAAGGCCACGGCGCACGGGTCGGTTCGTCCATGGCACGTGACGGCCGCGATCGCGAACCTCCTGGCGACGGGTCTTTTTTCGACGACCACCTGGGCGCAGGCGGCGGGTCCGGGGATCGGCGCCGGAGCGGGAGGCCTCGAGGAGATCGTGGTCACCGCCACTCGCCGCGAGTCCAACTTGCAGACGACCCCAGTCGCGGTGACGGCTGTCGATCTGCAGGAGATGTCCGAGGTGCAGCCGCGCACGTTGCAGGATCTCGCGCTGTTCGTACCGAACTTCTCCGCCAACAAGGTCAACGGCTTCAACGCGGCGTCCTTCGCGATGCGCGGTGTCGGCAACACCGACATCATCGTCTACAACGAGGCGCCCGTCGCAGTGCTGATCGACGACTTCGTCATGCCGAGCACCGAGACGCAGCTGCTCGATCCGTTCGATATCCGGGACGTCGAGGTTCTGCGCGGACCGCAGGGGACTCTATTCGGCAAGAACACCACCGGCGGTGCCGTCATCGTCAAGACCAAGGCCCCCGTGCTCGATGAGACGAGCATCGAGACGGAGGGGGGGACCGGCAGCTTCAGCGAGTTCAACGTGCGTGGCGCTCTCAATGTTCCGCTCATCGCCAATCAAGTGGCGATGCGCATCGTCGCCGCGGAGGAGCGCGAGGCCGGCTGGATGCGTAACGGCGCAACCGACGTCGAGCAGGGGCACACATACACCGGCGACGGTTCGCGCGTCGGCGGGACGGACGTCTTCACGGCGCGCGCCAAAATCCTCTGGCAGCCGATCGACAACCTGCGTGCGCAGTTCACGTACGAGATGCTGACCGACCGCTCGCAGGTCCCCGCGCCCGTGAACGTGACGCCGAGCGCGGATGCACCGGGAACGACCAGTCCGTACTTCGTGTTCCCTCTGATCGGTCTGCCCGGGTATACCGGATCGAACCCGCTCGGTGCGGCCGGCATCGACAACCGCCAGGGTGATCTCATTGATGAGCAGAACGGCCACCGGGTCGACGCCAATGGCGAGCACCTCAACGTCGATTACACCATCGATCCCGGCACCTTCACCTGGGTGCAAGGCTATCGCTCGCAGGACTCGGAGCTCGCCTCCGACTACACGGGCGTCGTCGGTCCGATCGCCCCGTTCGACGCGAACCGCTCGGACCGGCGCAAGACCTGGCAGGAGGAGCTGCGCTTCGCCGCCAAGGATATTGGCCCCTGGAACTACGTCGCCGGCCTCTTCTATCAGCACGACAACACCAAGTTCTGTGTGGCGCAGATCCTGGGTATCTACGATCTTCTGGGCGTGCCGGCCCCGCCCGGACTGCAACCTGGAGGCTACAACGCGAACCCGCAGGTGCTGTGCAACGAGCAGACGGAGAAGTCCGCCGCTGCTTACGGCGAGACCAACTTCAAGTTCACCGACGTCGATACCTTCACGCTCGGTGTGCGCGTGACGCGCGACTCGAAGGATTGGATCGGGCGGCAGCAGGTGTTCGTGCAGCAGCTGCCCTCGCCGGTCGGAGCGATCATTCCGTCCTTCACCTATCAGCAGCTCGGCGGCCTCATGAGCGGCGCCGACTTCGGCGCCTATCCCTTCGGCGTGGTCACTGACGATCACACCTGGACCCAGCCGACCTACCGCTTCATCTACTCGCACAAGTTCAACGAGGACGTATTCGGATACTTCAACTTCTCGCACGGCTTCAAGGCGGGTGGTTACAACGACCAGGTCGGCACCTCGGGTACCCCGATCACCGCCGATGAGAGGCGCCCGACCGACCCGGAGAAGGCGAACTCCTATGAGGTCGGCATGAAAAGCGAGTGGTGGGATCACCGGGTGCGCTTGAATGAGGCGCTCTTCTACGTCAAGTACATCGACCTCATTCGCCAGGTCGTCAAGCCGGTCACCAACGCGAACGGCCAGCCGGGTGAGGAGACTCTGTTCGCGAACGCCGCGGGCATGAACGCTTACGGTTTGGAGAACGAGCTCACCGTACGCCTTACCGACAACCTCACGCTGCGCGTGCCGTTCAGCTGGCAGCACTGCGAATACACCCGTTTCGTCTCGGGCACCGGCGCCGCGGCGCTGGATCTATCGGGTCTGCCGGTGAACCGCTGCCCCTCGAGCACTGCAACGATCGATGCGTCGTACTCTCAGCCAGTCGCGGGCGGTCGGGTGGTCGTTGACGTGAATGACAACTGGGTCGCCAAGAACCTCGACACCTACTCGATCGGGCAGGCTTATAACCAGAGCTTCACGCAAACCTATGCCGAGGCGCGAGCGCTGCTCGGCGCCTCGATCACCTATTACGGCCCCGACGATCGCTGGTTCGTGCGCGCCTACGGGCGCAACCTCACGAACCGGCGCTACATCGAATCCGCGCAGGACGTTGATCCGCTCTGGGTGTGGGCGTTTTACGGCGAGCCGCAGTTCTTTGGCGGCGAGATCGGCTACAAGTTCGGCCTGCCGAAGTGACCCCGGGGGCCCGCCGCAGCGTCTGCCCGGCGGGGCCCCGCGCTCACACGACCTGATGCGCCCGCAGCTCGGCGATCTCCTCGGTGCCGTATCCAAGCTCGGTGAGGATGGCCTCCGTATGCGCGCCGAGAGGCGGGGGCGAGGTGAGCGGCAACGGCGGCATCGCGCTCAACGACAGCGGCAACCGCGCCACCGGCACCGTGCCCTCGAGCCCCGGGTATGCGCCGACCGACTCAAAGAAGCGCATCGCGCCAACCTGCGGATCCTCGAGCGCCTGCTGCGGCGTATAGACCGGGCCGGCCGGCAATCCCGCGGCTTCGAGCGCGGCCAGCGCCTCGGCGGTGCTGCGCTCGGCGCACCATTGGCCCATGCGCTCGAGAATCTCCTCGCTGTGATCGCCGCGCGATTGATCGCTCTGAAAGCGCGGATCGCCCGTCCAGTGCTGCTCATCGCCCATGAGCCGCGCCCAGCGTCTGAACAGGCCGTTGCCGACGACGTGCGTGAGCAGATGCCCATCTCGGGTCGCGAACACGGAGGAGGGCGCGGAGGTCTGTACACGATTGCCGGTTCCCACGCGGTCGATGCGAATCGCGCCCTGCTCGGCGAGGTGCGAGCCGAAAACCGCGAGCGCCGCGCCGAGGAGCGTTGCCTTCACTTCCTGGCCCTCGCCCGTTCGCTCGCGGTGCAGGAGCGCCGCCAGGGTCCCGAATGCCGACAGCACAGCGGTCGCGTAATCGACATAGGGTGCGGCCGCTTTGGCAGGTGCGCCGGGCACGCCCGAGATGTACATCGCGCCGGACATCGCCTGACCGATGCCGTCGAAGCCGCCGCGCGCGGCATACGGGCCGACATCGCCGAATGCAGACTGAGTCACGAGGATGATGTCGCGCTTGAGTGCCTGCAACGACCTGTAGTCGAGACCAAAGTCCTCGAGCTGACGCGGCGGCAGGTTCGCGACGACGACGTCGGCCGTCGGAATGAGCCGCGCGAGTATCTCGCGCGCCCTGGGCTTCCCCGGATCGAGCGTCAAGGATTTCTTGTTGCAGGCGGTCTGAAAGAAGACCGCCCCCTCGCCTTGCGAGGTGATCGGCGCTATGAAGCGGTCCTCGCCGCCTTCACGCCGCTCGATGCGTATCACCTCGGCGCCGAGGTAGCCGAGCAGGGTGGCGCAATAAGGTCCGGCGACGTATCGTCCGAAGTCGAGCACGCGTATTCCCGCGAGTATTCCCGCGGCGCTCGCGCCGGTGCTCCGTGAAGAGTGGGGGCGCGCTGCGGGGTCATCCAAAGGCTGGCTCATGAGGTCGATGTTACACCGAGGTAGGCCGTGAATTTCACGCTGACGGACGAGCAGCGCCAGCTGCAAAGCGCGGCGCGCGCGTATGCGCGCCAGCGGTTGCCGGAGATCGCCGAACACATCGAGGCTACCGGCGAGCCACCGACCCGTGAGCTCATCGCGGAGTACGCCGCGCAGGGCTTCCTCGGCATCAACATCCCGGAATCGCTGGGCGGTCTCGGGCAGGGCAACCTCGAGGCGCTGATCGTGCTCGAAGAGTTCGGCAAGATCTCCTCGGCGGTCGGGTTCCCGGTGTTTGAATCGTGCGTGGGACCCGTGCGGGCCATCGAGATGTTCGCGCCGGAGGAGCTCAAGCAGCGCGTGGTGCCGCGCGTGTGTCGTGGCGAGACGATCGTCGCGGTCGCGATGTCCGAGCCCGCTGCAGGGTCCGCGTTGACCGACCTCAAGACCCGTGCCGAGCCGCGTGGCGAGGAGCTGGTGCTCAACGGCACCAAGCGCTGGTGCTCGGGCGGCGGGCATTCCGATGGCTACGTCGTATACTGCCGCCTGTCCGATGCGCCAGGGGCGAGGGGCATCGGAGCCGTGTACGTCGAGAAGGGGACGCCCGGGCTCACGTTCGGCAAGAACGAGAGCCTGATGGGCTTTCGCGGCGTGCCCTCATCGGACCTGTACTTCGACAACTGCGCCGTGCCGCGCGCCAACCTCGTCGTCCCGGCGGGCGGCTTCAAGCGACTCATGGAGGCGTTCGATCTCGAGCGCTGCGGCAATGCCACCATGGCGCTCGCGCAGGCGAGCGGCGCGCTCGAGGACGTGCTCGAGTACGTGCAGGAGCGCCGCCAGTTCGGCAAGCCGATCGTCGAGTTTCAGGCCGTGCAACTGCGGCTCGCCGAGATGCGGATGCGCATCGATGCGGCGCGCCTGCTCATCTGGCGCGCTGCGGGCAATGCGCAGGCCGGTGCTCCGAGCATCCTCGAGTCCTCGATGGCGAAGTGCTATGCGAACGAGATTGCGCGCGAGGTGACCGGCCACGCCGTGCAGCTCATGGGCGGCTACGGGTATTCACGCCAGTATCCGATGGAGCGCAGGCTGCGCGATGCGTGGGGCTGGGGCATCGCCGGCGGGGCGATCGACATCCAGAAGGTCAACATCGCCGCGGCCATGGTGGGTCGTCGATTTGCGCAGCGTGACGGGCAGTGAGTGGCACGAGCGTGCCGCTAAGGTGTGAAGGGGGCGGGATCCTGCGCCGCAGAGACCGCGATCTCGACGTCCTCGCCGTGCAGGCTGACCGCGTGCACCCCAAGCGCGCGGGTGGCGGGTGCGCCGAGCGCGCGTCCGTCACGCACGTCGAAGGCGGCGCCGTGCAGAGGGCAGATGAGGCGGGTCCCGCGCAGCCGCCCTTCGTTGAGTCGCGCGTAGGCGTGGGTGCAGACGTTGTCGAGAGCGTAAATGCCCATCTTGGTGCGGCACACGACGATCTCGCGATCGCCGCCGGCCCGGCAGACGCGCATGCCTCCTTCGGGAATCTGCGCAAGGGAAAGCTTGATGATCTCGGTCATGAGAGGTTCCGCTGGAGCCTCATCGATCCTAGCATGCGGATCTTTGGCGTTCACACGACGGCGCGAGTGAGAGGAGAGGAGCGATGGCGAAGATCACCTTCATCGCACGCATGACGTGCAGACCCGAACGGGAGCGCGAGTTCATCGGGCATTGCCGCGAGCTCGAGCGCTATGTGCGCGAGCATGAGCCCGATGTGTTGCTGTACGAGTTCTTCAAGCTGCGCGAGGCCCATCGCTACGCGATACTCGAGAGCTTTCCGGACGAGGTCTGCGAGCATCGGCACATGAGCTCGGCGATGCTGGCGCAGATCGCACCGAAGCTCTCGTCCTGCCTCGTCGGCACGTGGGAGCGCGAGTACTTCGATCCTCTTGATTGAGGGACACTTTGCCGGTCAAGTCGAGGAGATCAATTCGATGTCAACGACCTTCATAGCCACGCTGGTGGTAAGGCAAGGCAAGGAAGCCGAGTTCGAGCGGCTGCAGAAGGAGCTCTCCGAGCTCAGTCATCGCGAGGAGCCCGATCTTGCGGTGTACGACGTGATCAAGCATCGCGAGAAGCCGCGCACCTACGTGGTGTACGGACGATGGAAGAGTGAAGCGGCCTTTCAGGCGCACATGTCGAGCCCATCCCATGAGCGACTCGTGCCCCCCATCCTCGCCTGCCTCGAGGGAGCGATGGACCTGCAGATGTTCGACTGGAAGAGCTGAGCCGCGCTCAGCGGTCCTCACCCATGAGCTCGCGCAGCTTCTCCTCGAGATAGCGCAGCACCCGCTTGTCTCGCTCGGTTTCCTTGTGGGTGAGAAAGCTGATGGCCATGCCTTCCATCACGTAGCGGCTCAGGTCGAATCCGAGCAGGAATTTCTCCCCCTTGCGCTTCCACTCCGGAAAGAGCTCGACACCCGTCTCGTACCACTCGCGCTCGAACGCCTCCTGCGCGGGGAAAAGGATGGCGGCGAGATCCTTGTCGGTGCGCGCGGCCACAGCGATCTCGAAGAACGCGACGAACCAGGGATGTTTGACGTGGGCCCAGTAGCTCTCGACCCCGAGGCGTACGTGATCGCCGTCGGCCGGGTCCTTCGCCATCGCCTTGCGGAAGGCGCGCAGGCGTTTCGCATGCAGGTAATCGACCGCCGCCTTGACGATGTCCATCTTGGAGGGAAAGTGATGCAGCATGGCGCCGCGCGACAATCCGGCCTTCTCGGCGATGACGGCCGTGGTGGTGCGCGCGTAGCCGAGCTCCACCAGGCACTTGATCGCCGCCTCGACGATCTGTGTGCGGGTGGAGGCGCTTTTCTGGGCCTGCCAGCCCACCGGCGCGCCGCTTGCCCCCTCCGTGCCCTGTGCATTTGCTGCCATGCGGACAACGTCCCTTGTTCGTGATCGGGTGACTAAAAACCCTTTATAAGCCAAACTGGTAACGCCTGCTTGAAAAAGTCCAATCTGATTGAAACCGTCTGGACTGACTGAGAGTCGGTCCCTGGAGAGGGAGAAGCGCATGGCAAGATTGCAAGGAAGAGTGGCCCTGGTCACGGGCGCCGCCTCGGGCCTCGGGAAGGCGGACGCCGACGCGCTGGTGCGCGAGGGGGCCCGCGTTGCCATCACGGACATCAACGAGTCAGCGGGCCGCGAGCTCGAGTCCACGCTCAATCGGCACTCCCCGGGAAGCGCCTTCTTTCTCCCCCAGGATGTGTCGAGCGAGAGCCGCTGGCAGGAGGTGTTCGCTGAGGTACGCGCCCGCTTCGGCGCCTTGCATGTTCTGGTCAACAATGCCGGCATGGTCGTGATCGGCACGCCCGAGTCCGCGACGCTCGATGCGTTTCATGCGCACCTGCGGGTGATGACCGACAGCGTGTTTCTCGGCTGCAAGTACGGCATCCCCCTGATCAGGGAATCAGGGGGCGGCTCGATCATCAACATGTGCTCGACCGCCACCCACCTCGGGTACCCGGTGTTCTACGCCTACAGCGCCGCCAAGGGGGCCGTGCGCTCGATGACGAAGGCGATCGCCGTGCATTGCCAGATGAACCATTACAACATTCGCTGCAATTCGATCCACGCGGGCGCCATCGAGACGCCGATGGTGGTCAAGGCCACAGCCGAGCTCGGCATGGCAATGTCGATGTACGAGCAGAGCCCGGTGGGGCTGGGCCGTCCCGAGGACGTCGCGAACCTGGTCGTGTATCTCGCCTCGGACGAGTCGCGATTCGTGAATGCGGCAGAGCTCTTGATCGACAATGGTCTGACCGCGCAGTAGCCGGGCGGCCCCTCGGCCGCCCTCGAGGGCGTTGCGGTCGCCGCAGGGGCTCGCACCGTTCAATAAAAAAACAGTCGATCCTGTTTGTTTTTCCTGCCGAGCGCTATAATTCGTCGAAAAGGAGACCATCATGGACCTCGGACTTCGCGGGAAGAAAGCCATCGTCACCGGGGCGACCAAGGGCATCGGCCGAGGGGTCGTCGAGACGCTACTCGCCGAAGGCGCGAGTGTCGCCTTCTGCGCCCGCAACGCCGAGGAGGTGACCGAGGCAGCCACCGCCCTGCAGCGTCCCGACGCAACGGTCGTCGGCGAAGCCGTGAACGTGCGGGACGGCGAGGCGTACAAGGCCTGGCTCCATCGTGCGGTCGAGGCGCTCGGCGGGTGTGATGTCTTCATCCCGAGCGTGAGCGGCGGGGGCGGCATGGACAGCGAAAAGAACTGGGTGCGCAATTTCGAGATCGATATGCTGCACACGGTGCGCGGCTGCGAGACGCTCATGCCCGCGCTGGAGAAATCGGGCGCGGGCTCGATCGTCATCATCGGCTCGACCAACGCCGTAGAGACGTTCGCGGCCCCCATGGCCTACAACGCCATCAAGGCTGGCTTGATCACCTATGGCAAGCAGCTCTCGCAGTTTGTCGGCAAGAAGAACGTCCGGGTCAACACGGTCTCGCCCGGGCCCATCTATTTCGAGGGCGGCGCCTGGGAGATGATCAAGGGCACACAGGCCAAGTTCTATGATTGGGCCTTGAAGCAGATCCCGTGCGGGCGCATGGGAACGGTCGAGGAAATCGCGCGCGTCATCGTCTTCGTCGCAAGTCCGGCCGCGAGTCTGATCACCGGTGCGAACGTCATCGCGGACAATGGCTTTACCAAGCGAGTGCAGCTCTAAGATGCAGGGTCCGGTGCATGGGTATCTGGTGTGCGGCGGCCGCTGGCACGACATGGACTATGCACGCCTCGAGCTGTTGAAACTTCTCGGCGAGGATCCCTGCATCCGCATGCAGGTGGCGGGCGATTACCGCGACGGGGAGGCGATCGAGTCGGCCGACTTCCTGATGACCTATACCTGCGACCTCATTCCGGAGGAGGCGCAGCAGGACTCGCTCGAGCGGTTTCTCTCCGCGGGCGGTCGCTGGATCGCGCTGCACGGCACGAATTCCATTCTGAAGTACCTCAAGGGCCGCGGATGGGAGGCGCCGCGCACCGCACCCCGTTTCATGGCCATGCTCGGCAGTCAGTTCATCGCTCATCCACCCATTGAGCCCTACCGGGTGCACATCAGCGATCCGGCGCATCCACTGGTGGCTGGACTGCACTCCTTCGAGGTGGACGATGAGCTCTACCTGTCGGAGTACCACGGCGAGAGCCACGCGCTGCTGCATACTCATTATCGCGGCGCAGCTCCGGGATTCGTCGCGCGCTTCTGGCCCGGCGGCGCGGGCGAAGAGGGCGCGGTCGATGCACCTGCAACGGATCGACAGCTCGTACTCTATCTGCATGCGCACGGGGGCGGCGAGGTGCTCTACTGCACGCTCGGCCACTGTCGGGGCAGGTACGACATGCGACCGCTGATCGCGGAGTATCCCAGCATCGAGCGCGGCAGCTGGAAGTTGCCCGTGTACCATGAACTGCTGCGCCGGGCGATCCGCTGGGCGGTGATGCCGGTGCACGCGAGGCGCACATGAGCAAGCGTTCGAGCCGTCCCGAGGATCACCCGCCTCCAGCGCCCGCACCCCACGAAGAGCTGCTGAGCCGCTCGCGCGCGCCCGCCTTCACGCCGGTGCCGCGAGTGAAGCCGGGTGGCGATGGGCGCACGGCGCCCCATCCAGGCACGCCGATCGAGAAGGCACCGGATCCCGATCTTGGGCACGACCCGATCGACCCGGGACGATACACCTCGCATGAGTTCATGCGGCTCGAGTGGGAGCGTCTGTGGAGGAAGGTGTGGCTGATCGCGGGGCGCTCGCTCGACCTTGCAAAGGCGGGCGACTACCTCGTCACGGAGATCGGTCCGGAGTCGATCCTCATCGTGCGTCAGGCGGATGGGGGCGTGCGCGCCTTCTACAACGTCTGCCAGCACCGCGGCAATCGCCTGCGGCCCTGCGGGCGCGGGTCGGCCGGGGCATCGCAATCGTTCAAGTGTCTCTACCATCATTGGGAGTACAACCTCGACGGCAGCTACCGGCGCATTCCCGATCTCGACACGTTCCCGCAAGGCGCCCCGCCGTACGGTCTCATGGAAATGCCGTGCGAGGAGTGGGGCAGCTTCGTCTGGTTCACGATGGATCCAAAGGCGCCGCCGCTCGCCGAATTCCTGCAGCCCATCCCGCAGCACCTCGATCCGTATCATTTCGAGCGCATGGTGCAGACCCGCGACATCACGGTCGAGTGGGACTGCAACTGGAAAACCTCGGTCGACGCCTTCAACGAGAGCTATCACGTGCAGGGCATTCACCCACAACTTCTCTGGCATCTGCATGACCTCGATATCCAGATCGATTGCTACGAGCGCCACTCGCGCTATCTCATTCCCTTCGGAACGCTCTCGCCGCGCGTGCGCAGGCCGCCCGCGATTCCCGAGTCCATCAAGCTCATCATGAAGCAGGCCGGCATGGACCCGGCGGATTACGATGAGCCGATCGCGAACATCCGTCGAGACGTGCAGCGTCACAAGCGCGCCACGGGACCCGGGCAGGGGCGTGATTACTCGGAGCTCAACGACGATCAGCTGACCGACGATTATCACTACCTCATCTTTCCGAATCTCTCGCTCAACGTGCATGCCGATGATTTCTGGGTCTTCCGCCAGCGTCCCCACGCGACTGATCCCAACAAGATGTACTACGACATCTGGACCTACGAGCTGGTGCCTGCGGGGCGCGAGTGGCCGGAGCGCGCCAAGCATCAGACCTGGAAGCACGGCGACCGCTCGATCGGGCTGGTGCTCGATCAGGACGCGGCGAATCTGCCGAACGTACAGGTGGGTATGCACTCGCGCGGCTTTCGCGGGCTGTGGCTCGGTCGTCAGGAGCTGCGAATCCGCCATTTTCACAAGGTGA
>Ga0070734_10002210_pt1 | contig 24581 bp, 22 predicted proteins | sample Coa_R1_8_FD_66444 | JGI IMG/M metagenome (GOLD analysis project Ga0070734, IMG submission 66444) | Surface soil microbial communities from Centralia Pennsylvania, which are recovering from an underground coalmine fire - Coalmine... | ecosystem: Environmental > Terrestrial > Soil > Unclassified ...
TAGTAAAGGTGTAAGTAGTCTTTACAGTTACAGTTGAACCCGTTTTATTTGCAGGCGTAAACGTTGCTTTCACCGGGAAGGCATTCGATGTTGCAAAGTTCCATGTATGGAAATAATTTTTTTCGAAATCATCAGTTAACCCCTCGAAGTTCCATACAGCAGTAACCACTTTGCCCATACCTTCCGGCACTTCAACTTGTGCAGTAAAGGTCACAGGCTCTCCTACTTTCACATCAGCACGTTTGCTGCCGTTGGCTTTCACCGTTACCAAAGGTTGAATGCCTTTTCGTTCATTGGCTGTTGGTGGTATTACCACTTGTCCATCCACTATTTTATAATTGGTAGTAGCTGCCGGCGCAATTCCTTTTTCACACCAGTCACTCAGGTCAAGCAATGCCTGTTGCAGCACGCCTAAATAGCTGACAGTATGCGTTGGGTCATCTTCCAGGGAAATATCGCCATGAAGTGCATGGTCGGTGTACCACAGCCTGAAATAATTGTTTGTACTATCACGCAAGTTTTCGATTACCCTGGACCGGTACCAGTCTGCCTGCCAGGGAAAAGCTTCTCTGTCCCAGCGCGATTCAAGCAAAATCATCTTCCCTTTGAACTTACCGGTTGGCAATATACCCGCAGCACCCCTGGTAAAGAGTGGTCCGAGCAACATAGGACGTTGCGGATAAATGGGTTTGCCGTCTTTATCGCGGAACTGGTCCCATACGTAGTATTCTTTGCCGGGCACCTGGTGACGGTGATAAGTTTGTACCGCAAGAAAATTAGAATTATCCACCTGCACGGTATCGCCTGGCTTTATTAAAACAAGTACCGACTTATCGGGAATGGCAAGCACCACTTTATCGCCTGCAATCTTACCAAGTTGTAAAACCTTTCCGGCAGCTGCACCACTTTTGATGATTAAATCACCACCCATAAAGTCGACGTCGGGCAATATGTCATTTAGTTGAAAAGCAACCGGCATGGTTCCTTCCGCACCACCCAATGCCTTCCATGCAGAGGCAGCAGTACCACGCTCTTGTGGTGACATAGGTTCCGTTAACCCGGCGCTTACGGCTTCATCAACAGATATACCTTTTTTTATTTCACTTACTTTTTGCACACGTGCTTTTAAAAGTGAAGGCGGCGGATTGTAACCGAGATAACCGGGAACGTTCCAAAAATCATGATCAAAATATTGCCTGTCAGCACTTACAACACCCTGGTATAAAACCAAAAAACCATGAATGCCCATTCGCTTGTACCCAAACCAGGATTGCGGTGGAAAGCCCATGTTGGTTACTTCCTGCAGCGCTTCTTTTTCTTCCTGGTTTAAGCCTGCATACATGTCTCCGCTTCCGCCCGGTTCCAGTGCATCAATTATTTGTGGAAATTTATCTTTTAAAATCCGCATCGCATACATACGAACAGTAAAGACATTCGGTATAGCTTCCGGTGAGCCCAGCACATAGGGGACAACTCCATCCCATACACCATCGGTGCTTTCAAAGCCTCCCACCGTACGGTAAGCACCGCCACTCCCGCCAAAAGCATAACCAAACGGACGACCACCTCCATAAATTTGTTTTGCAATCACCCGTGAAAATTGTGCAGCAGCTGCATTCGCACGGTAGGCAGCAATCGTCGCATCACCTGCCTGTGGTCTTGAAAAGTCTATTGCTCCGCCTTCGTTTGTTTCTATGAAATACGCCCCGTGGGAAACAGCAAACCCGATTTTATCTTCTTCGCCGGAGGCGCCTTGCGAAATATTCTCATTATCAGGGAAAGGAGTAATGTATTGAAAGAAGTGACCTTTGTAAGCCTCTTTTGGCGGAAAGTAAAATGAAAAACGAGTCCCGTTTCCCTTGAATCCTCCATGCACATAGTGGTGGCGTACCGGTTTATCCCGCCATTCATCCATATCTATATAAGGCGCTTCAAACAAGGTGTCTTTTGTTACGAAGTCTTTAGTAAAGTCTTTATTTAGCGAAGCTGAATTGGTCTGTGCATGGAGTACTGTTGAATAGATAACAGCAAGGGAAAAAAAGCACTTAAGCACGTTGACAGTGCGTATACAGGTATATTTTGTAATGAAATTCATTGTTTATGTTTTATATTGAATTTTGCAGATTGATGCCTTTTAATATGCTTATCCAGCGCAAGAATGCCTTTATCGGTGCAAAGCCCCCTGATATAAACCGCTGTTGTATCTAACAATAAATCGTTTGCAGATAACCGAAATTTTTTAAACCGTTCGTTCCTCACTGCTGCCCTATGCAACACCAATACACTTTGTAAGGCAATTTCCGGATGTATTTCTTTTCTAAAACTTCCTTCTTTTATACCTTTTTTGATAATAGAAAGAAAAAACTTTTCAAACTTCTTACCAATGGCTTTTTCCACTTTTTTCTCCAGTCGCGGATAGTAATAACTAATATCGTCGTAAAACACTTTGTTTACCTTGTACTCTGTTTCTACTGCTAATTGCCAGACATCAAAAAACAAACAAGCAGCATTCTGGTCAACGGGAAGATTTTGCAGTTTTTCATACTGCATATTATGATAGAGATACAAAACCCCTTCTAACAATTCTTCTTTGTTTGCAAAATGTTTATACACCGTTTTAGTTGAAATGCCCAATAACTCAACAAGCTTGTTATTTGACATTTCACGAGTGCCATGTTTTAAAAAAAATTCGAGAGACTTTTGCAGGATTTCTTCCTTCATGGATCAACGAGGAAATTATAATAAGTAAAATAATTTCCTGTAAAGGAAGCGGAAATTATTTAATTAAAAAAAATTTCTTATTAAATGGCAGCACGAACGTACAACATGAGTATTTGCAATAGCAGGGCCGGGCATTGTAACATCGGCAATTTGCAAATCCCAGCTTCAGTTCCGGCTGACGAATAACTATCAGCATTTATTATTAACTTCATCATAAAATCATTGACCGGGCTTCAGCAATCGGCGGACGGAAATAAAATTCCAGCATTGCGGCAAGCCCTGTTCGTTACCAGCCATTTTGGAACGGCGCTCCTATTCCAAAACGAGAAGGTCAGATAAAGCGCTTTGACTGACACTTTGATAAAACATTTTTATTGATAATTGCTTCTTTTCAATCAATTCTTTCAGGGCAAGTAAGTAATTTCGTAACAATAAAAAATTATGCTGATACAGGAAATAAAAGATAGCATTTACATTGACCACATTGTTTTGACAGTTGCAAACTTGGACGTTTCCAAAGAATTTTACTCAAAAATATTGGGCGACAATGAATATGAAGACGAAGAGTCAGTCATGTATTTTGTAGGAAATACTAAACTTTTTTTAGTTCAACAACAAGACAAAACGTTTCAATCAAAATTCAATCCACAACAAATCGGACTTGAACATTTGGCTTTTGGTATTAACGACATAAGCATACTTAAAAATGTATCAGACGATTTGACAACAAACAATATAAAGCACAGCGGTATTCATATTGACAAACATAGTGGAAAAGAGAAGATTTGGTTAGATGACCCAAGTGGAATTAGAATTGAATTTTTTATAAGGTAGAAAGAATAAAACGGCAGCCAACATGAACTGTGTAAAAAATCAAATAAAAATTCAACTATTTTTATGGTTTAGCTGAACAGTAATTCGTTGATACAAGGTGTTTTTTTTACAACTGCAAATACCTTCCGCCGTTGTTGGTGTTGCGTATATCCATGCACTTTAGCTTCACCAACAACTTAACTTAACAACTTGCTGTTGGCTATGCTTTGCTCAAAATCAGAACACAACACTAACAGCGGCGGAAATTATTCTATTCAGAATTTGTATTAACTTCATCATTAAATCATAGACTGGCTTCAGCAATCGGCGAACGGATATAAAATCCCAGCACTGCGACAAGCCTCGGTCGTTGGTTGCAATTAAAACTCAATTTCATGAAGACAAAAAAATATTTTTCTCCTATTTTGTGGGTTGCGTTAATTTTCTTTACCGGAAACCTTTCTGTCTATGGACAACAAACAGATAGCATAAAAAGAAGCAAAAAAATTATTGATTCTGTATTATCAAGCGAGAACCTGATTCCATTGAACGGCAATCCAAACACTTTTTACAGTTCGGGTTTCGATATGCGGGCTAAGACTGTTCAAAAATTGATAAACGGCTGCGCAGAGTTTTATGAAAATATTTTTCCCAAAGAAACATTTTTAGTCCATTTGTATTTATTAAACAAAGCTGACTGGGAAAAGTCTCACTTTGAACAGCCGTACGGCATGCCATTTTACAATCCTGATTATGATATTTTAGTTATTGCCTCAGAAAAAAATGCATTAGCGAAGCTAACGGGATTGAAAGATTTATCAAATAGCTCTGACAGTGTTTTAACTGGTTTAGATTATCAGCCTTTACACGAACTCGGGCATTACTTTTTCTTTACACTAAATAATATCAATAAAGAAAAATGGTTCAACGAGTTTCTGGCAACGTATTTTTTGATATGCTATCTGAAAGCAGAAAACCTAGAACCTAACCTTGACAAAGAACTGAAAGCCGATTACCCTGTTGCGCACAAAACACTTGAAGACTTTCAAAAATTTTACGGCGGTGTTGGTCCTGCGAACTATCATTGGTATCAAAGCAAGTTTGCAGAGCTTGGTTTCAAACTATACCCCCAACTCAAAACAAATCTAATAAAAGCGGTTCTCGATAATTATAAGTCCGGCGGTAAACAAATAGATGGGATTTCACTTTTAAAGCATTTAGCTCCAGACATAACAAAAGAATGGTTAAAAGAAATGCAATAAAAAACTGCCACCAACATCAGGCTTGCCGCAATGCTGGCAGACTCAGGAGCAATCAGTGGCAAATTATCATTCAGCTTCAGTTAACAATTATATTTATTTTGCTAATTTCCTTTTACTTTTTTTCACTGATCTCAAACAATTCTCCATCATATAATTTATTAAGGGCTACTTCAAATCCTTTCTCACTTAATTCCTTACCTGTTTGAGCAATGATTGTTCTTCCATTCATTTGTTTCACTTCATATATTTTATCAGCATCAAGATATTGAACAGTAACGATGCGCTTTGTTTCTACAGCCGCATGCCTGAACACGCCAATAATGCCTCCCGTTTTTGTTTTGGTATTGATGCGCTGGAATCCGTCCCACATTCCCTGCGCAGGCTCGCCAAATCCCGGCAGGTCCTGCCGATAGCTCATGATCTGATATTTGTTTTCCATCAACTGCAACCAATCAGCAAAGCTTCTGTATCTTTTAAAATCAGCAGCAGATAATTTTCTTGGGTCACCCAGCATGATTGGCAATGAACCTGCAAGTGATTTGATATGCATATCCCAATCAGCATCTTCCATAGCAGGGTTGCCGATCACCAATGCGGTAGCGGGTATGGCAGGCGAGCGCCACCATGCCATATTGCGAACGCGCAGATCCACTTTTTTTTCATCGCCTTCAAAATTAGAAAGCCAGTCTCCTTCCGCATGTTTCAGCATCGCATAATCGATCAATTGCAACGCTCCCATCGTCTCAAATGTGCAGTCAATAAAAAGATTTGGCTTTGCTGCGTGCAGTTCATCAAATAATTTCCAGACTTGCTCATAGTTGGTGAATAAAGATTCGTTGTGATCTTTATGCCCTGCATGATCTTTGGCATAGCAGCCGGTTTCTTTATCATTGAATAGGTAAGGGCTTGTGACAACCGTGAAATCAAGCTTCATATATTCAAGCCCATACTCAAGAGCCAGCTTCGACAACACACCTTTAATATAATCATACCAACCCGTTCCAAAACAAGCAGTGCGCATGGATGCATCATTGATATGAAGATTGAAAAAGTCTTGCTTTTCATCCCGCACAAACCATTCAGGGTGTGTTTTAAAAACATTGCTTGTTGATGCTGCACTGCCAACGCTCACCCACAGCCCCGGTTTCATTCCCAGGGATTTTATATAATCAAAAACAGGCTTCAGCCCATTAGGGAATTTCTTTTTATCGATCACCCAATCGCCATAGTTCTCCTGCCATCCGTCGTCGATCACAAATTCTTTCATGCCTGCATCAGCAGCAGACTTTGCCACCTCCATCACCAATTTCTCATTAATGTCTTTGTAAAAAGGCACCCATGTGTTGTAAACAAATGTGGGCTTCTTTTCCAATTGAGAAAGGCGGATGCCCATGTGCTCACGAATAAATTCCGGCAAAGCCGTATTCAATATCTCATCAGGTTCCTGACGATTGTTATAAACCATTGTGAAAACCTGTGGCGTAGTGAATGATTCTCCACTTGCAATATATTTCCGGAAAGGATAACGTGCATCCTTATGCGTAAGACCAATACAAACAGAAGGTTCATTCCAGGAAACAGATGTATGTTTCACAACACCGGGCGCTTCGTTGCCAATAATAATTCCTTGCATCCAATCCATATTATGAACTGCAATGAGCGCATCCTGCACATTGCCATCATATTGGCCGAGGGAACGCCTTCTTCCATAATCGTGGCTGATCCAGCTATATGTGAAATCAGCAACAAAGAATTTTTCTACATCCACCGATTCGAGGATGATAGCTTGCTGAGAAATATTTTTTATGATTAGGTTTTTTCTGATGACAGGCAATTCAGGATAAAGCAAATATTCTATCGTAAGCTCAATTTTTTTATCAGCGCTTATCAGCGTCGCAGAAACACCATCTCCCTGCAATGCATCGGCATGTTGCGCGATGTTTTTTAGAGCCCAGTTTCCCTTTCCCGAATAAACAACATGATCTGCTTCAAATTGAAAATCAGGATTCAGGGGTTGGAAATAATTAAAGCTTCCTTGCACTGGCTTATATACCGACGTAATAAAATTCCCATTGCCATCGGGCAATTGAATTGTCCTTTCTACGATTCCGTTGTTCAGTTTCAGTTCATGCTGTGTCCACGAAGCATAAGGTTGTGCTGTAACAAATGAAATTATTATTAAAAAGAAAAACAGGGTGAATAAGCAGGCTTTCGTCATGTCAGTTAATTTGAATGGAACAAACAATGTTCAAATTAAGATGACTTGGCGAGAAGAGCAAAAGAATGATAGGAGCAAGGGATGAAAATACAAGCTAACGCAATTGGCTACACTCAACACAAACAATTTCGTAAAAAATAATTTCCTATTTCTCCGGCCTGAAGGCCGGAGCTAGTCCAAACAACCATCAAAATTATTTGCTGACGACTATTGACCGACAACTGCAGACTCTCTATTCCGTTCTTAAACTTTTCACCGGGTTTGCCATGGCTGCTTTGATTGCCTGAAAGCTGACTGTTATGATCGTCAGCACCAATGCGCCAACGCCTGCTGCAGCAAAAATCCACCAGGATATATTTGATCGGTAATCATAATTCTGCAGCCATTTTTGCATGCAATAAAATGCAAGTGGCGAAGCAATCAGCAAAGAAATAAAAACAAGCAACACAAAATCTTTTGATAGCAGTTTCCAAAGATTGAACACGGAAGCGCCCAACACTTTTCTTACACCGATTTCTTTTACACGCTGCTCGGCAATAAATGAAGCCATACCGAATATGCCCAGGCAGGAAATGAATATCGCAAGTGCAGCAAAGAAAGTGGCAAGCTTACCTACCCTTTCTTCTACAGCAAATTTTTTCCCGTATTCCTCGTCTGCGAACTTGTATTCGAAAGGTTGTCCCGGATTATATTGCGTGTATACCTTCCCGATCTTCGCAAGCGCATCCTTAACACTTGTGCCTGGTTTCATTTTTATATTTAAAACCTTCAGCCTCCATGGAGCCATATAAAAGATAGTTGGCTCCGTAGGGCTAAATGGAGAATTCATCACCATGTCTTTTACAATTCCGATAATATGAAAATCGTAACCATACCAATGCACGGTTTCTCCAATAGGGTTTTTAAAGCGCATCATTTTAGCAGCAGATTCATTTAATACAAAAGCAAACCCATCAGCCTTTCCTGTTTCTGTTCTGTAATCTCTTCCACTGGTAAACTGCCAGCCAATCGTTTTTCCATACTCCATAGAAATGCCCACCGTTGCAAAATTTTGTGTGCCGTTTTTATCTCTCCCTGCCCAATCAAAATTAGCTTGCGAGTTGTTTGTTTCAGTAACAGGTGTAGAAGACCATGCAACGCCTGACACTGTACCGGTATTCATCAGATCACTATGAAAAGCATCATAATGTGATTTGATATCCGGCGTAAGTGATTCAACAGTGATCAATCCTTCTCTGTTGTAACCAACCGGGCGCTCTTTTGCAAATTGTATCTGTCGAAAAACAACGATCGTGCATATAATGAGCGCAATGGATGCGGTGAACTGTAAAACAACAAGCACTTTGCGCGGCATGGCTGCAAGCTTTCCTGCTTTATAAGTTCCCTTCAATACTTTCACGGGCTGAAAAGATGAAAGATAAAGCGCCGGATAACTGCCGGCAATCAAACCTGCAACAATTGTAAACCCAATACCGGCAACCCAAAATAATGGATTTAATAAAGGAAGGCGCATGTTTTTGCCAGACACTTCATTAAAGAAAGGAAGCAACAAAAATGTCAATAATAAACAAAGGATAAAACTCATGAATGCCATGAGCAATGACTCACTGAAAAACTGATATATCAATTGCCTTCTCATGGATCCGATCGCTTTTCTGATGCCTACTTCTTTCGCACGCTTCTCGCTTTTTGCTGTAGCAAGATTCATGAAATTGATGCAAGCCAGCAACAGCACAAATAATCCGATGGTACCGAACAGCCATATATATTGTATGCGCCCGCCAATGTTGACTCCGTTTTTAAATTCAGAATACAAATGCCATTTGCTCATGGGATGAAGAAAAATGACCGGTTTAAATCGCTGGTCGCCATTGTCAGCTTTAGCATATTTTGCATTCTTAATGTTTGCAGAAGCTTTATTCATATCAACATGATCTGCGACACGTACATAAATTTGCCATCCATTATTGCCCCAGTTTTGAATATTCTCTTTTACCTTGTTTCCTTGTAATTCCCATGGCACAATAAATTCAAGATCGTGTAATGTAGTATTCACAGGAAGATCTTCATAGACACCTGTGACTTTCAGGCTCGCTGTGTCATCAAATTTTACGATTTTATTTATCGGATCCTGATTTCCAAAAATAGCAGTCGCAATAGTCTGTGATAACAAAATGGAGTATGGGTCTTTTAAGCCGTTGCCAGATCCACTTAACATCTTCAATGAAAATAGAGAGGGTGCGCCTTCCTCCATGTAATTCCCGGTTTTTACAAAATGATTATTGCCTGATGCTAATATGTGCCTTCCGTTATTAGATGACATGACTATCTTGCTGAACAGGCTTCCATAAGTAGTTCTTAATTCATTGCCCAGCGGCATTGGAATAGCAGTTTGGGTATATACCTGTTCATTCAGTGTCTGATGCTGCATCACCTGGGCAATATTATTATAATCCTTGTGGTATTTGTCAAAAGATAATTCATCACTGATCCAGAGGCTGATCAATAATGTCACCGCCAGTCCGACTGACAAGCCGGCAATGTTGATGAATGAATGCATCTTATTTTTTCTAAGATTGCGAAAAGCAGCTTTGAAATAATTTTGTAGCATCGTAATCAATTTTCAGTTTTCAATAATTTCAAATCACATATATAAAAGGGATTGTAGACACAACCCCTTTGAACATTTTTCAACCATTCAAAAAATGCTCAGCGTATATAGATAAAAAACTTTTGCTTTCATCAGGATTGTTTCCTGAAAAAGATGTCACCACTGATGGTTTCAAGATCTATTGATTTATCTCCACCACCATTTAATAATGTTTCAATAGCACTGCCACCTCTGTGACGTAATCCTTTGTCGGATTGGAAATCAAAGTCGCTATACATCGTTCCCGAGATTGTTTTCATTCTCAGCCCTGCTTTTGTTTCAGGATTAAGACTGATGTCGATGAAACCGCTGATCGTATGCGCTCTTATCTGGGATGTTTTTCCGGAAATGCTGATGTTGCCATCAATTGTTTCCACAGAAAAATCGGTGTTCTCAGGAATATACACCACGCATGTGATATGAGAATTACAGTTGCAATTGCAGTGGCAGTTCTCGTCAGTGCCACAACAGTTTTTCCCTTTTTCAAATTCAAATTTCGACTTTATTGAAATGGAGCTATTTGACTCATCGAAATTCACTTTATATGCGTCGTTGTTTTTATTATCGTTCACATCAATAGATGCTTTCACATACACTTCATTTTTGTTCCATGTAATCACATTGATGGAATCAGCGATCTGGATGTTCATGGAAACAACCTTGCTCTGAGCAGAAGAAAAATGTTTTTCGATTATTTTTTGGGCCGTGAGCGGCTGCAATAATGCGCATAGAATTATTGTTGCCAATATATTTTTCATGACAAAATCATTTTGTTTATTAAGAATAGAAACTATAATCCTTAACCTTTGCGGAGATAAATATTTCCGGAAATATTGGTGATCTTCAGGTCTGTTCCTCCCCCATTCAGTGCAGACTTTATCGTGTTGCCGCCAACCTGCTGCATTTCTTTCTTTCCAGCATTGAAATCAAAATCAGAATAGATGTTTCCTGAAATTGTTTTCATTTCCAGGTTCACTGCGGCTTTTGCAGGAAGCGTGACATCTATTTCTCCACTGATATTTGCTATGGAAATCGGTTTGTTATTATTGAGGTCAGCGAAGTTAATATCAATATTTCCGCTGATGGTAGATAATACCAAAGGCCCTGATACATTTTTCAGTTTGATGGATTGACAAACATTCACCTCAACTTCGCCTTTCATATTTTTTATATCCACAGAATTGTTCCGTGAGCAGTCGCTCTTAATGCGAAGTGCGAGGTTCTCAGGAACTTTGATCTTGTATCTTGCACCACCTTTTTCAATCGGCAATAAACAGCGTACCACTATTTCATTTCCGTTTTGTTGCACGCTCAATGCCATGCCTGTGTTATCTGTCCCCGCTGCATAAATCGGTTTCAATCCCTTTGCCTGTGCAGGCACGTTGGCGAAGCGATCATCAGTGCTTGTAATAATGATTTCATTGCCGGCATAACCTTCGATGGGAAGTTCATCATAAAAATCTTTTAGTGAGAGCGTGTTTTCTTTCGAGTTCTGTACAGAAATTTTGTGTTCTTGTGCAGACAAGGTTCCTGCAGAAAAAATCAGAGCGAACATGGTAAATATAAAATTGCGTGTCTTCATTTGTTTTTATTTATGTTGATGGAGTAATGAACAGACAGCACCGGTATCTGCCTGTTTAGTTTTATCATCAGATCTGATAATTTTTTATAATGACTTCAGGCTTTTCACTGCAACTGCTTTCACTTCTTTTAAAGTGTTGCTGTTTGAAATAATATCCTGAATAGGTTTTATTGCTTTTGTTTCTTTCTTTTCTGAAAGAAGATTAATGAGCACGACCTGTATTACTGGCTCTGTCTGCTTGCTCAAAGAACTCACCAATGAATCACGCACCAAAGGCAGGTCAGTAAATTTTGCAAGAGAATATAATGAAGCCAATCGTACGTTCACATTCTTATCATAGTTGAGTGTGTTGATGAGCGCATTCAGCACTTTTTGATTCGGGTTCGGCATTTCATCCACATAATTCACTGCTTTGATCCTTGCACTTGCAGATTCTTCTTTAAGCTGATTGAACATAAGCATTTCCTTCACTTCATTCACATCTTTTTTCAAACTCGCAATCTCATTTGAATCCGGCTTATCTGCACCATGCTTCCATTTTTTCCCGAAAAATATTCCCAGAGAAAATATTGCGATTGCTGCTGCAGCCCGCCATGTATAAGATCTCCAGGGCATCGAAATTATCTTGGCCTTCACTTTTTTTTCAGGATCGGTTTTTTGCTTTTCCATTTCTTCATCAAGCATTTTATTAAAATTCTCTCTTAAAGAAGCGGATGGCTGCTGAAGGTTATTGTCTGATAATGCGCGATATAATTCCCTGATCTGTTCGAGTTCCTGCGTACATGATTCGCATGTCTTCAAATGATCCTGCATCGCATACACGGTGATGGGGCTAAGAGCGCCTTCATCAAAATCAGGCAACAGGTTTTTTATTTCTTCACAGTTCATATCTTTTCCTCTTGTTGTTGTTTGAAATATATTTTTCTTAAATGCTTGATGGCTCGGTGCACCTGCACACGAATGGAAAGAGCTGATTTCCCTTGCATCGCTGATATCTCTTCATATTTCAGTCCGCTGAAACGGTTCAGCATAATCAGTTCCCGATGCTCCGGTTGCAACTGCTGTAATGCAAGACTTAGCCTTTCAAATTCTTCCTCATTTCGCGACTGATGATTGATGCTGATATTTTCATGCTCATCATCCAGCTTTTTAAATTGATCAGTAATTTTCTTTTGTTGCTTGCAATGATCGAAATAAATATTCCTCGCTAACTTATATATCCATGATTTGAAAGAAAACGTATCGCTATTATATGTATGCTTATACTTTATGATCCTGTAAAAAACATTTTGTGTCAGGTCTTCGCTTAATGCTTTATCCATTGTCAACCTGAGAAAAAAATTATATAACCGCACATGATAGCGATTGAATAGCACTGCCAGTTCGGGCAACTGCCCGTCCTTAACACGGCCCATTATTATTTCATCAGTTAGTTCCTGCACTCAATGTGATTAAAGCTTTCTATATTGATTACTTGCAAAAGGTAAATTCGTTACAGGGTTTGTGAAAATAAATTTATTTGAGCTGTAAGCTGCATTTTGAAGATGGCTCTGCAAACTGTGTTTTTAGAACCCTAACTTCATTAATAACGACGAAGTTTAATGCGCCTGAATTCCGTCCCGGTTAATTACCCAGGAATGATTTAATAGTTCAGCACTATTATAATTGGAGTTAACCTCGCTGCAAATGGAATAAGCATAGTTCCAGTTCATCCACCACACTATTTCAGGAAAGTATTTTTGTATCCCTCTTATCAGTTTCAGGTTGTCTCCGGGAGGTTGGTCTGTCGAGCCGGTCTGATCTCGTCCCCTTCGCGGCCCCCACTGACTAATGCCCATGGGCTTACCAAGTTTTTTCAGTTCCTGATAATTTTGTATGGCTAATGAATCCAGTTCTTTGTTATAGTCAACAAATAAAGAAAAGCCGATAATATCAACATATTTGTCTCCGGGATAATATTGCAGCGCAGTAGAGTTGCTGCATGATGGTTCGTAAATAAATATCAAATTATCAAGGCCTTTTTTTGTTACAAGATAATCATAAGTGCTTCGGTAAAGAGCAATAAAATCTCTTGGATTAGTCCCTCCCCACCAAAACCAATTAGCAGTCGCCTCCGCAAAAGGATTTAAAAAAACAACCACGCCTTTCTTCTGCAGTTCTTTTAAACCGGCAGCCACTTCGTCAAGTTCATTATAAAAATATTTATTATAGCTATGATCCGGGTTTAAAACAGATGGGATATCGCACTTGCCTCCTCCGTTGAATGATGAAGGGTCTGCGGGGTTGGTCATTATTAAATACAACTGGCAAAATCCACCATTGCCACAGTGCTCTTCAAATAACTGATTGGCTAACTCATAATTAACCTGCCGGCCATTATGATATTCTGCTCCTACCAGCCCAACCCATTTCCCGGTTTTTTGATGTATAATATTCAGGCAATTTTCTTTGTCATCCAAAGGCTTCACAGATGATCCCCAACTTTCAAACTGACCGGATATGACCCTGCCGGAGTTTTTGTGAGGAAGCGCTGACAAATATTTTAAAATTGCTTTTTTATCCTGCTTTTGCGCTAATGGTTTTTGCGCAGCCGGAGAATTGCATTGTGAACATACAATTCCTGATACAATAAATATTATTCTCCACTGAGCTTTCAAAAATTTATTAAGCATATATTATAAGCTACAAAATGACATTGTAATTATTTTAATGGTTAGGCCTTCCGAAAAACAAAATATATCCATCGACATCAGCCACTTCAAATCCGCGCAAATTGTCACTGTTATTATGAAGCGGTTTGCTAAAAGAAAGATCACGTGAGGAGAACTCTTCAAACAATTTGTCAGGATCAGTAGTTGAAATATATGCATCCCAGAGCGCCCATTCATGACGTGTGTGATTGGGAATAGGCTTCACATCAGGAACAATTGCCTTAAGCATGATGGAAATATTATCGCGGCCAATCATAGCCCAATAAGGATCGCCTTCAGGACCAATATACAGGGTTTCAAACCCAAGTTTATCGACATAGAACGAAACTGAATCCTGCAGGTTTGCAACAATAAAAAATGGTGATATGAAATTCAGGTTTGTCATTGTTTACTGATATCATGTCCGAAAACCAATTCGTAGCCGTTGTTATCATAAATCGAGAAGTCACGCATCATATATCCCCAATCTGCAATCGGAGTTTTTGCTTCAGCTTTGTTCTTCACTGATTTCCAAAGCTCATCCATATTTTCTGCAAAAAAGTAGAGGCTGCCAGTTAAAACGGGCTTCGGGAAAAATTCAGTTCTGTCGTTTGGGTCTTTGCAGTCTTCCGGCTCATCTTGCGGAACAACAAACATAATCTCAATATTTCCTCTTGATAGCGAAACGAAATTCGGAAAATTGCTTTTGCCTTTAAATCGTAAAACCGTTTCATAAAACGAAATGGTTTTCTGTAAATCTTTAGTCCAGAGAATGGGGCAAAGCTGATGAACTTCCATATTATTTTACTGAATTGAATCAATCCTTACAATACGCTCCTATCCTTTCTTTATTTCATACCATAGTTCAACCATCCCGCTTTTATAAGCTGTCACATTTTTCAGGTGCAATGCATTTTCTTTACCAACCTGATCGAAAAATAATTTTCCTTCGCCTAAAATAATTGGCAGCATAGATAATCTGATTTCATCTGCTAAATTTAACCTGATAAAATCTTTGGAAAGATCGGCACCACCTACCAGCCACACATTTTTATAGTTTGGTTTCAATTTTTCATTCACCAATTTATTCAAATCGCCGGAATAAAGTTCAACATTCATTCTTTCTACCGGAAGATTTCTGTGCGTTAGCACGATAGTTGGTATATCTCCATAAGCCCAACCATAAGATTTAGAGAGTTCCAATGCATGCTCATAAGTGCGCGAGCCCATCACATAGCAATCTATTGATTTAAGAAATTCTCCTATCTCTTGTTCTGAAATCTGAACTCCTTTCTCATAATTGTCAGATGTTTCAAACCAGGAAACACTGTTGTCCTTTTTAGCAATAATGCCATCAAGGCTCGAAACCATGTGTATTGTTATTTTAAAACCGTCTGCTTCCATTATTATAGTTTATTATTTGAATTGATTCCTGATTGAAGATGATTTGAAATTACAAAAAATTGCTTATTAGCATTTCATTCACCGGAACTAAATCCAATCACTTATTTTGCCTGCATCGGTGCAGCATGTGCAACATAGTTCAACGCTTAAAAATGAATACAAAAACAGATAGAAATTATTCAGGCCGATACCTGCTTTGCGGGTATGTCTTCTCTGAAAAAATGATTAAGAAAATCAAGGCTGATGTTATAGCTTTTATGGTTAATAAAGATAAAGGTGATAAGTATTTTGAATTTATTAACTGGAATAAAGCAGAAAACGAAATTGCAGTTCTCACAATGCACACCTGTAAAGACATTCCCTTACCCAAAAAGTATGATATTGTTTTCCACCTCATAAAATAACACAAACGTAATCTGCGCAATTAATTTTATTTATAAAAGAAAATAGAGCATATATTGGCGTTCATAAAAAATTCTCATGTACAAAAAAATAATGTTGATTGGATGCATCATGTTATATGCGTTGCAATCATCTGCTCAATCTAGTTTTTTGAACAGTCAGTTTTCCTTGCAAGCAGCAGATTCTGCCATGGTAGCTGATGGGCTTGCATTTGGTTTTCATATCAATTCAGAGAAGGAAAAAGAAGTAGGTGATAAAGGAAATTTCAGCAGATACAGCATTCAGTTTTTTATTACTAATGTATCGGGCGAAGCAAAAATATTTTTGTACAATCAGGGCATTCAGATCTTCAACGATGTGTCGCCGTACATTATACAGTTTGATTGCCTGAACGCAACCGGTGCAAGGCTCACATCGAAATCAGTGCAACTGCAAATGGCAGCTTGTAATGTGCTTGGCCTTGTTGATGGGAAAGACCAGAACAACAAGCCACAGCGCAATAAGCAATTCGTGCAGGTTGGTTATTGGATCAAGCCAAACGAAACCATTAAAACAAATGCCATTGTTATTGTGCCATTGAATGAGAAGCCAGTTGTGCAGGCCACATTATACCCAAACATGAATGCGAAAATAATCGGCAATGCGTCTTATTTGTCGCAATCTCCGATTGTGAACCAACCATCTCAGCCTGTATTCAATAATGGTGTTGACGCAAATGTTTTTTACAAAATCAAAAACCTGAACCAGTCAAACAGCTACATCAACAACCAGCAAGGTCCTTTAACATTTTCAGCAATTACTGATGGTTGGTGGAGCGCACAATGGTTGGTCGTTCCTATTGCAGGAAGCAATTATGTGAACATCAAAAACAGGTGGAAAGAAAATTATATCAGCATCGATAATGGCAACCTTTCTCTGACAAACAATTACTCGAGCGATGCATGCAAGTGGATGCTTGAGCCTTCCTTAACTTCAGGTGCATTTCGGTTACGCAATGCCGTTACCGGTGGTTATTTATGCATCGCATCAAATATTCTCAAAACAGCGATTAACTATAATAATGTAAACACAGCCGATTGGTTGTTTGAAAGACAATAACAATAATTTTTTGAAGCTTTTGGAGCAGGCGATGCAAGTTTCATTTTACTTTGATTGCTCAAAATACGGCACATCATCACGGGATTCACTTTCCTTCTGTTGCCAGTAGGCAAGTGTGACGATATGCCCGCCCGGCAATTTTAATAACCTTCCAAATATCGCGTTGACTGGATTGAACATCACGTCTGTTACGCCAACAGTAAAAGTTTCAGGTGGAGCGGGTACAGGGATTGGTGTTGCAGATTCAGTTGTTGCCTCTGCGCCAGGAACTGCGGCAGGAGCTGGTTTCGCGGGCGCAGCTTTCGGCGGAGGGCTTGCACTCACAATAACTGTGTAATGATTGTATTCTAAAATCTTTTTCAAAAAATCCACTCTTTCTTTTGATGCATTCTTTTCTGCAATGGCACATTTCACTCCATTCAATTCTTCGAACAAATGATTTTGATTGATAGCCATGTGATCAGTTTACAGTTTTGAGTTTGCAGTTTAGAGTTAGAAACCAAAACTTAAAGAATAAATATAATGATAAACAGCAGGCACAAATCCAGCAACAACAATCCCTGCGACACAAATCAACATTGCAAGTTTGGGCAAAGTGTTAACAGATAATTTTTCAATCGGCTGATCATTTGCATCCATAAACATTGCCTTCACCACTTTTAGATAATAGTACAACGAAATGATCATGTTCAACGCTGCGATTACAATGAGTGCATAATTACCTTTCCCGGCACCTGACATGATTAAAAAGAACTTGCCAAAAAAACCTGCTGTCGGAGGAATACCTGCCAATGAAAATAATGAAATGGTCAGCACCCATGTTAAGAAAGGATTTGTTTTATAAAAGCCTTTATAATCATTCATATTTTCTTTGCCTGTTACTGCACTCACAAACGCAATTACACCAAATGCTCCAAGGTTTGAAAAAATATACACAAGCAGAAAATAAATTACAGACGCTGAACCCATTTGGCTGCTGCCTGAAATGCCAACCAAAATAAAACCCATTTGTGTGATGGAAGAAAATGCGAGAAATCGTTTGAGATTATTTTGCCGGATTGCAAATAAATTTCCGATAATCATTGTGAGCACACTTAATAAAAAAAGCATGTTGTACCATGTCTCTGCAATTGGTTTGAAAACATTATAAAGAACAAAAACGAAGACAAAAAGAAATGCAGCCTTTGAAATAACCGATAAATAAGAAGTAACTGAAACCGGAGAACCTTCATAAACATCTGCTGTCCACAAATGAAAAGGAACAACAGAAATTTTGAAAGCAAATCCGGCGAGCAATAAAATGAAAGCAAATAATTGCAATGAATTCCCCGAAAAGTGTTGTGATAATTCTGAAAAATTCAACGTACCCGTAGTTCCATAAACAAGAGAGATACCAAACAATAATAAGCCGGAAGAAAAGGCAGATGAAATAATAAGTTTCATTGCAGCTTCGGATGATTGTCTTTTTTCCAGGTCAAAATTGCAAATGGCAGCAAGCGGTATGGTTGATAATTCCAATCCCAGATAAAACATCAGAAAATTTCCTGCTGAGATCATAAAAAACATACCAAGCAAAGTTGATAAAAGCAGCATATAGAATTCCAGAACATGTCTATGGTTTTTCAACCAGGAATAAGCTTGTGCTGAAATGATTAATGTGCCGAGGTTTAGAATATTCTTTTCTAATTGTATTAATTTATTTGTCCTGAACATATCGCCAAATAAAGATCCATCTGCATTCATAAAAAATCCGGCGATAAAATTGATGAGCAATAAAACATTTACAACATTCAATACAGTCTCATTTTTCCATTCATTGCTTCCAACTTTTAAAAAAAGCAAAATGAAAATGATGATAGCAACTATCAGTTCAGATTTCAATAAAATAAAAAAATCAGTCGTCATAATTTTCAGATCATTTCAGCGATACAGTTGTGATGCTGTGTTGAATGATAGTTTTAGTTCCGGGCGTAATCAGATTGCTTAACCAAAACGGCGCGATGCCAATTGCGATAATCCCGATTAATAATATCGCTGCAGCAAATTTTTCGTTCCATGTTGCATCAGTCAGTTTATTATAATGTGCATTGGTAACAGGCCCCATGATTGCTTGTCCGACTGCTCTCAAAATATACACTGCAGTTACAACAATAGATGCACAGGATAAAATTGTTGCTATGCGATATAATGAATCAGGGTTTTGCCATGAGCCCATAAAGACCGTCATCTCAGCAACGAAGCCGCTGAGTCCGGGCAAGCCTAATGAACACAAGCCCGCGAGCACAAAGACAGTAGAAATAAAAGGCATTATTTTCAACAAACCTCCAAGCTGTGCAGCCATCCTCGTGTGCGTGCGATCATATATCATTCCAATGGCAGCGAAGAAAAGTGCCGTCATTAACCCGTGAGAAACCATTTGCATCACAGCACCGTTGATGGATGTCTGCGTCATCATTCCAATACCAAGCAAAACAAACCCGCAATGACTGACGGAAGAATATGCATTGATGTATTTCAAATCTTTTTGCATCATTGTAGCGAACGCGCCATAGATAATCGCAATAGTCGCGAGAACAATAATGATTGGAGAATAAGCATGTGCAGCATCGGGCATCAAATAAGTAGCAACACGCAAACAGCCATAGCCACCAAGCTTCATAGAGATGCCTGCGAGAAACATAGATGCTGCTGTTGGCGCTGATGAATGTCCATCAGGCACCCATGTGTGAAAAGGGAACAATGCACCGAAAATCCCGAAGCCAACAAACGCAAATGGGAAAAATATCTTTTGCACTTCAACAGGGATGTGCATTTGCGCAATCTGCAAGAGATCGAATGTGTGTGAACCGTCTCCGGTATTCGTATTGAAATATAATCCCAGTAATCCAACAAGCACCAAAGCAGAGCCGCCCATCAGCATCAATGCCAATTTCATGGCACTGTATTCTTTTTTGCCGCTGCCCCAGATTCCTATCAACAAAAATTTTGGTATCACAGCAATTTCCAAAAAGAAAAAAAGTGTGAAGAGATCAAGCGAAATAAAACAACCGTAAGCCCCAAGGCTCAGGAATATAAGAAGGAAGAAAAATTCTCTGCTCAGTTTTTCCATATTCCATGAAACCAAAATGCCGGCGAGAACAACTGACGAAGTGAGCAATATCATTGCAATGGAAATTCCGTCAACACCGATATGGTAATTAATGTTAAGAGGAGTAAACCAGTTTTGATTATATTCAAAAAGCATTTGCGCATTATTGCCTGTTGAACGTTCCTGCCAATAAGCATAAAATAAAAAAAATGTAGCTGCAAGTTGAGTGACTGCACCTAACAATGCAAGGATGCGAACCTGTTTCAAACCATTGCAAAATAAAATGGCAATTGCAGTTAGTAATGGGATAAATATGAGCAACGATAAGTTCATTCCTATTTTTCTTTTTTATTTCAACCAATAAATAAACACCACAGCCAATCCAATAACTCCTCCAAAAAAATACAAAGCATAGTTCTGCACTTTTCCTGATTGTAATTTTTTTATCAGTTCAGAAATTTTTGCAGTGATGGTTGCCAGCAGATTCATAAAGCCATCTACAATATTTTTATCAATCCATGCTGCCGGTCTTCCTATTAAATTGAAAATAATTTTTTTTGTTATGAAGAGATAAATTTCATCAATGTAAAATTTCTTATATGCTGAACGATAAATTCCTCCCATTGAATTTGCAATTCTATCTGGCAAATCATTTTGCTTGCGATATAATCTCGCTGCAAATAAAATTGCGATAACAGCAAGAGAAACAGGAAGGATGGAAAATACAATATCAACATGCGATTCAAAAGGCTTGCCTGTTGACGTAACAAATGAAGAAAAAGGAACAAAGCCAGCCAGTGCAGCACAAATGGTTAAAATAATCAAAGGCATTTTCATTGAAAATGTTCCTTCTCCATGATGCAAATCCTTGCGAGACTCTTTATTGTGAAAAATATTGAAGTAAAGGCGGAACATATAAAATGCAGTGAGCATTGACGTTAGTACGCCAATAAAATAAATCAACTTATTGGACTGATAAGCCGCCGATAAAATTTCTTCCTTACTAAAGAAACCTGAAAAAGGTGGAATGCCTGCAATTGCAAGACATGCGATTAAAAACGCAATATGCGTAATTGGCATTTGTTTTCTCAATCCACCCATATCACTCATATCATTGCTACGCACTGCATGAATAACAGCACCTGCACACAAGAACAATAATGATTTGAAAAACGCATGCGTGAACAAGTGAAACATAGATGCTGTGTAACCAATGCTCGAAGAAGCAATAAAAATATCGCTCTTATAAATTGAAACACCCAATGCAAACATCATGTAACCGATCTGCGACATCGTGGAATATGCCAGCACGCGTTTGATATCTGTTTGTGTGCAGGCAATGATTGCTGCGATTAACGCAGAAAGTATTCCTATGTAAGCAACAATATTCATCACCGTTAAATCCAGAGAAAAAACAGGAAATAACCTGGCAACAAGATATACTCCGGCAACAACCATTGTTGCAGCATGTATCAATGCAGAAACAGGTGTCGGGCCTTCCATCGCATCGGGCAGCCAGATATGCAATGGGAACATCGCAGATTTTCCTGCGCCGCCGATGAACACTAACATCAATCCCCATGTGAGCACGGATGCACCAAGAAATGAGCTTGTTGTTATATTGATAAATTGTGGCGACTGCGTCGTCGTTAGTCTTGTAATGAGTATATGAAAATCCAATGTCTCCGCATGAAAAGAAAGAATTAAAATGCCAATCAAAAAGCCTAGGTCTGCGAAGCGTGTAACGATGAATGCTTTTTTAGAAGCGGCAACTGCAGATGGTTTGTCATAATAAAAGCCAATCAATAAATAAGAAGAAATACCAACCAGTTCCCAGAAAATATATATCTGAAAAATGTTTGTAGAAACAACAAGGCCAAGCATTGAGAATGTGAACAAAGAGAGAAAAGCATAATAGGTAGAAAATCTTTCTTCGCCTTTCATGTAACCCAAACTAAAAATGTGCACCATCAACGAAACAAATGTTACCACAACCAGCATCATCACGGAAATGGGATCAAGAACAATTCCCAAATCAATAGAAACATTTGGCGAGAACTGAAGCCATGTGTATTGCAAAGGGATTATTGATTGATAAACACCATTCACTTTTCCATCAATAAAAAAATAATGATAAGCAGTTATCAGCGAAAGAACTGTAATGGCAAGCAAAACAATCGTTCCAATAATGCCAGAAGAATTTTTAAAATAGTTCCTTCCGCACAAACCGAGCAATACAAAACAAGCCAGCGGCAGCAGCGGAATCCATAATATATATGACGCATAATTCATATCTCGTTCAAATCTGTTTTGTTTCTTGCCCGTTGTTCCTTGAATCTTGTTTCTTGTCTCTTATCCTCACCATTTCATTTCTCCCGCATCTTCTACATCAATCGAATGATGGCTTCTGTACAAATTAATGATGATCGCAATGCCGACAGCAGCTTCTGCAGCAGCAATAGTGATAATAAAAATCGTAAAGAATATTCCGTTCAACTGATCAGGATATAAATATTTATTGAATGCCACGAAATTAATATTCACGCTATTCAGCATTAGCTCGATTGACATGAGCATGGTGATCATGTTCCGTCTTGTGAACAAACCATACATGCCAATAAAGAACAAAGCAGTACTTACAAATAAAATATGTGTTATCGGAACAGTGTTCATGAATTAGAATTATTTTCTTGCTTGCTCATTGTTTCTTGAGCCTTGATACTTGTCTCTTGTCCCTTATTGCTTTTCATTGCAATCACAATGCAGCCAATCATTGCAGCTAATAATAAAATGCTCACTGCTTCAAACGGCAATGCATAACCGTGTTCGGTTGTGCTCAGCAATTGGCTGCCTATATTGCTCACGCCTGCATCCAATGCTTGATTAGTTGGCGGTTTAAAATCATATTTAGAAATCAGCATATAGCTGAGGATAAATCCAAATAGCACAGCAAGTGCTGCAAAGATGGCCCGGCTTTTTACAGGCTTCGCCATTTCACTGCCTGATTTTTGAGTAAGGAAAATGGAAAAAATGATGAGCACTACAATGCCGCCAACATACACGATAACCTGAACAGCTGCTATAAACTCCAGTTGCATCCAGAAAAATAATGCGGCTATGCCTATCAGTGAAAATAATAACCAGATAGCTGAACGAAATATTTTTCTTGTCGTGACAGCAAGCAAGCCTGTTCCCAAAATAAAAGCGGAGATGATATAAAATATTATCTGTGCAGCAGTCAATGGATTGGCTTTTGGGTGAATGGTGAATGGTGAATGGTCAATATCATTGTTATAATTTAATACAACTATAAATTTCAAACCGGAAACTATTCTACCCCTTCTCTTATTTTGGAATCAGGTTTATTTAGTTTTTTTGTCAGTTGGCTGCGGTCATACACGCTGTGCTCAAAACTCTGCGCCATTTTTATCGCGTCAGTCGGGCAGGCCTGTATACACAAATTGCACATCGTGCACAATTCCAAGTGATAAATAAAAGTGTCGATTGCTTTTTTCTTTTTGCCATCCGGCATGATATCAAACTTTGTAATAATTTTTATTGTAGCGTTCGGGCAAGCAAGTTCGCACGCCGTACATCCCGTGCATGCATGCTCATTATTCTCATCATGTGTCATCACTACCTCACCACGAAAGCGTTCAGGCAACACTTGCTTGACATCAGGATATTGCTGCGTAATGATTTGTTTGTGGTGCGTGAAATAATATCCCGTTCGCCTCATGCCTTTGAGGAGAGATTTTGTTGCGTTGAAAATATCGGATATGTAATCTTTTAAAAACATTGGGATTATTTCGGATTTCGGATTTTTGATTGCAGATTGCTGAGCTTCGACTTCGCCGTTCTGCCGGAAGAAGTAAAAATGGCAGTCAGTTCGTTCGATTCTTTCAACAGACTTTCAAGCAATTGTTTTTTCATAATTCCTGATTCAATTAATAATTCAATCCAATACGATGTCTCATCTGCTTCTTCCTCAACGATTGTTATTTTAGAAATAAAGTCAGCTTGTGAACGTGCTCTGCAAGCTGCCCGATAATTCGCTCCGACTGATGTTCCCGATCTTAACATCTGAGCCCTAAAACATGAGCATCTTTTTCCTTTGGCAAACTTCTATATAACTTAATTACTCTCAGCGCAAACTTTTTTGTTCGCAATTTTAATTCATCCGAAGTCATAGTGATAAGCTTAATTCGCAATCTAAAATCCGCCTTTCGCAATCTCAAAAGTGCCATCCCATTATCGCCACCAACGTAATCAATAATAAATTGAACATACTTATCGGCAACAAATATTTCCATTCAAGATTTAATAACTGATCAACACGAAGGCGCGGAAATGTCCAGCGAAACCACATGATGACGAATATCAGAAAAAAAACTTTACTGATGAACCAAATGGACGATGGAATAAAATCCATGATGTGGTTGAACGCGCTCCAGTTGCCAATATGAAATGGCATCCATCCTCCCAAAAATAAAATAGCGCCAACGGAACATGCAATAAATATATTCACATATTCAGCGAGGAAGAACAACGCGAATTTCATTCCTGAATATTCAGTGTGAAAACCTGCAGTAAGCTCGCTTTCTGCTTCTGCCAGATCGAATGGTGCACGGTTAGTTTCTGCAGTTACTGCAA
>Ga0070734_10002211_pt1 | contig 24567 bp, 20 predicted proteins | sample Coa_R1_8_FD_66444 | JGI IMG/M metagenome (GOLD analysis project Ga0070734, IMG submission 66444) | Surface soil microbial communities from Centralia Pennsylvania, which are recovering from an underground coalmine fire - Coalmine... | ecosystem: Environmental > Terrestrial > Soil > Unclassified ...
GGCTACATCGAATCCGGCCGCAAGGAAGGCGCGAAACTCATGTGCGGCGGCGAACGCGTGGGAGATCGCGGATACTTTGTCGCGCCCACTGTCTTCGCCGATGTCCAGGACGACATGACGATCGCCCGCGAAGAAATCTTCGGACCGGTGATGAGCATCATTCCGTTCAAGAGTCCGGAAGAAGTGGTGGACCGCGCCAATCGCACCATGTACGGATTGGCCGCCGCCGTCTGGACGCGCGATATCAAGAAAGCCCATTCCATCGCGGACAAAATCCGCGCCGGCACGGTTTGGGTGAACTGCTACAACGTGCTCGATACCCGCGCGCCTTTCGGAGGCTTCAAGCAATCCGGAATCGGCCGCGAGCTCGGCGAATACGGATTGCAACAATACACCGAAGTAAAAACCGTAACCGTCAGACTGTAGTGCAGCATTACTGAACCGCGCTCCGCGAGGGAGCGCTGCCACGAACCTAGACCTCCGTGGCGTCGCTCCCAGCCGCGGCCAAATCGGCTAAAGTTGAGTTAGTCCCCTGGGAACCGTCCCCTTCCCACCGCCCGAGAGTTGTTTCTCTCCTCCCGTATCAGGCTCAAGTCTGATGGAGGTATCGTCCTTGTCTCGCTCAACCGCGTTGCGCTACGCCTGTGCCGTGGTCAGCACTCTTCTGGCTCTCTGGCTGCGATTGTGGCTCGACCCCTTAGTCGGCGACCAGTTCCCCTTCCCAATTTTTTTCTTCGCCACCCTCCTGACAGCCTGGTACGGCGGGACTGGCCCAGCTGTGACCAGCGTTTTGCTTGGCGGGCTGTTCGCCGATTATTTTCTGATGCCTCCTCGCGGCCAGTTCACACTGCTGAGCCTCAGCGACTTCATCGGTGTTGGCCTCTACATCGGAGTCGGCGTCGGTATCGCGTTAATTGGCGGAACCATGCACTCCGCGCCCGCACGTAATTTCGCCAAACTAAAGCAAATGCATGAAGCGCTGATGCATACCGGAGCCGGCATTTGGACGTGGAACATAGCCGAAGACATTGTCGAAGTCAATCAGCGTTGCTTGGAGCTGTTCGGTTTCTCGCTCAAAGAGTCTCCCCGCACCTCAAGAGACTTTCTCACGCACGTACACCCAGAGGACCTGCCTGCTCTTCAAAATGCGATTTCCGCATCCCTGGATAACGGCGCGGAGTATGTTCCCGAATACCGCACAGTCTCGCCTACAGGCGCCGTCCGCTTCCTTACTTCTCGAGGAAGAGCGATCTTCGCCGGCCCTGGCCGCGCCAAGCAATTGGTGGGCGTAGTCTGGGACGTCACCGAACTGCGTAAAACCGAGGAGCGTCTGCGCGAGACGGCCAGCAGACTGGCGGCGGAAAGTAGATTCCGGGAGCTGCTGGAAGCGGCGCCGGACGCTGTCGTCGTGGTCAATGACCAGGGCAAGATCGTCCTGGTGAACTCACGAGCCGAGAGCCTCTTCGGCTACCGTCGCTCCGAACTGCTGGGAGAAGATATGGAGCGCTTGGTGCCTGAGCGCTTTCGGGATCGTCACCCCGAACGCCGCGCTGGATTCTTCGCAAATCCCCGGCCCAGGGCCATGGGTGCCGGAACCGAAGTATTCGCGCTGCGGAAGGATGGGTCCGAGGTTCCTGTGGAAGTGAATCTCACCCCCCTTCACGCCGAAGACGGCGAACTGGTCTCCGCCACCATTCACGATCTCACCGACCGGAAACGATCCGAAGAGGCGCGCGAGCAGCTTGCGACGATCGTGGATTCCTCCGACGACGCCATCGTCGGCAAAACACTGGATGGCGTTGTCGTTACCTGGAACCATGGCGCAGAACGTCTTTACGGATATTCGGCGGATGAAATGATTGGCCAATCGCTCTCGCGCTTGCTCCTGCCTGGCCGCGAAGACGAGTTCACGCAAGCGATGACCAGGATCGCGGACGGCGAAAGCGTCAAGCTGGACGACGTTCAGCGACGCCGGAAAGACGGAAAACTCATAGACGTGGCGATCACGATTTCGCCCATTCGAAATTCGTTGGGACGAGTCACGGGAGCCTGCACCATTGCCCGGGATATCGGAGACCGAAAGCGCGCCGAACAGAAATTCCGCGGGCTGCTCGAAGCCGCGCCGGATGCGGTGGTGGTGGTGAATACGCGGGGCGAGATTGTCCTGGTCAATACTCAGGTGGAAAACCTGTTCGGATATACACGCGCTGAGCTTCTGGGACAATTTATCGAAAAGCTTGTCCCGCTTCGGCTGCGCGATTGGCATCCGGCGCGCCGCGCGGAGTTCTTCGCCGATCCAGAGGTACGCGCCATGGGTTCCGGGATCGAACTATTCGCGCTCCGCAAAAATGGCTCGGAATTCCCGGTCGAGATCAGCCTCAGCCCGCTCGACACCGACGAAGGACTGTTAGTATCGAGCGCCATCCGCGACATTACCGCGCGGCGCGCCATCGAAGACCAACTCCGCCGCAGCCGCGCTGTTTTGCAAAGTTTGCTGGAATCCTTGCCCGCCCTCTTCCTGATCCTGACGCCGGATTTGGAAATCGCCGCCGCCAGCGATGCCTACCTCAAGGCCACGATGACCAGGCGCGCCGATATTATAGGACGCTGCCTCTTCGACGTTTTTCCCGATGATCCCGACGACCCTGGCGCGACGGGTGTCTCCAATTTGCGCTCATCGCTGGAGCAGGTCCGTCAAAAACGCGAGGCGGACACGATGGCGATTCAGAAGTACAACATGCGCCGCCCCGATGGCGTATTCGAAGAACGCTATTGGAGCCCCGTCAACTCGCCCGTCCTGGGAAAGGACGGCGAAATTGAATACTTCGTTCATCGCGTGGAGGATGTGACCGAATTCATGCACCAAAAATCACGAGCCGCCGGCAGCGTCGATCTTCGCACCCGTATGCAACAGATGGAGGCCGAAATTTTTTATAACTCCCGTCAGTTGGAGCTGGCCAATCGCCAGCTGCAAGACGCCAATCAGCAGTTGAACCAGACCAAACTCCAGGCCGAGGCGGCCAACCGTGCCAAGAGCACATTCCTCTCCACCATGTCGCACGAGATTCGAACGCCGCTCAACGCCATTCTCGGCTACGTGCAATTGATGCGGCGCGATCCGTCGCTCGGGGCGGATGCTAAAGCAAACCTGCAGATCATGGGACGTAGCGGCGAACATCTGCTCGCCTTGATCAACGATGTGCTAGACCTGTCCAAGATCGAAGCCGGCCGCACGGAACTGAAAGCCGTGACCTTCAATCTGATTCGCGTGTTGGGGGACCTCGCGGCCATGTTTCGCCTGCGCGCGCAAGCGAAAGGTCTGACATTCGAATTGTTGGTGGACGGCGAACCGGTCCCCTATGTCTCGGCGGACGAGGGAAAAATACGCCAGGTTCTCATCAACCTGCTGGGAAATGCAGTCAAATTCACCAAATGCGGCAAGGTCACGTTGCACCTGACTATCTGCCTGAAAGGCGATAACGGGTACTGGATGTCGGCGCTCGTGGAAGATACCGGCCCCGGCATCCGGGAACAGGAACTAGCGGAACTTTTCGAGCCGTTCCGCCAGGCGAACCGGACGGTCAGCACCCACGAAGGCACTGGCTTGGGCTTGGCCATTAGCCGGCAATTCGCCCGGCTCATGGGGGGCGACCTGACGGCCGTCAGCCGTTCGGGTCAAGGCTCTCTTTTCCGATTCGAAATTCCAGTAGAAAAAGGTGACGCAGGACTCGCCATCCGCCGTGCGGAACCACGGCAAGTGATTGGCATCCGGCCTGGCACCCCGCGTCCCGCCATCCTGGTGGTAGACGATCAGTTTGAAAATCGCGACTGGTTGATGAAGCTGCTCGGCGCCGTTGGATTCGCGGTCCATGGCGCCGAGAACGGAGAATCGGCCATTCGGACTTGGGAAAGTTGCCGGCCGGATTTGATTTTGATGGACGTCCACATGCCTGTCATGGACGGGTTGGAAGCCACGCGCCGGATCAAAGAGAACCCGGCTGGAAAGGAGACGTTGATTGTCGTGCTCACTGCCAGCGCCTTGGAGGAAGATCGCCGTAGCGCCACCCAAAGCCGGGCGGACGGTTTCCTGGCCAAGCCGTTACGCGAGGAAGATTTGCTCGAACGGGTGGCCCAACTGTTGCATGTCGTTTACGACTATCGGGAGATCGGCGAAAGCGCAGGCCCAGGCGCTATCAAGCCCGCTTCTCTCAATGCTGACATGCTTCGCCGATTGCCCGTTGATCTAGTGGTGAAACTCCGGGAGGCCACGCAAAACGGCAATAAGAAATCGTTGGACGCGCTCATCCAAGCGATCACGGATTCCGAGGATGCAGGATGCGCTCACGCTCTTTGGGAGCTCGCCGATAAGTACGAATATGACGTACTGACCCGGCTGCTCGAAGACGCGTGCCGCCGGTAAAGGAGTGTCAGCATGGCGCAAGGCAAAATCATGATCGTGGACGATACTCCGGCCAACTTGCGGCTACTCGAGGATATGCTGGTGCAAGAAGGCTACGAAGTCCGCTCCTTTCCTCGCGGACGGCTGGCCATTGCAGCCGCGCTCAAGGATCCTCCAGACTTGATTCTGCTGGACGTCATGATGCCGGAAATGAACGGCTACGAAACCTGCGAGCGGCTCAAGTCCAATGCTGGTCTGGAAGACATCCCCGTTGTTTTTCTTAGCGCTCTCCGCGAAACAGACGACAAAGTGAAGGCCTTTCGCGCCGGCGGAGTGGATTACATTTCAAAACCATTCCAAATCGAAGAAGTTCACGCGCGCGTAGAGACGCATCTCGACTTGCATGAACTGCAGCGGGCCTTGAAACTGCACAATGAGCGTCTGGAGCAAACCGTGGCCGCGAGGACGCGCGAATTGCAAGAAGCCAATCGCCGCCTCACGATTCTCGACCGCTCCAAGGACGATTTCTTGAACCTGATCTCGCATGAGCTTCGTACGCCGCTCAACGGCCTGCTCGGCGTTAGCGACCTCATCTTGAGCGATATGCCGCGCACACCCGAGAATGCCGAACTCCAGGGCTTGTTCGAACGCTCCCGCCGCAGAATTCTCACGCTCCTGGACAACGCGCTAACGCTGGCTCAGTTGCAGGTGAACGAACGGGATTTCCATCCCGCACCGGTTTCACTGCAAGCAGCGGTGACCCGCGCTATCGAAAAGACCAGCGAATTCGCGGCCTCCCGCCGCGTGACGATCATTCCGTTTAGAGCCGCCCTCAGCGTCGTTTGGGCGAGTGAGGACCTGCTGGCAACAAGTATCGAAGCGCTGCTCGAAACCGCCATCAAATTTACCGGGGAAGGCGGTACGGTCCGCCTGCTTTCCGACGCCGCCGCCGGTTTCTCGCGCTTGATTGTCGAGAGTGAAGGCCGAACCATACCCGATTCCGCCTTGCCGAAGTTTTTCGATCTCTTCTCCATTGGCGCGGCCATCACGCCGGGCGGCGATCTGGGGTTGAGTGCGCCGATGGCCCATCGCATTCTCTCGCTGTTCGGAGCGTCCTGCAGCGTGGCGAATCTGGATCCGCCCGGCATCGGCTTCACCGTGAAGTTGAAAAACGCCTCGCCCGCCGAACTTCGTGCCCGTGCCGAGGACAATCTCGATCCCTCCGCGGCCTTAGCGGGCGCGCTTTAGAATGCCGGCGGCGATTGCGCCCAGCGGCAGAATTTCATCCACAGCGCCACGCTTGATGGCTTCGTTCGGCATCCCGAATACCACCGAGGTGGCCTCATCCTGCGCGATCGTCACGGCGCCCGCTTCTTTCATCTCCTGCATGCCGCGCGCGCCGTCGTCACCCATGCCAGTCAGGATCACCGCCACCGCATTCTGGCCGGCATAGCGCGCCGCCGAACGAAACAGCACGTCCACCGACGGACGATGGCGCGAAACCAGTGGTCCGTCCTTGATCTCCACGTAGTAGCGCGCCCCGCTTCTTTTCAACAGCACATGGTGGTTTCCGGGCGCGATCAACGCATGCCCGCGCAGTACGCTGTCGTTACTCTCGGCCTCTTTGACCGTGATTTGGCATAAAGTGTCCAGCCGGTTGGCGAACGCGCGCGTAAATACCTCCGGCATGTGCTGCACCACCACGATTCCGGGCGAATCGGCGGGCAACACTTCAAGCAGCGCGCGTAGCGCTTCCGTACCGCCGGTGGATGCGCCGATCACCACGACTTTTTCCGTAGTCTCGAGCACCGAGCTTTTGGCGCGCGGCAGAATAGCGTCCGCCGTGAGTTTCGGTTCCACCGTCCGGCCGGGCTTGAACGGCTTCATCCTAGCCACCGCCGCCGCTTTGACCGCCTGGCACAGCGTCACGCGCGATTCTTCCAAGAACTGTTTGGTGCCGACTCGAGGTTTAGCGATGATATCCACGGCCCCGTACTCCATGGCCCGGAACGCGTTTTGCGCGCCCTGTTCAGCCAGCGAAGAACAAATGATCACCGGAATGGGGTGCTGGCTCATGATCTTCTGGAGGAACGTGAGACCATCCATGCGCGGCATTTCGATGTCCATCAAGATGACATCCGGCGCTTGCTCCTTCATGCGCTCCGCGGCCACAAAGGGATCGCTCGCGGTCCCGATGATTTCGATCTCCGGGTCGGCCGACAATACTTCGCTCATGGTTTGGCGGACCACCGCCGAATCGTCAACGATCAAAACGCGAATCGGTTCGCTCATAACTTATCTCTGCAAACGCTCCCGCTCGTTCCAGGCCGCCAGACGGTGCAACAGCACTTCCCCGGTACCGGTATGGAAGTGAATTCGCCTGCCACGGACGCCGCCCAGGTCCGAAGCCGACACGGTGAAACCTTCTTCGGCCAGAACCTCAACAGCCACTTTGCAGTTTTGCGCTCCCACCGTGGGCCGATCCAGCCGCGTCATCTCCACCGGCAAGACGTCGGCGCCGCCGAACACTTTTACTTCCACTTCTTGCCTCCGCGCGCCTAATGCATCGAACTGTTGCGCCAGGTAGCGAATACAAAAGTCCACGTAACGATATCCCTCGGAAACATCGAAGTTCGCGGGACGAAACACCGGACACCGTGGCAGTACTCCGTGACAGAGCGCGCCCGCACCGATTCGCGCATTCCAAAACGTCACGCCCACGCACGAGCCCAGAATGGTTCGCAAAATAGAGGGGCTGCGCGCCAAGTACAGCTCTCCCGGCTGAAGATTCAGGTCGGGGAGTACTTCCACGGCAGGCAGCATCAGGCTTTCCTATAAATTGCCGGCGCTACGGGAATCAGCGGTAAATCCATGCCTTGCAGCGATTCGGAATGTCCGGCGAAGAAATACCCGCCCCGCGGCAAATGCCGGGTGAGTTTTTCCAGAATCCGGATTTGCGTGGCCCGATCGAAGTAGATAATGACGTTGCGGCAAAAGATGATCTCCGGCATTTCGGAGACGCCGAAATCGCTGTCCATGAAGTTCAGCCGCCGGAACTCGATCAAGGCGCGAAGTTCGGGGACTACTCGCAGTAGATCCGACTCCGGATCGCGGCTGCGCATGAAATACTTCTTGCGCAGGTCTTGCGGAACTGGCGCAAGCAACTCCGACTTGAAGATCCCGAGTGCAGCCTTATTCAGCACCGAGGTGGAAATGTCGGTGGCCAGCACCCGAAACCCAAAGCCAGTCTGATTTTCGGCGTATTCGCTAAGCACCATGGCCAGCGTATAAGGCTCCTCGCCGGTGGAGCAGCCGGCGCTCCAAACCAACGACTTACGGTTGGCCCCCTTGCGTGCGGCCAGTTCCGGCAACGCTTTCGAAACCAAATAGTCAAAGTGCGCCGATTCGCGAAAGAAATCCGTTTTGTTGGTGGTGATGACGTCGATCAGATGGATCAGCTCCCGCTCTTTGCCCTCCTTGGAGAATACGGCTTTGCAATATTCGCCAAAGGTGGCGATACCGAGATTCTGTAGCCGGCGCTTAATGCGGATCTCCACCATCGTCTTCTTGTCAGAGTTTAAGTTGATGCCCGATTCCTGGTAGATCAGCTCGCGCAACCGGTCGAAATCTAAGTTGGAAAGGCCATCCTGTCGCATCGTGCTTGCGGCGAGCGGAGCCGCGATTCCGCGCGCTCCGCCTCCTTTCAGGCATGCAGTTCCGCTGGAACCGGCTTGTTCATTTCAACGCCGCGCACCGCCGAGAGCTCCTCGGCGGAGAATACGCGATCCATGTCCAGGATCATGATGAACTGCGCGTCGCGCTTGCCCATGCCCTTGATGAAATCGGTCCGGATTTGAGTGCCGATCTTGGGCGGCGGCTGAATCTGATCGGGCTCCAGGTCGATCACCTCCTCCACCGAATCGGCCAACGCGCCGATCACGGTGGACTCGCCTTCGAGCAACATCTCCACCACCACAATGCAAGTGTTCACGGTCTTCTCGGTCTTCGACATTTCAAAGCACAGCCGTAAATCGACCACCGGGACCACGTTGCCCCGCAGGTTGATGACGCCGCTCATGAAATCCGGCGTCCGGGGGATCTTGGTGATGGTGGTGAAGTCCAGCACTTCGCGCACTTTGGAAACATCGGTGGCGTATACTTCGTCGCCCAGCTTAAATGTGAGGTACTGCCGCGTATCAGTGATTTCGGTAACGCTCATGATTAATCCTTTCCGCGCCCCCGCGCTAGAAGCGTTCGAACTCCTTGTCGATCCGGTCGCCCGTTTCCCGCATCTTAAGCGCGACCCCCGATTTTTGTTTCTTGGCGCCGCCCAGAGTTGGCGGATGACCCACTGCGTCGTGGAGTTTGTTCAGAGAGGCAGCAGGCTTGGCTGGCGCGGATTTTACAGGTCCCGCGTGCCCGGACTCCCCGGTGCGGAAGAACCCCAGCGCGCTCATGAGCTGGTCTGCCTGGCCGGTCAACTCTTCGGTGGTCGACGCCATTTCTTCGGCCGCCGAGGCGTTCTGCTGGATCACTTTTTCCAGTTGCTGCAGCGCCTTGTTGATCTGCTCGGAGCCAGTGTCCTGCTCTTTGCTGGCCGCGGTGATTTCCTGCACCAACTCGGCTGTCTTTTGAATATCGGGAACCAGTTTGTCAAGCATCTCACCGGCCTTTTCCGACACCTTCACCGTCGTTCCCGAGAGATGGTTGATCTCGCCGGCCGCTTTTTGGCTGCGCTCCGCCAATTTGCGGACCTCCGCCGCCACAACCGCGAATCCTTTGCCGTGTTCGCCCGCACGCGCCGCTTCAATGGCCGCGTTTAACGCGAGCAAGTTGGTTTGGCGAGCAATTTCTTCGATGATCGAGATCTTGCTCGCGATCTCTTTCATCGCGCCTACCGCTTCCAGCACGCACTTGCCGCTTTCCTGGGCGTCCTTGGCGGATTTGGTTGCGATCTTGTCGGTCTGCTGCGCGTTGTCGGCGTTTTGCTTGATGTTAGAGACCATTTCCTCCATCGAAGAAGACGCCTCTTCCGCCGAGGCCGCCTGAGCGCTTGCGCCATTCGATACTTCGACCGAAGCCTGGCTGATGGACTGGCTTGCGGCCGAGACTTCGCCCGCGATCGTGCGTACATCAGTCACGGTGCGGGTAAGGCTTGCGACCATGGAAATCAGCGCCTGCATCAGTTTGTCCTGCGCCGAACGCTCCCGGACCGAAACTGTAAGATTGCCTTGCGCAATCTCTTCCGCCGTGTGAGTCACTTCGGCCATGGCGGCGATGAGCGTGTTCAGATTGTTCTTAATCGTGTGGAATTCGCCGTGGTAGGTGTCGGTGATCTGCGATGGCAAGTCTCCCTTGCTTATGCGGTCGACATAGTTCGCGGCGACATTCAGCGGCGTAATCACCGCGTCCAATATGGCATTCACGCCCCGAACGATATTCGAGTACGCACCTTCGAATTCGTCCTGGTTTCCCCGCTCGGTGAGCTTTCCCTCTTTCGACGCTTCGGTCAAATGGGCTAGTTCCTTTTGCAAGCCCTGCAGCACGATGCCAACGTTGTTCACCGCCTGCTTCATCTTTTCGTGATCGCCTTTATAGGTATGGGCGATCAACTCGTCGATCTTGCCAGAGGAAATCTGCGCCAGGATTCGATTGCCTTCCCCGATGGGAAGCAGAATCGCATCTAGCATCGAATTCACGCCGCGCACGATTTCGGCGTACGCGCCTTGGAACTGGTCCGGCTTGCCGCGTTCGGAGAGTTGCCCTTCGCGCGACGCGTCGGTCAGCCGCATCAATTCCTTTTGCAGACCTTGCACGACAATGCCGACGTTGTTTACGGCCTGCTTCATCTTCTCGTGATCGCCTTTGTACGTTTGCGCAATCAGCTCGTCGATCTTGCCCCCGGAAATCTGCGCCAGGATTCGATTGCCTTCGCCAATGGGAAGCAGAATCGCATCCAGCATCCAATTCACGCCGCGCACAATATCGGCGTACGCCCCTTGGAACTGCTCCGGCTTGCCGCGTTCGGAGAGCTGCCCTTCGCGCGACGCGTCGGTCAGCCGCATCAATTCCTTTTGCAGGCCCTGCACGACAATAGCGACGTTGTTTACGGCCTGCTTCATCTTTTCGTGGTCGCCTTTGTACGTTTGCGCGATCAGCTCGTCGATCTTGCCGGAGGAAATCTGCGCCAGGATTCGATTGCCTTCCCCAATGGGAAGCAGAATGGCGTCCAGCATCGAGTTCACTCCGCGTACGATTTCGGCGTACGCGCCTTGGAACTGGTCCGGCTTGCCGCGTTCGGAGAGCTGCCCTTCGCGCGACGCGTCGGTCAGCCGCATCAGTTCTTTTTGCAGGCCTTGCACGACAATGCCGACGTTGTTTACAGCCTGCTTCATCTTTTCGTGATCGCCTTTGTAAGTTTGCGCGATCAGCTCGTCGATCTTACCGGAGGAAATCTGCGCCAGAATTCGATTGCCTTCCCCGATGGGCAACAGAATCGCGTCGAGCATCGTATTGACGCCGCGCACGATCTCCGCATACGCGCCTTGAAACTGTTCGGGCTTGCCGCGCTCGGATAACCGGCCCTCCTTGGAAGCTTCCGTCAGCCGCTGCAGCTCCCGCTGCAGCCCTTGCACGACAACACCCACATTGTTGACGGCGAGCTTCATCTTCTCGTGATCGCCTTTATACGTCTGCGTGATCAGCTCGTCGATCTTGCCCGTAGAAATCTGCGCCAGAATCCGATTGCCTTCCGCGATGGGCAGCAGGATCGCGTCCAGCATTTCGTTGATGCCCTGCATCATCACGCGCTGCTCCCCCTCAAAGCTTTCTACTTTGCCGCGCTCTTCCAGGTGGCCTTGACGCGAAGCCTCCACCAGACGCAGGATCTCTTGCGACAAACCGTGCATATCGCCATCCGCGGACCCCGCGGCCTGGCTTCCAGCGGCGCGCGAATCGCGTGCGCCGTACTCGAGAACGGCTGTGCCGCCGTTGCCGGAGTTCTGGGAGTTTCTCTTACCGTTGACTTTCCGTACCATCGATTTTCCTTCTCCTTTTTTACGAGCGCAGTGCGCGAATTTCTAAAATCGTTCAAAGCCCTGATCTGCCCGGTCGCTGTTTGCGCGCATGCGCAGTGCGATGCCGGACTTGAAGCACTTCGGCGTGACGCCGGAAGCGGTGGAACGTCCCACGGCGTCCCATTTTCTGTTTAGCGAACCGGATTTTGCGCCCCACTGCGCCGCTCCTCCACCACCCATGCGGAAGAATTCAAATCCATTCAGAAGCTGGCCGGCACGGCCGGTCGAGGTCAACATCGCGCTGACCGGAATCAAGTCATAAAACCACTTCATGTTCACGCTCCTGACTCTTGGTTCTTGGCCGGACTCCGGATTTTGTACGGCCCGCCTTGGCGGCCGCGGCTTGCACCACGTTTTGCACCAGGCGATGCGGGTCGAGGATCAAGGCCACCGTGCCATCGCCAAGAATCGTTGCTCCCGAAACCACCTGCACATTTCGATACAGCCGGCCCAGATTCTTGATTACAGTCTGGTGATCGCCGAGCACCTGGTCCACCACGAAGCCGTAATGGCCTTGTTCGGTTTCCACCACCATGATCTGTTCCGTGCCCGGACGCGCTGCTTCCATGTGGAAGTACTCGCTCAGCCGGATATAAGGAACGAGCTCACCCCGTACGTTCGCCAGATGTTTTCCATTGGATTCCAGCACGTCCTGACGCGTCAGCTCCACGCATTCCAAGCTATTGGCGAGCGGGAGGACGAAGTGCGCTTGACCCACCCGCACTAGCAACCCATCGATGATTGCGAGCGTCAGTGGCAGGCGCAATGTGACCGTCAGCCCGGCGCCAGGCCTGCTGCCGATATCAATCGATCCGCGCAGCCCCTCCACGCTCCTCCTCACAACGTCCATCCCCACGCCGCGCCCCGATACGGATGTCACCTCACGCGCCGTCGAGAATCCCGGCGCGAAGATCAGCGCGAAGATTTCGCTCTCGGATAATCGGGCGGAGCTGTCGATCAGCCCGCGCTCGATTCCGCGCGCCCTCACCCGGTCCACGTCCAAACCGCGCCCGTCGTCAGAGATTTTGATCACCACGTTCGCGCCCGAATGGCGCGCTGAAAGGTGAATGGTGCCGGTCGGAGGTTTACCCGCCGCGACGCGCACTTCCGGAGTCTCGATGCCGTGGTCCATGCTGTTCCGGATCAGATGTACCAGCGGATCGTTCAACTGATCGATGACCGTCTTGTCCAGCTCCGTCTCGGCGCCCTCGATCGTGAGCTCGACATCCTTATGCAGTTCGATTCCGAGATCGTGGACCAAGCGGCGCGACCGCTCAAACGTCGTTTTGAGCGGCAGCATCCGGATGCTCATCGAGTTGTCTCGAAGCGCGGCGGTGAGCCGATCGACGGATTCGGAAATTTCCAGAATGTCGGGATCGTCCAGGCGTGTCGCGACCTCCCCCAATCGAGCCTGGACCGTCACCAGTTCGCCTACCAGGTTGACCAATTGATCCAATCTCTCCGTGGACACTCGGATGCTCGACACCGCGCTTGCACCGGCAGACGCGCGAATCTCGGAGCCCGCCACCGCTGCTTGGGCGCCCGGACGTGTTCGTCCCGGGCCCACAGGCGCCTCTGGAGCGGACTGCACGATTTCGAGTTCCGCTTCGTCCTCGGCGAAGATAAACACATCCCGGATTGCATCCGCGGTGGATGCAGTGGTTAAAACCATGTCCCAGGCGACGTGGCAGTGCTCAGCGTCCATATCGCGGAGGGGAGGAATCGAAGCGGTGTCGATCCTCACGCGCAGCTCACCCAGTTCGCGCAATTCGCTGAGCAACAGCAGCGGATTCAATCCGTTGATCAGGATGTTGGGCCCGGGTTTGAAACGGATGCGCCACTCCCGCTCCACCCCCTGCTTCACCATCGGGCCAGCTAGGGGAGCGGCCGGCGTTTTCGCACCCTCCCCGGATGCCCCCGTCAAACGGGACAGTTTCGCGAGAATGCCGGCTGAACGGGCTTGATCCACTTCGCCGCGCCCGGCCGAGGCGTCCAGCATGGTTTTAATTTGATCGCCCGCCGCGAGCGTCAGATTGATCAGCTCAGGTGTTGCCTCGAGCCGCCCATCGCGCAAGCGGTCAAACGCGGTCTCAAGGTTGTGCGCGAACGCGGCGATATCGTCAAAGCCGAACATCGCCCCCGAGCCTTTAATGGTGTGCAAAGCTCGAAACGCCCGCCCCACCAGCTCACGATCTTCGCGGTTCTGATCCAGCTCAAGCAGCGCCGATTCCAGTTCGGCCAGCAACTCCCGAGCCTCTTCCTGGAAAGCCTGCTTGTATTTGTCCATCATCCAAGCACTCTCTTGACTACAGCCAGCAGTTGTTGCGTCGCGAATGGCTTCACGATCCAGCCCGTGGCCCCGGCCGCTTTCCCCTCCTGCTTGCGCGAGTCATGCGACTCGGTGGTCAGCATGATGATCGGAATGCCTTTGTACGAAGGGTTGGCGCGCACTTTTCGGATCAGTTGGATTCCGTCCAGATTCGGCATATTCAAATCCGTGATCACCAGACTCACGCCATTCGTCAGCTTGCTCAATGCATCGTTGCCGTCCACGGCTTCGATCACGGTATAACCGGCATCCGACAGCGTGAATTTGACCATCTGCCGGACACTCGCCGAATCGTCGACCGTGAGAATTGTCTTGGCCATCCCTTCATTCCTCGATGGCCGGGTCCGAATGCTTCCCCAGCCCAGGGAACTGTTCAAAACCTGCCTGGCGCACAGCCGGGGATAATGCCTCCGGCAGCGCGACCACGAATTTCACGCCCGCCCGCTCGGCTTCTTTTCCGGCCGACCAGATCAATTGCATGGCGCTCAGGTCGAGACTCGTGAGCTGTTCCAAATTCACATGCAGCTCCCCCCCGCCGGCTAACCCCTCGAGGAGCGCTTCCTTGAGTTCCGACGCTGAGGCGATGTTGGACTCGCCTTCCAGACGGATCAGCGAGTGGGATTCCTGGGATGCGCGAGTTACCGGCAATTCGTACTCCTCGACAAAAAGCGCGCACTTCTGACAGAGCACGCTACGGGTGAAAAGGCAGTCGCCGAGATCGGTGCGAAGCCACTTCGATCTCTTGGCTGTTCTATCGGCGCTTCCGATCTTTCCGACATATCCCACGGGGGCTACCAGTCGGAATCAAAAGTGCCGCCGTACAGCTGGACGCCAAAGTGGCTCCCGTCAATTCGCGCCACTCGCGCCACGCCCCAGGACGAAAACGGTTTCGCCGGATCGTCCTGCAGTTCGATTTCCACAGTGACCTGTTCATCCATGGCCAACGCTGATGACTGTTCGATATGCAGCAGCATTCCGAAGCTGCTGATGTTGGTGGCCGTCCCAGGCAGGGTTCTTCCGCCGCTGGTGTGGACGACGGCGCCGGCCTGAATCGGGTAGCGCTGTTCTTTTCTTCGTTCGCCGGGTTCGCGATCCATCTGGTTTCTCCTTACCCTGCTCGAGAGTTCTCATCGGCATCGGCCAGGATTTGAAGAGCGGTAACGTCGCCGTTTTCGAGCTTCAGTTGCAGTTTTTCGCCGATGAGACTTTGGCGCTGGATGCTATGACTGAGGCAACCGAGCCGGTCCCAGCCGCAATGGGTCGATTCCGGGCGGAGATTGCAGTTTGGGCGCAACGTGGAGCTGTTCTAAGGTCCCACGGGTTTTTGCTGGTCCTGAACGTGCAACCTGATCATCTCGACGGCCCGGTTTTTCACTTACATTCCGGCCGAGAAGGAGACCAAATGAAACCCAGCACCAAAGACCAGGTGGAAGGCAAGTTCCACGAAATCAAAGGCAAAGTCAAGGAAAAGACCGGCCAAGCCACCAATGATCCGGACTTGATGGACGAAGGCACCGTCGAAAAAGTCGGCGGAACGGTTCAGAAGAAAATCGGGCAGGTGGAGAAGGTTTTCGAGAAATAATTACTTTGCATTGCTTCCCAGGCTGACGTTGAAACTGTTGCTCGAAATCCCGCCGGACTGAATCACCACCGCGTAGGTTCCGTCCGGCTGTTCGGGCAGCTGCAAAATCAGGCTGAACACACCTACCAAACCGGGTACTAAATTCGCCGAGAGCACTGCCACGGGCTGACCTCCGAGTGATGCACTCAAAGGAAGAACGGGAACTGCCGGCAAATATTCGGCTGCTGCCGCGCCAGTGGCAACGGCAGGCGCGGTGGGACCTAAACCGGTCGCGAACAGAACCAACTTTCCATCGGATCCCTCGGGCACCACCGCCCCAAAAATTCCCGGAGCGCTCTTCTGAATCGGGAGCGCCACCGATGCCGACGCACTCTCGCCGCATGCCACCGACACCGCCGCCATACCGGGCTCAATTTCGTACGGCACTTGCGCGTTGATTTGCCGGGCGCTCGCGGAAAGTACAGGCGCCGTTAGGCCATTGATGAAAACTTGCGCGGCTAAATTCGTTCCGTACAGCGAAATGATCGAACCCGGCGCCACCGGCGGCACGCCGTTTCCAGCAGCGTTCACAATCGCGGCGATGGCCGGCGCATCCCTGAGCCCAAATACCGCGAGCGAATTCGCCCCGCCCACATACACCTTGCCATTCGCGATCGTGGGCGTCGAGAATTTGATGTAGCTTCCGAAATCTCCCCGATAGAGTTCATTCGCAAGATTCCCGGCATCGTAAGCATGCAACCCATCTGCCCAAATCACCCAGACAATTCCGTTCTTCGATCCGCCGCTGGAAATGCCAGGCACCGCGCCCAGGTAAGAACCGGCGTCGCCGCTTTGCGAAGACGGACTCGCTGCCAGCTGGCCATTCAAAATCGGAAATGCCTTCAACGCCCCATTTCTCGGCGCGAAATAAACCGTGTGATTGAAGTAAGCGGGAACGCCGAACAGCGGACCCACGGCGGTGGGAAGCGACTGCACGATTTGATTGTCGCTGTCCAACGCGAAATGCCCCATCGCATCCCGATCCAGCAGATAGAGGCGGCCTTCTTTTCCGCCGGTAATGAGCAAATGCGGATGCTGCGGCGATCCGGCCAAATCCGGAACCAGCAGCGCTCCGCTTGATCCCAAATCGAGGTCTTTTACATCGAGTAGCGCTGCGTTGAATGGCGTAAAGTAATCCGCAACAGACAACCCGTGCTTGGTCGAAAGTTTCACCACGCTATCGCCCAGATCCGATCCCCCGCGATCCGCGTCGAACGTTCCGTTTCCCGTAACGACATAGATATTCCCGTCCTCGTCAGCGGCAGGCGCGGCTCCGCTTTGCCAGATGGATCCCGCTTCCCAGTTCGGACTGCTCACGTACACCGACTTCCGTTGCAGCGTCGCCGCATCGTAGCCGATCACCCATCCGTGGTAATTTCCCGAATCGCAGTTCGACGACCAGGTCGTGTAGACCACACCGCTCAGCAGGAGCAATCCGGCGCGCTCTTTATATAGCCAGGGATGGAAAGTCACCACCGAATTCCCATCGCCGCTTCCCGGCGCTGTGGCTTCGATTTCCACCGGACTGCCGGCTCTTTCCAGACCTGTTGTCACATCCAGCGCGTGCAGCCGATGCACGAAAGTCTGACCGAAATTCTCCAGCGTCATTGCCGCTACATACAAAGTTCCGGTCTGCGGATCGATTACCGGAGTGCTCGTAACCCCAGCCTCAGGCGTAATCACACGGCATTGCATTGCGTCGGAGGAAACCGAAGTGACGCCGGCGGCCGGATTCAGGAAGCTGGTGTGCCACAGCGGCGCGGCGTTCGATGCGGAATTGCTGTCGGCATCGAAGGCGTAGACGCTATCGTGCTCGGTGGCGACGAACACGACGTTGTGGATGCCTTTACCGGCAATATTCAAACCCCACAGGTACAGGGGCTGCGCGTAAACCTGACCGTCCACATCGTAGCTGAACAGTTTCGCGAAATTGGTGGAGACGTTGGCCGGCGTAAGAACGGTTTCGCTCAAATTCTGGCCAGTTCGCGCGAGGTCGTTGTGATACGTAAGAACGTTGACCTGGCCGTCCAGCGAGACGGCAAGGCACCAAAGCGCTGCTGTTCGAGCCCGCATCGACATGAGTTCTATTACTTGTACGACGCGCGTCGCACGAAAACCTAACGTACTAAGAAAGAATTGTAACGCTAGGGCTTCGCATGGATCTACTAAATGGGGCCGCACAAAAAGGGGTGGAAATATGAAATCATTTGCCGTGCTTTTCTTAGTCGCGCTGATCGGATGCTCTACCAGCGCTACCAAATCTCCGGATGTCGCAGGCAGCATTCGCAAGTCGCTGGATGGCGCAAATCTCAAAGACGTATCCGTGAGCCAGGACCGCGACAAAGGCGTTGTGACACTGGGCGGCCACGTGGCAGCCGACGCGGATAAAGCCCAAGCTGAATCCATCGCCAAATCCATCGCGGGTTCTGAAGTTGTGGCGAACCAGATCGCGGTAGTTCCGCCTGGCGCATCGAGCGACGATAAGAAAGTGAACTCCGACATCGACGCAGCTATCGAAAAGAATGTGGACGCTGCGTTAATCCAAAACCGGCTGAAGAAGGGCGTGAAGTACGAAGTAAAGAACGGCGTCGTAACCCTCAGCGGCGAAGTTCCCTCCCAAACCCTCCGCACCCAAGCCCAAAATATCGCCGCGGCAGTTCCGAACGTCCAGCAAGTAGTCAACGAACTGCAAGTCAAGAATCAGAAGGCGACCTCCAGCAACTAGCTACACCCAAACCGAACCGCGACCGCAAGGAAGCGCTACCACGACAGGAACGGACATTACCTCCCTGGCCGTCGCGGTCCTCCGATCCTGATAGTCTAATAAGTGCCATGAAAAAGATCGGGATCGTTTATGGTATGGAAAATACGTTCCCGGGCGCCCTGGTGGACCGCATCAACTCCCGCCATTTGCCCGATGTGCGTGCTGAGCATATCCACATCGGCGGCATCCGGATGGCGGAGCCCAGCGGCTACGCGGTAATCGTCGATCGCATTTCGCACGACATTCCCTTTTATCGCGCCTATTTGAAAAACGCCGCGCTCGGCGGAACGCGCATCATCAACAATCCTTTCTGGTGGGGCGCCGACGACAAGTTTTTCAATTATTCGCTCGCCTCGAAGGTAGGCGTAGCCGTCCCGCGCACCGTTCTGCTGCCGCACAAATCGCATCCCGCCGGAACAACGGATCAATCGATGCGCAACCTGATTTATCCATTGAATTGGGACGACATTTTTCAATACATCGGATTCCCGGCATTCCTGAAACCCTTCAGCGGCGGGGGCTGGAAGAACGTATATAAAGTCGATTCGCCCGAGCAGTTGTTCGCCGCCTACGACGATACCGGCGATCTGTGTATGACGCTTCAGCAGGCCATCGATTTCGATCTCTATTTCCGTTGCTATGTCGTCGGCCAAAAGAAGGTTCACGTCATGCAGTACGATCCGCGCCAGCCGCATCAGGATCGTTATGTTCGCGAACCGCGCCATGTCGCTCCGGCGCTGCATGCCCGCGTGGTTCGCGACGCCATGACGCTGTGCCAAGCGCTCGGTTACGACTTGAACACCGTCGAATTCGCGGTCCAGGACGGGATTCCCTACGCGATCGATTTTATGAATCCGGCGCCAGACGCGGATTACCACTCCGTCGGTCCGGAAAATTTCGAATGGATTGTCGACGCCGTCGCGGACCTCGCCATTGCGCAGGCTCTCGAAGGTCCTCATGTCATCGACGAACTCCGCTGGGCAAAGTTCATCAATCCGGGATCCAAAGGCGCGGGAGCCGCCGGATGAATCCTTTCCGAACCGCGACCCCAAGGAAGCGCTACCCCGATCCATCCCTCTTATGAAACCCAGCTTCACCATCGGGATCGAAGAAGAGTACCAAACCATCGATCCGGAAACGCGCGATCTCCGCTCCCACATCGACATGGAGATCATCGCCAAGGGCAAGGCGATCCTCAAAGAGTCGATTAAGCCCGAGATGCACCAGTCCGTGATTGAAGTGGGCACGGGCGTCTGCAACGATATCGAGCAAGCGCGCGAAGAGCTGATCGGCCTGCGCCGCGATATGATCAAGCTCGCCAAAGCCGGTAATCTCCGGCTGGCCGCCGGCGGAACGCACCCGTTCGGCGATTGGCGCAAGCAGGAGATTTATCCGGACCAGCGCTATCTCGACATCGTCGAAGACATGAAGATAGTCGCGCGCGCCAACCTGATTTTCGGCTTGCACGTGCACGTCGGCATCGAGGACCGCGAGACCGCCATCCACCTGATGAACGCCGCGCGCTATTTCTTGCCCCACATTCTGGCGCTCTCCACCAATTCGCCTTTCTGGCTCGGCATGGACACCGGCCTCAAATCCTATCGCTGCAAAGTCTTCGACAAATTCCCGCGCACGAACATCCCGGACTATTTTCCAAGCTGGGGCGAGTACGAAAGCTTCGTCAATCTGTTGGTCCAGACCAAGTGCATCGACAATGCGAAGAAAATCTGGTGGGACATCCGGCCGCACCCGCATTTTCAAACGCTCGAATTCCGCATCTGTGACATCCCGATGCGCGTTGAGGAAACTTTGGCCATCGCGGCGCTGATTCAAGCCACCATCGCGAAACTTTACAAGCTCCACGCCGCCAATCAAGGCTTCCGCCTCTATCGCCGCGCGCTGATTATGGAAAACAAGTGGCGCGCCGTGCGCTACGGCCTGGATGGCCATCTCATCGATTTCGGAAAACGCGTCGAAGTCCCAGTGCGCGATCTGATCTATGAGTACCTCCATTTCGTCGACGACGTCGTCGACGAACTACGCTCGCGCAAAGAGATCAACTACATCCACCGGATCCTCGAAATGGGAACCGGCGCCGATCGCCAACTGCGCGTCTTCCGCGAAACCGGCGACCTCACCAAAGTCGTGGATTTCATGATCCAGGAAACCGAAGTCGGCGTGGTAGAAAAGGACAAAACACAGGCCAACATCGCTACATGAAGAACAACGGACATTTCGATCCTGAACTAACTCCCGGCGCGCGCAACGCCGTGCGCGTTTGCCTCCGTATCCAGCCATCGGAAAAAGTCACGGTGATCACCGACGAAGCCTGCCGCGAAATCGCCGCCAGCATCATTCGCGAGATCGAAGAAGTCGGCGCGCCGTATCATGCCTTCGTCCTGGAAGAGATCACCCAGCGTCCCATGTCCGACATGCCGCAGGCGATTCTCGATGATATGGAATCAAGTGCCGTCAGCATCTACGCCGTGCAAGCCCAACCCAACGAATTGAAGACCCGCATGCAAATGACCGACGTGGTGAATCGCCGCAAAATGCGCCACGCCCACATGGTCAACATCGAAAAGCGCATCATGCTCGAAGGTATGCGCGCGGACTACGACAAGGTAGACGAGCTAAGCCGGAAAGTGTGGGAAATCGCGACTGCCGCGCAAACGGTCCGCGCAACCACTGCCGCCGGCACCGATGTCACCGCGACGCTGAACAAGAACTACAAGTGGATCAAAACCAGCGGCATCATCAGCGTCAACAAGTGGGGCAATCTCCCGGGCGGCGAAGTCTTCACCACCCCAGGCGAAGTGAACGGAACATTTGTAATCGACGGCGTCGTCGGCGATTACTTGTGCGCCAAATACGGCGACCTGCGCGACACGCCGCTGACTATCCAGGTGAAAGGCAATCGCGTGGTGGAAGCGAAATCAAAGAACCAAGAACTGGAGCAAGAGTTCTGGAAGTACACGCATACGGATGAAAACAGCGACCGCGTCGGCGAATTCGCCATCGGTACCAACCTCGGCCTGCGCGGCGTAATCGGCAACATCCTGCAGGATGAGAAACTCCCCGGAATCCACATGGCCTTCGGCAATCCTTACGGAGCCCACACCGGTGCCGACTGGTGGTCCGGCACGCACATTGATGTCGTCGGCCGCAACTTCAACATCTGGGCCGACGACCGCCAGATCATGTCCGCCGGCAAATTCCTGATCTAATGACGACGTGGCGCACGCACTCGTGCGTGCCGCGTTCACACTCATGTGAACGCAAGCTAGCTTTATGATCCCCGACCTACGCCACCGCTTTAACCAATCCTTCACCCCAGAAAAATACCAACTCTTTCTCTCCGAACTCACACATCGCAGCGGCACCCCGATCTCCTTCCGCAATTGCGAGACACCGTGCTTCTTCCCAGAGCCGCTCATCCACAAAATGGTTGAATACGGCAAAGACCTCCTCGCGCAACTTTCGGATCCCGCCTACTTGGCCGCCTCCGCCGCATCCATCCCGCCTGAATACAACGTCCCAAACGAAACCCCGCATCCCCTGTTCATCCAAGTCGACTTCGGCATCGACCAAAATCTAGAGCCGAAGTTAGTCGAGATCCAAGGATTCCCCTCGCTCTACGCCTATCAGCCCGTAGTCGCCGAAACCTATCGCGACGTTTACGGCCTCGACCCAAATCTGCGGACCTTCCTTGGCTCCGGAGACTACTGGCAAACGCTCCGCCGCGCGATTGTCGCGGATCACGACCCCGAAAACGTGATCCTGATGGAAATCGATCCGTACCACCAAAAAACGCTGCCCGATTTTCTCCTGACCGAAAAATATCTCGGCGTAAAACCAGTCTCGCTCACGGACATCCGCAAACGCGGCAATCGATTGTTCCATGGCGACGTGCCCATCCACCGCATCTACAACCGCGTCATCGTCGACGAACTGCAGCGCAAACAAATCCAACCCGCTTTCGATTTCCGCGATGACCTGGACGTCGAATGGGCCGGTCATCCCAACTGGTATTTCCGGATCAGCAAATTCTCGCTGCCTTTTTTCGATCATCCGAGCGTCCCCAAAACCTGGTTCCTCAATCGCCTCGCAACAATTCCGGACGATCTCGAAGACTACGTCCTGAAGCCTCTCTATTCCTTCGCCGGATTGGGCGTGGTCATCGGACCAACGGAAGAACAGCTCACCGCGGTCGATCCCTCGCAATTCATCCTGCAGGAAAAAGTCGACTTCGCGCCGGTCATCGAGACGCCGCACGGAGGAACCAAAGCCGAAGTCCGCGTGATGTACATCTGGCCCGATGGCGCCACTCAGCCCGAAGCCGTCATGCTCATCGTCCGCATGGGCCGCGGCAAAATGATCGGCGTCGATCACAATCGCGATCTCGAATGGGTCGGAGCATCCGCCGGCTTCGTCGGATAAAGGGTGCTAAGCTCGAAGCAAGTGCAGCCGTCCACCCGGCTCCAACCGCAGGCGTACAGCGCTTTTCGATGCATCGGCGCCGACTGCGAAGATACTTGCTGTATCGGTTGGGGCGTCAACGTCGATCGACCTACGTACGAAGCCTATCAGCGCTTGAACGATCCCGAGTTGCACCGGCTCGTCACAATTAACCAGGCGAACACCGGCAACGACGACAACTATGCGCGCATCACCATCTCGGGCGACGGCTGCCCCTTTCTCGCCGAAGGCCTCTGCTCCATTCAGAAAAAGCTGGGTGAATCGTACCTTTCCAAAATGTGCGCCACGTATCCGCGCGTGATGAGCATGGTGGATGATGTGCTCTATCGCTCGCTCCACATGTCGTGCCCGGAAGCCGCCCGCGTGATGCTGCTCAATCCGAGTCCAATCTCGTTTGAGGAAGCCTTCTTCGAACAAAATGGTCAGCGCCTGGCAAATCTAGGATTGCTCAACACGCAAAGCGACAAGTACACCGATAAACCGTACGCCTACTTCCGTGAAATCCGCGCTCTCATCATCTGGATCCTGCAAAACCGCGCTTACCCGCTCTGGCAGCGGATGGTGATCCTGGGATCACTCTGCGATCAGTTGGATCAATCATCCACCGGCGAAATTCCGCAGGTCTTGGATGGCTATCGCGATGCGATGACACGCGGCCTCTTCAACGAATCGCTCGCGCAACTCCAACCTCGGCCAGCCTCGCAGCTCGAGGTTATCGTCGAAATGATCGTCGCCCGCATCAGCTCCGATTTCACCAGCCAACGCTTTCGCGAATGCTACCAGGAGTTCATGCGCGGCTTAGGCTGGACGCCGGAATCAAGCTTCGACGCGATCGGCGAACGCTTCGCCCGCGCCTATTCGGATTACTACGCTCCATTCATGCGCCAGCACGAACACATGCTCGAGCATTATCTAGTGAACTACGCGCACAGCCGCCTTTTCCCCTTTGGACCCCAGGAAACCAGTCAAAACTTGAGCGCCGAAAAAGTGGTGAACACCATCGCCAAGCAATACATGCTGATGGCGGTGAATTACTCACTGGTGAAAGCAGTTCTGATCGGCCAAGCGGGCTTCCATCAGGCCGAGTTCGGTACCGCGCACGTAATCAAAGGCGTTCAATCGTGCGCAAAGACCTTCGAGCACAGCGTTGCTTTCCCAGCGATTGCACTCAAAATCCTCGCCGATCACGGATTGCAAACCTGCGTCAGCCTGGCGATCCTTCTACAAAACTAATCTTCATCACCAGCGCCACTCCTGATTCGAAAATAGCGTCCGCCATAGGTCCGCTTGGCGATCCGGTTGGTTGCAATTTGCGAAAGGTTTATCGGCGATGCTCTCCAACTTGAAATGATACGGAGGATCCCAACGAACCAGGAAATAAAGGCGAAGATCCGCTTCCTCCTTCCGCCGTGGATTTGCCGGATCCACTTCCACCCGCCAATGACCGAATGCCTGGCAACGCATCGTGGTCCCAAAGTACCCCACGATCAAATTGGAATGAAGATCTTGATGCCATCGCCGCAGCGCGGGCGATGCGGACCATGCAGCACTTTCCTCCCACGGACGCGTCAACCATTCGTCCACGAAGTCGTGCGGACTCAACGCAACTGGGTCCACGCGCCGCACTGCATCTCCCTCGATCAGGAAATGCCGAATCGCTTCCCGATTGTGTACCCGACTGTCCGCGCTTGCCTCGGCAAACTCAACCAGCACGTCAATTGGCGGATTGCTCTCCCTGGCATCTTGCCCGATGCTTCCTACGATAAATACGTCCCCGCGCAGATAAGCTGACTCAGTGCGATCGATCAGCAGCCTCGATTCCGGGAAATCCACTCGCCAGACTCGATAATAAACAGGATGCCAACTTGAGGCGCAGCCCCAAGTGTTCCCAAGAGTTAA
>Ga0070734_10002213_pt1 | contig 24535 bp, 18 predicted proteins | sample Coa_R1_8_FD_66444 | JGI IMG/M metagenome (GOLD analysis project Ga0070734, IMG submission 66444) | Surface soil microbial communities from Centralia Pennsylvania, which are recovering from an underground coalmine fire - Coalmine... | ecosystem: Environmental > Terrestrial > Soil > Unclassified ...
CGTTCGCGATCCACGCGATGTTGCGGTTTCGTTCTACTTCTACAACCTGAAGGCCGGCGTTATACCGGACGGGTACGCGATGGACGAATTCGTCAGCCGCTTTGTCGCCGGGAATGTGGTTTCGTACGCAGACCGGGTCGGCTGTTGGGAAGATCACGTGCTGAGTTGGGTGAGGCTGCGGCAGGGCAATCCGCGATTCCTCCTATTGCGGTACGAGGATTTGCTGACGGACGCTGCTAAGGAACTCGCCAAGATCGCAACCCTGTTCGGAATTGATGCCACACCCGAGCGATTGGAACGCGCGTTGCGACTTAGTTCTGCGCCTCATATGCGCTCTCTGGAGAAAAAACAGTCCAAGGAGTGGGGCGCGACGAAGGGCACCCGACAGGATATTACCTTCGTTAGGGATGCCAAAGCCGGAGGATGGCGAAAGAAACTCTCTCCAGCAGCAGTTCGGATTATCGAACAAGCGTGGGGATCAACGATGAAGGAACTAGGGTACGACCTAACTGCCATAAGTGAGCCTCATCACCTCATTGGCAGAACTTAGCGCGTTATCTTCATTATGGATAACTAAGCCTTGACAACGCAAGTTAACTGGCCTATGGTGTGTGCCTCTCGTCCGTCTGTTTCATTGGCACTGCTTCTGACAGTTCGGAACTCTTGAAAGGATCCTAAAATGACCCAACGATCTTCGGCTGCTGCCATCTGGCCTTCCGGTGTTGCTTGGTCCCGATGGGCACTCATTCTGTTTATCTCATTTTCTGCCTCGTTAGCGATCTCTCAGTCATGCGGGCCCCCAGCGTACTCCTGCGTTGCCCAGTGCGCATCCGGTGGCACTGGAGCGTGTTCAGCAAGCCAGACCCCGAACACTGCTCCCTTTTCTGGGCAAAGCGGGTTGAACCAGATCGGATATGACGCATCTCTGAATCCGTCAGCAGTGCCAGTTCTCAGGGCCTCCGATGCAAGCGTTTTGGGGGGACATTCGCCCAGTTCCACCCCCAGTGGAGGGGATGGTGACGAGGTTTTCAACTGCGCTGGCCGGGCTGATACCAGCGGCGACTGTAAGAACGCAACCCTTCGCTACTTGGCTGTTACGTACGGAGGTGCGCCATTTGTCATGGGGATTCAGACTGCGCCAAGCTTTCGTGTCGTTGCGCCATTGTCGGCGAACGGCACCGGCTATCCGAATCCCTCCGGCCCCTTCACTTGGAGTCATCAGGAGCCAAACATCGCTTATCTGGAAGCTCCGAACAATGCAGCTCCGAACACTGGGGACCCGACTATTTATAAGCTGACTTACATCTGGGATGGCGTTGACGGTCACTCACCGACGTTAAATGCACAGACAGTGTTCTACGATATTGGCAAAACTTGCCCCTTCCTGCCAAACGGAACCAATTATAATGAGGCCTGGAACGGTTCCCTTTCGGTTGACTACAAGGACGACGTGTTCACTTATAGCTCATCGAATGTCAGAGGGGGAGCGGGGACGGCGTCGGTTACTAATGGCTCCGCCGTGTTCACCGTCAGCAGATTCACGCTTGCAACGGACGGATCCCTAGTTGACGCTGTCATCAAGCTAGGCGGGGTGCCATACACTATTGCAGGTGTCACCTCCGGATCTTCCGGCACGCTTACAACCTCCTATGCGGGTACAACGAACAGCATGGTGGCCGCTCAGGTTCCCAGCGGGCAGGGCACAGGCATCTACGTAATCGCATTAAAGCACTCGGATCAGTCGTGCGCAGTCTACAACACCTACACCGGCGCGGTGCAGGCGAACGGTTCGTTTTCTGGAGGAGCGATCGACTCCGGGTGCCATGGCATGTACGTACACGATACCCGGATGTATCGCGACGGGCAATACACAGAGGTTGCGGGAGCCTCGACCGGGATGAGTTGTGGAAACACCAGCAATTTCTGGGAAACGGGAACTACCCACGCGGTGAGCTGCACGGCGGAGACAACACAGAACGTGCCACTCTGCGGTGGTCACGAAGCTCATGGCTGGCATTACGGGGTGGCCATCAATAATCCCTGGTTTACGAGATTCGATCCCGCGACCGCTAATACCCAGAGCATGCTTCCTTCCTTTGGTGAGATTGAGGGAAACTGTGAGGACCATTTCAGCTGGAATAACGCAGGCTACGCAAGCTTCCCAATTGACACTCAGATAATCGTTGGCTCCAGCGCTAATAACAACTACTCAAGTTCACCCACCGGGTCATCCTGGAGTGTACCTGGTCAAAATGAGGTGTACGGCCTCGCACAGAACGGGACGTTGATACGATTTGGACATAACTTTATTCTAGGTCCCGGAAATAACGTAGGGTGTGGAACTAACAACGTCGGCCCATTCGACTATTACTTCACTGCGCAGTATGCCATCGGTGCGGTGAGCCAAGATGGCCGTATGTTCTCGGTCAGCTCGAGTATGCTGGGACAGCTTGGGGACGGAGTGTGCCAATCGCAGCATAATTGCAGAGATGTGGACGGGCACACCCGAGCTGATGTTTTCGTCTACTACCTAGGCATCCCGTAATGTGAGCGCACTTGTCCTAGAGAAAGATAGAGGGATTCTTTACTTGCATTCTTGACTCGAAATTCATGAGATATTCAAAACCATGAGATCCCCCCCAGCCCCATGGGAACAACTACTCTTGACGTTGTCGCGGACAGGCCGCGTACTTAGTGGACGCCAGATTGCCGGCAGGGGAGTTACCGTTTTCCCCGATGATGTCTTTCTCGTTTCGTATCCGAGATCTGGCAATACTTGGACGAGATTTCTGCTTGGGAACCTGATCGATCAGAAAGAGTCTGTCAGCTTCTTGAATGTCGAATCGCGTATCCCTGAGATTTACTTCAACAACGATCGTTTTATGCGGGGACTTCCCCGCCCTCGAATGTTAAAGAGTCACGAGTGTTTTCAGCCCCATTATCCACGGGTAATCTACTTGGTGCGCGATCCGAGGGACGTGGCAATTTCCTTCTATCACCACAACGTCAAAGCCGGGAACGTTCCGGACGGTTACTCGATGGACGAATTCGTACCGCGTTTCGTCGCGGGTGAATTCGATCGGAAGTTTGGCTCGTGGCGAGACAACGTGATGAGTTGGACTACGTTGAGAGGCGATGATGCGAACTTCATCATGCTACGGTATGAGGACATGAAGACCGATACGGTGGCAGCGGTGCGCAGGATTGCCGAGTTTCTGCAGCAATGCGATTTTCGGCAGATCGATTCCTCGCCGGAGGCAATTCGGCGGGCGATCGAATTGAGCTCACCAGAGCGAATGCGGGAACTCGAAAGGAAAGAGGCGGGTTCGTGGGTTCTCACAAGAGGGACGCGCAGCGACAAGCCTTTCGTTCGTTCGGCCACGACTGGAGGCTGGAAATCGCAACTATCGCCTCTCTCGGTGGATACGATTGAATCGGCTTGGGGCGGCTTGATGCAGCGACTGGGGTATGAACTTATCTCCGAAGGAAATGCCTCGATCACTGAAACTTCGTCTTATCAGGGGCCAGTTCGTGGCTGAGGATACACTTCAACCGACGAGTTCCTGGCCGAAGCGTGTGCTACGCGGAATTATCCCCAGGTTCTTGCTGAAGCAGCGGAGCATCGTTCTCCGTCTCGGACCGAAAGCTGGAAGAACATACGCGAGGTTGTGCCTGCGCGACGTGCTGGGAGTACGGACGGAGAATATTCGTGCTGCGGCGCCAACGGCACGCAGTTTCTTATTTGTGTGCTTCGGCAACATCATGCGCAGCGCGATGGCGGAATTCATGATGCGCAAGGCACTCGTTGAAGATGCAGGAGGACAGTCGGAACAGATTCTGATTATGTCGGCGGGGGTACACGCGAGACCGGGCCGGGAGGCGCATGAATGGGCGCAGCAGGCGGCCGGCGAACTGGGAGTCTCGTTAGCGCGGCATCGAGCAAAACAAGTTACCCCCGAGATGATTGAAGCTGCGGATTGTGTATTGGCAATGGACTTTCAGAACAAGGCGGAACTGTTAGCTCTTTTTCCGGAGGCGGAAGACAAGATTTTCATGCTGAGTGCGTATGCCGAAAATGATTGGAAATATCGTGAAATCCCCGATCCCTATCTGGGCGATTTAGAAGCAACTCGTTACTGCGCGCGACAATTGCAGATTTGCGTTCGAAACTTGATCTCGGCAACCCTACTTGCCTCGGATAAGCCTGTGCTGCAACGCTGAACCATCCCTTCAGTGCGCAAATCGAGATCGAAAAAAGTTGCGGATTCCGGCAAGACCTGGGCGAGGATCTGAAATCCAAAGGTCGTCGTAACACATGCCGGGGCGCCACGGTAAGGCCATCTCGAAAAAACTGGGCCAAAAGTCTGGATAATGGCCAGGCCAGTGTTGAGGACGCCCAGCCCGTATGTTGCTAAGGTGTGTCAGTTCGCCCAGCGCCCGGCGGCATAATACGTTTTCTCGATACCTGATTTGATTCGGGGGCTGGATTCCTTGCAGGCACCAATCGATGAGATACAGCGGATAGTCGATTCCGGAGGCGATGGGCAACCCGATCGAACCCCACGGACGTCCGTTGACTTCCATTAAGATCAACCGACCATCGGGCGCTTGTTTGTACTCCACCATCGCGATTCCCTCGAAGCCCATCTTCGTGACGAGTTCGACGCTACTCGAACACAAGGTAGGATCGAGATTTACCGACTGACGAGCGCTGCTGGCCGAACCGCGTGGGTCGACCTCTCGAATTCTTTTCCACTGGAATGGTAAGAACGATTTGCCGCCTATGACAAAACACGAGAAGCCGATGCCAACACCATTTACGAACTCCTGGATCAATACATCTCCCGCCGCTCTTGTCCGTTCAGTCACTCTGGCATGAAGTTCCTGTTCTGAGTAGGCGTAGACTACTGAGCCGAAAACTGCCTTCCTGTTGAGCCAGCGTACGGAGTAGCGATCCTTTACAACCACCGGGAAAGAACTCGCCTGCCATCGAGACAAGTCACTCGGCCCAGCCATGATGGCAGTTTTAGGGACACTTATGCCGATGGATTGTGCGAGTTCGATCGTGCGAAGTTTGTCGGAAGAGAATTCCAGGGCACTCTCGGAGGGAACTGCGAGTTTGGAGATTCCCGAAAAACGTTCCCGCGCATCGGAAATCGGTCCCAGTGTCCAATCAGTGACGGGAATAATGAGATCAATGTTACTTGCGCGGGCGAAATCGACGATTGCGTCGACGAAGGCCTCGGGGGCGTCGGTAGAAACCGGATAATCGAAGACCAGTCGACAGTAGCGGGAGAGCTTGGCTGCAGCGAAGATACCGCGGTTTGCTCCCACAGCGACCCAATACCCGGCACGCCCGGCGGAGCGCGTTACAGCGAGCGCAGCCGAACTATGTCCATCCAGGACGAGTATTCGCGTCAAATTGGTCGCCTCGAAAACAACTAGATTTTCCGCCCAGCAAACGCGCATTCCAGGTTCCAACGAAGTCCGGCAACCGTCTTCGTAGGATGAATGCGCTTCAATCGCAGAGGATCATCGCCCAGCCTTGTCACTCCACTGGTGGTTGTGACTGCGGAGTCATACCCCAGAGCGCGGCATTGTTCCACGGTCTGTGCACTCCAGTGTGGAGAGAGTGCGGGGCATGGGTAGGAAAAGTGTCTGATCGAAACATTCAATTGCGACTCAAGTCGCCGCTTGGATTCTGCAAGTTCTGTTTGCGCCTCGTCTTTTTCGATGTGTGCCATATTCGGATGGGTCATCGTGTGGGACCCCACAATGTGACCGTGTTGAAGCAGCCCTTTCAACTGATCGATACTCATCATGAGCGACCCTAAGAAACTCGGTATGGAAGTGGCTAACTCCCGCTCACAACGGCGGACGAAATCGTCCTGCATTTTCCCGCTGAAACGACAGCAATCATCACACGCGGCAAGGTAGGCTTTCTCTCGAGTCGTAGAATCGGCGAGGTTCCAGGTCTCTCCGTGGGAATCGGTCCAGACCGCCTGAGTCGTTTTGCGAAAAGTCCAGCGAAGGCGGCTTGGCCAGGGAAGCTTTTTGTTTTCGATGCAATCTACAGTGGCATAAAAGGTAGCCGGAATGCCCAACTCGTTGAGAATCGGCATCGCAACGTCGTAGTTGTCGGAGTAGCCGTCGTCAAACGTGACCACGACGGACCTGCGGGACAATCTGTCGCCGACCCGACCCTTACTTGTCAGTTCGCCAAGGCTGATCGGATGGTAATCGCGGGCCAGCATCTCCATCTGATGACGAAACGTTGATTCCGAGTGAATGATGCCGCCGAGAGAGTCGATGTATTTGACCGGGTCAGGCTGGACGGCGTGATACATGAGAATCGCGACGCTGGGAGCAGCGACTTCTGCCCCGAGTCGAAGCGCCCTAGTGGCAAGAACTGCGTTTTTCGCCCACTCTCTCATGGATTACCAGATTAACGCGAGTGTGTAATTGCAGTGTAAAACGAGAAGAGGAGGGGAACTTTCATCGCCGGTGCCGGATTCAAAAGCGATACCGAGAGCACTGTCGCCCACATCTCCGTGTATTTGCCGTAGGTAGAAAGCCCCTAAATTTCCCTCGACTGCGCAAGATCTTGCACATCAGTTGAGAGAAAAATTCCTCTTCTTCGATAAAATCTCGATTTAAGCTTTTATCCTTATCAATTTACAGTACAATAGCGAAACCGTAGGCGGCACGGCACTTGCGAAGAGTAAGAGCAGTGCTTGCCGGGTGTGCACTGGGGTGCAACTAGGGTCAGTGACACCGTTTGCAGTTTCGTTAGAATCCCCCCAAACAGCAGTCCGGAAATCGTCATGATTCCCTCTGCGAGACACTGAATTACATGCACTAAATTCAAATTCGATGTATTGGGAGGTTTACGCACTTGTCCGCTTCTACTAGCCATTTGATCGCTCCGCACGGCGGCGAACTCATTAATCTTTTCGTGTCGACGGAGAAAGCCGCAGAATTGAAAGCCCATTCTCGCGAATGGCCATCCTGGGATTTAACTCCGCGTCAAACTTGCGATCTTGAACTGTTAATGACCGGAGGATTTTCTCCGCTCCGCGGCTTTATGAACAAAGCCGACTATGAAGGCGTTTGCCATAACATGCGCCTGGCCAGCGGACTCATCTGGCCGATGCCGATCACGCTCGATGTCACCGAAGAATTTGCGAAGAAGCTCACCCCCGGCAGCAGCAAGGTCGCGTTGCGCGACGCGGAAGGCGTGATGCTGGCTGTATTGCATGTAGAAGAAGTTTGGCAGCCGGATCGGGCTGCGGAAGCCAAAGCAGTTTTCAACAGCACTAGCAAGGCACATCCGGGCGCGGATTATGCGATGAACAAATCCAACCCGTGGTATGTGGGCGGACACGTTGAAGGTCTGCAGGCGCCATCGCACTATGATTTCCGTTCGTTGCGGTTGACGCCAGCGGAGTTGCGCGCCGAGTTCGCTCGTCTTGGATGGCGCCGGGTGGTTGCGTTCCAGACGCGGAATCCCATGCATCGCGCGCACGTGGAACTCACGTTCCGCGCCGCGAAGCAAGTCGAAGCGAATTTGCTGATTCATCCTGTGGTTGGGATGACGAAGCCGGGAGATGTGGATTACTACACTCGCGTGCGCTGCTACCAGTTGCTGAGTTCGAAATATCCGCAAGGCACGCAGAAGCTCTCGCTGCTTCCGCTGGCCATGCGCATGGGTGGACCGCGCGAGGCGATGTGGCATGCATTGATTCGGAAGAATCATGGCTGCACGCATCTGGTGGTCGGACGCGATCACGCAGGTCCGGGGAAAGATACGGACGGTACACCGTTCTACGGTCCGTACGAGGCGCAGGAACTGTTCAAGAAGCACGAATCGGAAATCGGGGTGACCATGGTGCCTTTCAGCATGATGGTGTACCTCGAGGAAGAAGACAGGTACGTGCCCGACGATGAGGTCAAGAAGACGGACCGAGTGCTCAATATCTCGGGTACCGAATTGCGGCGAAGGCTCAACGAGGGAGGCGAGATTCCCGGCTGGTTTACGTATCCAGAGGTCGTGCACGAGCTACGCCGGAGCTTCCCACCTCGCAGCCAGCAGGGCGTGACGATTTTCTTCACCGGACTCTCAGGCTCGGGCAAGTCGACGATCGCGAACGTACTGTTGACCAAGTTCCTTGAGGTCGGCGGCCGTCCCGTGACGTTACTGGACGGAGATTTGGTGCGTAAGCATCTTTCTTCGGAACTCGGATTTTCGAAAGAGCATCGCGACATCAATATCCGGCGCATCGGCTATGTAGCTTCAGAGATTACAAAGAATGGCGGTATCGCCATTTGCGCTCCGATCGCTCCATACGATGCGACGCGTAAGCACGTGCGCCAGATGATCGAACCCTACGGGGGCTTCATTCTGGTTCACATCGCGACCTCTGTAGACGTTTGCGAGCAACGGGACCGCAAGGGCCTGTATGCCAAGGCACGCGCTGGCATCCTGAAGGAATTCACCGGAATTTCGGATCCTTACGAAGTTCCGCCGGACGCGGAAGTGACAATCAACACTGGGGAGTTGTCTCCCGAAGAGGCCGCCCAGGAAATTATTCTGCACCTGGAGCGCGAGGGCTTCATCGGAGTAAACGGAGCCGCAGCATAGTAGTACGGGGCTGAACATGTCACTACTGGCACTCAAAATCCTGGTCGGGTTTGTCGTTGGAGTTTTGATTGGAATGAGCGGTGTAGGGGGTGGTGTATTGCTGCTCCCTGTACTGATCTTCGGGTTGCGAGTGCCAGCGATTGTTGCGGTAGGTTCGGACGCGCTGTTCAACTTCTTTACCAAAATTCCGGCGAGCCTGATGCATTTGAAAAAAGAGACGGTTCGCCGGAAAGTCGTATTAGCTTTGGCATGTGGCAGTGTTCCGGGCTCGATCTGCGGAGTGAAGCTGCTGATGTATATCCGTCACCTGTACGGTGACGGCGTGAATAATTTCATCAAGACTGCTGTTGGCGTTCTTCTGATTGTCATTCCGACCCTGATGCTGTTTCAGCGGCGGATCGAAGAGAAAGTAGCGAATCGGCCTCCGACCATGAAGGGCTTCGCCGGCATGGCGTTGATTGGGCTGATTGCGGGGTTTCTGGTTGGAATGACATCGGTCGGGTCTGGCAGCATCATTATGATGCTGTTGCTTCTGTTCTACAGCTTCCCGCCTAAGATCAACGTGGGCACAGATATCGTGCATGCGGTCGTGCTTACCGGCGTGACGGGCTTCATGCACTTCCGATTGGGAAACGTCGATCCGGGGCTTGTGGTTTCGCTGCTGATCGGTTCCATTCCCGGCGGCTTGATCGGATCTCACATCGCCACCCGGCTTCCGATGCTGTGGTTGCGCCGCTTGCTCTGCGCCTTGCTGCTCATCACAGGAGCCCGCATGTTGTGGGCGTAATTCTCTAAGGACAAATTTATACACATGACTTCTTCCGCTTACTCCGATATCTTGGCCCGCATTTCTGCGGCGCTCGAAGCTGCTCGAGCAGTATTCGCGCGTTTCACTCCCGGGGCAATCGAGACTGAGTACAAGATCGGGCATGATCCCGTCACTGAAGCGGATCGTGCGATCGATGCGGTGCTCCGCCAGAATCTGTTGCGCGACGGTGAGGGATGGCTTTCCGAAGAGAGCGCTGACGACGTTTCGCGATTGAGCAAGAGCCGCGTTTGGGTGGTGGACCCGCTCGATGGCACGCGCGAGTTTGTGCAGGGGATTCCGGAATTCTGCGCGTCAATCGGGTTCGTGGAGGACGGGCGGCCCGTAGCTGGAGGAATCTGCAATCCGGCGACGAATGAAACCATCATTGGAGCGATTGATTGCGGTGTCCTCTATAACGGAAAGCCTGCACAGCCTAGCCAGAGAACAACGTTAAAGGGATCCCTGATTCTGGCCAGCCGCAGCGAGGTGAAGCGCGGAGAATGGCAGCAGTTCCAAAGCGGCGAGTATCAGATCCGGCCGATGGGATCGGTAGCGTATAAGTTGGGACTGGTATCTGCGGGGCTGGCAGACATCACATTCACGCTCACACCTAAGAATGAATGGGACGTCGCTGCGGGCGCGGCGCTGGTCCAGAGCGCTGGCGGTTTCGTAGCAACATTGGATAACACGCCCCTGCAGTGCAATCGGCGAAATCCACTTCTCTCTGGTTTGCTGGCTAGTGGACCGTTTCTGCGCGAAGAATTGCTAGCCGCGGTGCAAGCGCATTTGCCGGCTTCGGCTGCCGAAGCAGCTCGCGGCTGAGCTCTCACTCTACCGGGACGTACCGCTGTGGGCTGAGTTTGTTAACCGCAATGAGTGATCCTATTCCGCTCAGCCAGCTTTCGAATTCCGCCTGTGTACGCCGTGAGGTATCGACAAACCTAGGCAGCAACAGTGGATTGTCTTGACGCCCCACTAATCCAGCATCGCAAGTAGTAGCCGACAGCACGCCTTCCGTCGCAAGCCAGGGAAAAAACTCCTTCCGATACACGCCACTGGGATAGCAGAAATGTGCAGGTGATTTTCCCGTGAAGGAGTAAATGCGCTGGCGATTATCAACAATCTCACGGCGGAAGGACGTTTCCTCTTCTGGAGTGCGGTGGCGGTGGGTGTGCAATTGCAGGTCAATCCCGGCCCGGGCGATCTCTGCTACCTCACGCGCATTCATCAATTGGAGAATGCGTTTGTTCGTAAGCGCCTGGTAGTCAATTTTAAGAACACGAGCCAGGTCTTGGGCGAGCCTGTTCTTCTGGATGCCCGATAGTTGTTGTCTCTCAGAAAGATCGATGAGGCCGCGGACCACCCGATGACGGCCGGCTTCGGTTCTCAAATCCAGTGCGTTGGAGAGACCCAGGTCAGGCACGGGAGGCAATGTCTCGCCGCGCCGCTTCCACAACATGTATGAGCAGATCAGGTTGAACACCGGTATTTCGTGATCACTGTAATAGGTTGTTTGATAGACGGTCGCGGGTATCTGGTAACGCTGCAAGAGCGGGAAAGCCTGTTTGTAAAAGTCGAAAGTCCCATCATCGAAGGTGACAGCCACAGCCCGTGGAGGAAGGTCGTTTGCTTGTAGTCTGTCCAGGGCTTCGCCGAGCAACAAGACAGAGGAGCGCGTCGCGCGGAGAGCTTTAAGGCGCTGTTCGAACGTTGTAGGCGGCATGTACAGCTGGGGCCGCCACAGGTGTTCGTCTTCGAGAGCGATTCCGTGATAGCAAAGAATCAAAAGGCGCTGAGTGCGCCATTTGGTATTCGCAACGATTTCGAAGACGCCTGCAGTCTTCAGAGTGCGGAGCAATGCAAGCTTGATTTGTCTAACCATCCAATTAGGGTTTGTACAAGAATGAACCGGCTACGTTTGCATTGCAGCGCCAACCGATAGAGATGACAGCCGTGAAACATCTTCTCCGTCTATAAAAACTCTCTGCCACAACTCAAAATTCAGCAGCCTCCAAATGCGGTTGCCGTGATCGCGGCGACCGGTACGATGCTCAGCGAAAATCTGATGGAGGCTCTCGGCACGGAAAATATCTCGCTCTAAACTTCGTGGCTCGGTCAGTAGCGTTTCGATGTCCGCCAATTGGGAACCAGCCAGCCAATACGCCCAAGGCGTCGGAAATCCCATTTTCTTGCGATACACAATGTCATGTGGCAAGAGATCCGTAACGGCGTCTTTCAGGATGAACTTACCTGCAAGACCCCTTATCTGGTATTGCGCCGGAATCTGTGCGGTGAATTCAACGAGCGGGTGATCAAGAAACGGTACACGGCTCTCGATCGACGCTGCCATGCTCATCTGATCCTGCTTCATCAGCAATTCGACGAGATAGCTGTTCAGATCCGTGTAGAGCAGACGATGCATCAGATCGCCCGAGGAGCGCTCCCAGACGTCGATCGACGCGCCATAGGCAGTTCCGGCAGAGTCGATAGCACCTTCAGTGAGGAGCGATGCTAGCTCGGGTTGAGAGAACGCTGAGTAGAAGTTGTCGAAGTAAAACGAGGGCCAGGATGCTCCGTCGCGCATTAGAAAAGTGTGTTCTAACTTACGATGCAGAGCAGCAGAGAGTCGAGTTCCACGGATGGAGTTGCGCACTGCGGTGCGAACGAAAGCCGGTGTGATGCCCCGGTAAAGGCGATCCATCCTGGAATTGAGGAGCGTCCAGGCGTAGCGTGTGTACCCGGCTAGAGTCTCGTCGCTCCCTTCACCGGTGAGAACCACAGTGACGCGCTCTCGGGCAAGGCGGGCTACGTAATAGAGTGAAACGCTCGACGGCCAGACGATCGGCTCGTCTTCATGGTAGATAAGCTTTGGTAGAGCCGCAAAGAACTCTTCGCGGCTCAGGCGGACTTCATGGTGATCGGAATTGATGTGCTTTGCAACCTGCCTGGCAAAAGGCAGTTCGCTGAACTCTTCTTCCCCGTATCCAACCGCGAATGTCTGAATCCGGTCTCGGCGAATTTTGGTTGCCAAGGCCGCAACAGCACTTGAATCGAGCCCTCCGCTTAGAAACATCCCCAACGGCACATCGCTCATCAAGTGCGATTCAACGGCGTCCTCGAGCAGCTCGCGGTAGGTTCTCAGGTAGTATTCGCGGGGACGCACGCTTTCTTGCCCTGCGATGGTGAGGTTGAGGTCCCAATAACGATCCACTCTCATCTCACCCCGCTCAGTAATCTCGAGCGTATGCCCGGGCATGAGCTTACGGATTCCGGAAAACATCGTGTCTGGGCCGGTCAGATAGCCGAACGCGAGATATTCCGCGAGAGCGCCGCGGTTGAATTCCGGAGTTACGTCAGGATAGGCGAGGATTGCTTTGATCTCGGATCCAAAGAGAAAAGCCTTGCCGTCCCAGCGGTAGTAGAAGGGCTTGATTCCTAGGCGATCGCGGGCAGAGAACAAAACTCGCTTACGGCGATCCCAGATTGCGAAGGCGAACATGCCACGCAGATGCTTGACGCAGTCGCGGCCGTATTCTTCGTAAAGATGAATTATAGTTTCTGTATCACTGCGCGTGCGATATTGATGTCCTTTTGCTTCGAGTTTGGGTCGCAGTTCAGCGTGATTGTAGATTTCCCCGTTGAACACGATCCAAATATCGCGACTCTCGTTGGCAATCGGTTGATGTCCGGTTTTGACGTCGATGATGCTCAGACGGCGCATCGCCAAACCGACATTCTCTTCCAGAAAGAATCCTTCATCATCAGGACCGCGGTGGAGAATGCGGCGGTTCATCCGCGCCAGGATGTCGCCCTGCACGCGCCAATCGCGGTTTGCGAAGAAGATGCCGCAAATTCCACACATGTCTTGAACTCGATTCGCTAAGTGACTTTCACTGCAATCTGTGGGTTGAGGTCTGAAAACAATCGCCAGGCGTCAAGGTCGACGGTAACGGCTTCGGGAGTTGGTGAAACGAGTTCAGGCTCGTCGCCGCCGAATACTTCTACACGCAACACTGGCTTTGTCGCTGCGATAATTCTACGACTATTCCAGTCCGCATAGGTCGCACGGCAGCAGATCAGGAGCCGGCCGCCCTGAAAGTTCTTGGAGTATAGGAATTCGGCGTCGCTACTCCATCCGCCCAACTTCCAGGGCTTGCCTTGGCCGAAAAATATGAGGTGCTCGGTCTCGCTCGACTGGTAGCGGTATCCCGTCACTGAATTCGTCTTTGATGAAGTAATGCGCGATAAAGTTCGCTCCAGGGGTTCACCTTTTCGAACGGGTTGGAGCACAGTAACAAATTCGGCGGGTAGCTGCTTATGGGCCGCGAAGTGGAGCGCAGCGTGAGTCTCGAGCCTGCCGTATGCGGGAGAATGAGGCTGCCTCTCGATGGTGCGGACCCAATCGTTGCCTTCGAGTGTTGCGATCTGCAGGCCGCCACACTCATCTGCGAAATAATCCGGACGCATGGGGTCGAGCTGAAGTTCTGATGCCAGATGCCAGAACAAATCCAGTTGATGTTCGCCTGAGCCAGATATAAGATCTCGAACCAGCCAAAATCCAGACTTCAGGGAAAACACGAAGCGCCGATGGACCACGGGACTCGCGAGCCGTGTATATCCGTCGTGACTGGCGACGAAAAGATCGAAAGACTTTCCGACAATCCAACCTTCTGCTTCGACGTTGGGCAAGTGCTGCCACCCAAAAGGCCCTCTACATACGGCTTGATCCTGTCCGGCAATCATCACCGTATTATGGGAGCCAGTTCCCCGGAAACGGTCACGCCAGTCTTCGCGGCCGACATATTCGAAAGTGCCTAAGTCCACCAGGAGATCACGGCCAGCGTAGCTCGCAGTCACGCTGAGCGCATCCGCGTGACCGTGGCCTGCTGAGTCTACGCCTTGTGGGCCAGCGTCGATGACGAGTTGGCCTGCAGGATCGTCTCCGGTCATGACGTAGAGCCCACTCTCAGGAAAAGATCTTGACTCCGGCTTAAAAGGACTTGTCAACAGAGCCTCAAACTCGTCGAGGCCGGGCTCGCCGAGCAGCCAAAGCATTTCCTCGCGAGGGCTGCTCACAATTGATTTGAAATCGCCCCGGCTGAACAATACTGCGCCGGTAGCCAGCGGATCGAGCAAGTGGGCGGCTTCGTTTCTTGCGGGATCAAATAGTCGCCCGCCATCGTCATCGCCAAAGCGAGGCACGGCGCCTCCTCTGGCGAGAAGAGCGAGTGCGTCGAGCATGCGCTCAACTGTACGAACGTATTCCAAGGGGACTTTGATCTCGTTGAGCGACGCCAGGATCGAGGTGTGCAGGAAGAAATCCAAGGCGTAGACGTGATAGTAGATAGCCTGCTCAAAATGGAGACCGTCGGCGCGGACCTGGCGCGCGGCTTCTTGCTGGACGATCTTCCATCCCTTTTGTTGCCAGCTGCGGGAAGCAGGAATCTCGGGACATAGCGTGCCAATGAAGAACAATGCCACGGCTTCGCCCAACAAATGAGTGTTGGGGGAAAAGTACGTGGATAAGTACCGTTCGATATGTCTGCCAGACACTGCCAGACTTCGGAGCCAGTCTGAACGGAAACCTGAGTGAAGCACGGGAGAATCTGCAAGCAGGAAGTAGACCCAGAGCCAGGAAATGCTGCGGAGCGCAACCTCAAGACTGCTCGCCCAATTGATTCCGATGGGGTATGGATTCTCGGCGTGCCAGTGATGCCATTGTCGGAATAGCTCTTCCGCATACTTTGGGTTGTTTGTCAGGCGGAATGCTTTGGCGAGCGTCACCAGATGCTGATGGCGGTTTAGCTCCCAAGTCACCTTGCTGTCGCCTACTTCCGAGAATTCGAGGTACTTTAACCGATACCAGGGTTTCCTGGGCGCGCGTATCCCGTGAACGCGGTCGCAATGCCAATCAATCTCCGCGCCATAATCGAGGTCTTTGTAGCCCAGCAGATCGAACCGATGTTGGCAAATCTGGTCGGCACGCCTGACGATAAGCTCGGCAGGTCCAGGAAACTGACGCAACAGGCGGGTACAGAGGCCAGGGACAGACTCCTGACTAAAGAAGAACTGTGGCGTGTCCCCCGCAGACAAATTCAATGGAACTGAAAAATCGGCTCCGGCTTTGTAACGCAGGAAATCGATGCGCGCACTCGCGCGCTGCCGGACCCGGTCTGTGATCTCGGCTCGATCCATGGTGATTGCGCGCCGGTAGAGGCGCTTCCAATCTGACGAACCGAAACTCATTGCAACCCTCTTGACTGCAATAGCTCTGTATACAACTGATCGGTTTTTTCAATCAGTCGAGCGAAGCTGAATTCCTGAAGTACCGAATCCCTTCCATTTTGCCCCAGGCGAGCCGAGAACGCCGGATCACGCAAGAGGGTCAGTATCGCGCGCGCCAAAGCAGACGAGTCTTCTGCAGGAATAAGCAATCCATTCTTGCCGTCCTGAATGATTTCAGCATTTCCACCAACCCGGGTAGCGATCGTTGGCAGGCCCGTCGCCAGGTATTCCAGAACTGCGTTCGGTAGCCCCTCCGCTTTTGACGGAAGCACGGCGATGTCGCACGAGCTAAGAACCTTGGGTACATCATTGCGACGTCCCAGGAAAAGGAAATTACTTTGTAGGCCTAACTGAGCTACCTTCTGCTCGAAATCGGGCCGTTGGGCGCCATCGCCAACCAGCAAAAATCGAGCGTTCGGGAACTCACGAACCACTTCGGCCGCTGCTGCGATCAGAAAGGCATGTCCCTTCACATCGCTATGCATGTTGCCGACCAGTACAATCCATTTCTCCCCGGCGCCGTCGGCAATGAGCCAAGTCCGGTCTCGGCCGCCTTGACCCCACCCGTTGGTCTCAACGCCGTTATGGATCACCCGGATTTTCTCTTGGGCGAAAGCGTGATCGCTCAGTACCGAATCTCTCACAGCTTGTGAGTTTGTCAGAACGACTGTCGACAAGTTCTGTAGTCTGCGGATCCATGCGCGCTTTCCCGTGCGGTAAGCCTCAAGATGAGACAGATCGCGCTGGCTGGAAACAATCACTGGTACACGGGCGACCACTGCTGCAGGAATTCCGAGGATGTTTGAATAAAGATCATGGGCATGAAAGATCTGAAATCGACCGCCTCGGAGAAATTTCGCAAGGCGCAGCATCTGATAGATTCCGCGAACCGAGTCGAAGCCGCCCTTTGGATAAAACTCTTCGATGGCAACATCCGAGCCCTTGAGACGCTCAAGCAGAGGGCCACGGGCCCGCAGGCAGCCGAGGGTGATTTCGTATCCTTTGACGCCGATTCTAAGCGCTAGCTCAACCGCTTGCACTTCTGTGCCGCCGATGTTGAGCGAATCCAAAAGAAAGAAGATCTTGCGGCGTGGCTTGGCTGGCCGGGCACTCAACGCGCCTTTGCCCTGGCTTGCATGACTGGTGTCGGAGATCACCGGATCAGGGCAGTGGGTCGGCGCTTCCATGCTTTCTCATGATATGGGCAAAGTCCCACGGCTGCACCAGCCTTGGATTAATTTTCCATGACAACCGTTGCCAGCAAAATGAGTAACAAACAATTCACATTAGCTGTAGGCGAGATTAAGTGGCTGAAAATAAAGAACGGTCCTGATACGCGAGGTTCGGCGTTGAAGGACGACTTCACAGGCGGGATTGCTGCATCAAGGCGCCTGGGGCTATCTTGGTGAATTGCCGCGCAAGCGCAGAAAGTTGAGCTATTGCGAATGAGTCGAACGGTAAGCATATTCGGGCTGGGTTATGTGGGGACGGTAACCGCAGCTTGCCTCGCGTCCAAAGGGAATCACGTGACCGGCGTGGACCTGAGCGCGGGAAAAGTGGAGGCTCTCGGTGGTGGGCGGAGCCCTATCGTGGAGCCGGGTGTAACAGAACTCGTCACCGAAAGCCACAAGGGCGGCCGACTTTGTGCTACGACGGACTCGAAGAAGGCAGTTTTGCAGACGGACATTTCTTTCCTTTGCGTCGGTACTCCCAGCATGCGCAACGGGAAGTTGGATCTGGGCCACATCGGTCCTGTTTGTCAGGAGATCGGTGAGGCCCTTCGGCAGAAGAGCAGTTTCCATCTTGTGGTTCTGCGGAGCACCGTCCTGCCCGGTACAGCGGAAACGATCGTTGTGCCCACCGTGGAGAAGGCGAGCGGCAAAAAGGTCGGGAAGGATTTCGGCGTGTGTGTGAACCCGGAATTCATGCGAGAAGGAACGGCGGTCGCAGATTTTCTTGAGCCTGCAATTACCATTATCGGGTCTTCTGATTCGAATCACAGTCACGTACTTCGCGACCTCTATTCATGGGTCCCTGGGCGGGTTTTCGAGACGTCGTTTCGTTCGGCGGAAATGGTGAAATACGTCTGCAACGCGTGGCACGCACTGAAGGTTTCGTTCGCAAACGAGGTCGGCACGCTGGCAAAGTCGCTGGGTGTGGATGCAGAAGCCGTCGTCGAAATCTTCTCGGCCGACACTAAGCTGAATATTTCTCCCACTTATCTCAAACCGGGATTTGCATTCGGTGGTTCGTGCCTTCCCAAGGACGTCCGCGCGCTGACATATCGTGCGAAAGAACTCGACCTGATGTTGCCCCTGTTCGAATCAATTCTCCCGAGCAATCATGCCCACCTCGATCGCGCACTGGAAATGGTACTGAGTACGGGGAAGAAGAATATCGCTATGCTCGGGTTGAGTTTTAAGGCGGCGACGGATGATTTGCGCGAGAGTCCGCAGGTGCAATTAGTGAAGCAGTTGATTGGCGAAGGTTGCCATGTAGAGATATGGGATGACAACGTTTCGCTGGGCCGCTTGATCGGTTCGAACCGGCAATACATCGAGGAGGTGATCCCTCACATCGGCTCCCTGTTGTCTTCGGACCTTGACCAAGTCTTGCGTCGATCGGAAGTGGTCATCATTGGAACACGCGGAATCGACCGCCAAACGCTCGAGAATCATCTTCGCCCGGAACAGGTCATCGTCGATCTGGTCAACCTGGAGAAATCCCGCCGTCCGACTGCAGTACCCTCGTACCAGGGACTGTGCTGGTAACCACTACCGATGAGAATATTGTGGGTGAAAGCAGGAAAATTGTTGCCCGTCGACAGCGGAGGCAAGATTCGCTCGTTCAATCTTCTTCGCCACCTGGCTCGGCAGCATCGAGTCACTCTACTGTCGTACTACGGCGGGAATCGAGATGAAGAGTACGAATCGGCAATTGAGCGGGAGTTGCCCGGCGCACGGACAATTCACACAGCGGCCCCAGAGAGTACGATCGTTCAGTCGCTGGACTACATTCTTCGGCTGCCTTCTCCAGCACCATATGCCGTGAGGAAGTTCACGGACTCTGCCGTTCGGCGGGAAGTTGAGCGTCTGTTAGGAGAGGGCAGAACAGATGTTGCAGTCTGTGATTTTCTTTCTGCATCTCTGAATTTCCCGGCTGACTCACCAACGCCGGTGGTGCTTTTTCAGCACAATGTCGAGACCATGCTTTGGCGTCGAATGGCGAAAACCGAGAAATCGCCGTTGCGGAAGGCCTCCTACAAAATCGAAGCGAGAAAGATGGCTTCCTATGAAGAAGGAGCACTCAGGCGGTTTCAGCATGTGATTGCTGTTTCTGACACCGACCGCGACGAGATGTTGAGACTGGTGCCCGATTGCCCGATCACCGTTGTTCCCACCGGTGTTGATACAGAGAAATATAAGGTGGTCGAATCCGCTCCCGGAGATCCGCCGATCGTTGTCTTCACCGGGTCGATGGACTGGGAACCAAACATCGACGCGATGGAATATTTCTGCCAGCAAATTTGGCCAACAATCTTGGCGGAATTTCCGAAAGCTCGATTCCAAATTGTAGGTCGGACGCCGCATCCGCGTGTGCGCCGGCTGGCTTCAGAGTCTGTAGAAGTCACGGGATCCGTACCGTCAGTGACCGACTACTTGCGATTGGCGACAGTCGTAGTCGTCCCCTTAAGAATCGGTGGCGGAACACGCCTCAAAGTCTATGAGGCGATGGCGATGGGAAAGGCTTTGGTTTCTACTTCCATTGGCGCCGAGGGCCTGGACTTCACCGACGGACGCGATCTTTATATCGCCGATGATGCAAAGTCGTTTGGCACTGCCATTCTGAATCTGCTGCGCGATCCACATTTGCGACGACGGTGTGAGGTCAACGCTGCCGCGTTAGCTGCGCGTTATGATTGGTCGCAGATCGCACACCGTTTTGCGCAGGTGTTGGAAGAAGCTGTCGTCGGACAGCAAGCTAGCGCGATATCCCGCTCATGAGAGTACTCGTACTCGACGGAAACCAGAATCAAAGTGTGGCTGCTGTTCGGTCGTTGGCGAAAGCAGGCTACGCAGTTCTAGTTGGAGAATCAGATGCCTGGTCGAAGGCCGGCTGGTCGCGGTCCTGCGTAGGAACATTTCGCTATCCTGACCCTCGGATCGATGCGGTCGGATTTGTGAAGGGAGTTGCAGAGATTGCCGCTCAGGAACCCGGCTCTCTGGTGCTCCCGATGACCGAGAAAACTACTCTGCCGGTGTCTGCTTATCGCGATATTTTGCTTTCAGCCAACGCGAGGTTTGTCTTGCCTACTCACGAGCAAGTTCTCCAGGCCTTCAACAAAGACGAAATGGTCCGGTTGGCTGCTTCTCTGGGCATTGCGACGCCAAAAACGGTAACTGTCAGGTCTGCCGAACAGCTGCGAGATTTGGATGGGAAGCTTGGCTTCCCGGTAGTCGTGAAACCGCGCAGTTCAGTGGAGGCGCAACTGGATGGGAATGTCCGGATTTCCGGACGTCCCAGGTATGCGAAAAATGAAGCCGAACTACAGGCGCGCTTTCGGGAGATGATGACTCGCTGCTCGGAGGTCCTCATTCAGGAATTTGTCGACGGGGAAGGAACGGGGTACTTTGCCCTAATGCACGAAGGTGAGTTGCGAGCGGAGTTTGCGCATCGACGGGTCCGGGACGTGCACCCGACAGGTTCCGGCAGCGCTCTTCGAATTAGTGTCGCGCCTAATCCAGAGGTCAGAGAGGCGTCGTTGGCGATTCTCCGAGCATTGCGGTGGCACGGAGTCGCAATGGTCGAATTCCGCCATGTGTCGGGAAAGGCGCCGCTTTTCATGGAGGTGAATGGGCGTTTTTGGAATTCCCTGCCACTTGCCTGTTATGCGGGTATGGACTTCCCCGCCCTGCTAGCCCGGATGGCGGAAGCAGGTGATGTTGAGGCGCAGTTAGAGTTCCGTACCGGAGTGTCGTGCCGCTGGCTTTTGGGTGACTTCCGCCATTTGCTGGCGGTTTGGCGTGGAGCGCCGGCAGGATATCCCAGGGCATATCCCGGCCGACTCCAGACGCTCTTCTCCGTTCTGACACCTGCACCGGGAACGTTTCACGACAACTTTCAATGGCGAGATCCTATGCCGGAAGTCGGGGACTGGCTGAGTTTCATACGGCAGGGATTTCAAAAGCTGTCTCGTAGCAACTGACCAGGATTCTGGATGGCAAAACAGGGCATCGTTTTCTTGATGTACCACGAACTGGGAATCCCCGGGCGAGAACCGTGTCAGAGAGAGCCGGGATATACCCGCTATGTCGTTCCGCATGCTGAATTCCGCAAGCAGATAGGACACCTCGCGGAGGAAGAATGGAATGGCATCAGCGTCGGGCAAGCAGTTCGATCGTTCGAGAGGAAATGCGTTTGCATTACCTTTGATGACGGATGTGAAACTGACCTGCTGTGCGCGGCGCCGGTGCTGAAGGAACTCGGATTTGGGGCAACGTTTTACATCACACCCGGATTCTTGAGCAGGCCTGGATACCTGTCAAAAACACAAGTCCGGGAATTGCATACGCTCGGATTTGAAGTTGGATGTCATTCACAAACACATCCTTATCTCACGGACGTTAACGACCAGCGGCTCCATGATGAGACAACAGGAGCAAAGCAGCGCCTGGAGCAGATCACAGAGGCAAGCGTTGAGCATTTCTCTTGTCCCGGAGGCAGATGGGATCGTCGTGTGCTCGAAGCAGTCAAGAAAGCCGGCTTTCGAACGATGGCTACCAGCCAGACTGGAATCAACGAGGCTAGTGCAGACCTCTTTGAGTTGACGCGGGTGCCAGTACTTTCCGGAATGAGTGTTCAACAAGTCATCCGGATGAGCCACGGTGAAGGTTTGCTCCAATCAAGAGTTAAGGAAAGCGTGCGCGAGTTGATCCGGGGGCTGCTAGGAAATTCAACTTACGACTCTTTGCGATCGATCGTTCTGCGACAGAAATAACGAGCGCTAGCGCTGCGCCGTAACGCGTCTACCCATGTACTTCTGGATGGCCTTCCGTGCGCCAACTGGACAGTGCCCTCTGTTATCTACTCACCTTCCACTCTGACCCACTAGATTGGCTGCACGAGAATTGCACGCATGAATTCCCGTAACTCCAAAGCAGTGAGGGCCAAATGTTCTTGGAATCGTCCCCCGGTTTCCAACAGAGCATGTCGTCAGACAGGTTTTCTCAGCGACTCGCCGTAGTCTTCGGAATTCTGGTAGTAACTCTTTTTTCCGCCAGCTGCTCAAGCATTTCTCATGCCGCTCCTAACCCTCCGAATCAGTCGAGCAGCGCGAATGTGCGCGTGAGCGTCACGCCTTCCCCATCCACGGTCGTTTCGGGCGGGAAGCAGCAGTTCACGGCAACGCTGACATCCACGAGTAATACCGCGGTGAGCTGGTCAGCTAGTGCAGGAGCAATTTCCAAGGATGGTCTTTTTGTCGCGCCGACTGTGACCTCCGCGACGAAGGTGATGGTCACAGCAACCAGCGCAGCCCAGTTAGGCAGCCTTGCATTTTCCGAAGTCACAATCGTACCTCTATCGAAGCTTGCGATCGCGACGAGTACTTTGCTTACCGGAACAGTGGACGTTCCGTACAGCGCGAGTCTCTCGGCGAGTGGCGGGTCTGCGCCCTATCAGTGGGCAATCAATTCAGGAGCTTTGCCGCAAGGTCTTGCCCTCGACAAGAACAGCGGATTGATCTCGGGCACGACTTCTGTGGCGGGAACCTTCGCTGTCGGGATTTCGCTGACAGACTCGAGTTCTCAGACGGCAAATGCCTCTTTAAGCCTCGCGATTAACAACGCGCAAAGTGGCGGCACCTTTGATGGGCCCGCGGAACTCCCGAGAGTTTATGTACAGAGCGCTTTAGCGGACACTCCTGCACCTGGCAGCGTCATCTCGGTACCGAAAGGCGGCGACTTCCAGCAGGCACTGAACAGTGCAAATTGCGGCGACACAATCGAACTGCAAGCTGGAGCCGTGTTCGTAGGCAGTTACAAAATGCCGGCACTGGCTTGTGACGATGCCCATTGGATCATCGTTCGGACGAGCGCGCCCGACAGCAGCCTGCCGGCCGAGGGTACGCGGATTTCTCCCTGCTATGCCGGTGTTTCATCGCTTCCGGCACGGCCCCCATTCAACTGTCCATCGACGACCAATGTGATGGCGCAGTTGCAATACCCAGGCAATTCTAGTGGCCCAATTACATTTGCGAATGGGGCCAACCACTATCGCTTCATCGGACTGGAGATTACCCGAACACCAGACAGCGGAGTTGTATACAACTTGGTCTTTAATCAACACGAGGCAGCAGATCACATTGTCTTTGATCGAATCTGGTTCCACGGGACAGCGAAAGATGAGACAGAACGTGGAGTCATGCTGTCGGGATCGCAGTATGCGGCGATTGTGGATTCCTACTTCTCCGACTTCCATTGCATCTCGAAAACCGGAATATGTGTTGACTCCCAGGCCATCGCGGGTGGAATAGGCAGCCTGGCCTCAGGGCCTTACAAGATTGTCGATAATTTCCTGGAAGCATCCGGTGAGTGCATTCTGTTTGGAGGCGATGCCGCAACCATGACACCGACCGACATGGAAATTCGGCGGAATCATATGTTCAAGCCGATGATCTGGATGAAAGGTGAACCGGGTTACGTCGGGGGTGCGGACGGCAATCCATTTATCGTGAAAAACCTCTTCGAGCTTAAGAATGCTCAGAGAGTTCTGTTCGAAGCTAACATCCTTGAAAATGCATGGGGTGGATTCTCGCAAGATGGATTCGGCATCCTCTTGACGCCAAAGAACCAGGCGATCGGCTCCGGCAACGTGTGCCCGATTTGTGAAGTAACGGACATAACGATTCGCTACGTCACGATCAGCCACGTCGGCGGTGGAATGCAAATCGCGAACGGTGTTTCGTCTAATGGTGGTATCGCTCGAGATGGCGAGCGATACAGCATTCACGATGTCACTATCGATGACATCGATCCCACCAAGTACGATGGCTTCGGTGACTTTGCTCAGGTTTCCATGGGAGAAGGCAGTCCAGTCTTGAAGCATGTCTGGATCAACCACGTCACCGCATTCCAGCCGGTGGTTCTGCTGAACCTGGGCGACAATACTACCGTGAACTCGAAAATGAACGATTTTGTGTTCACCAACAATATTGTGAATGCGGGCACTTCTCCGACACAGACAACGGGTGGAGGGACTGCAAACTGCGCCTACTACCAGGCCCCGACCGTCTCGCTTCCAGCATGTTTCAGCACCTACTCTTTTACGCACAACGCCATTATTGCGACGCCATCGAACTTCCCTTCGAGCAAGTATCCTGTTGGGAATTTCTTCCCGGCGTCTAACGCGGCAGTGGGGTTCCTGAACTATCAGGGCGGAAACGGGGGCAATTATGAGCTCCAGCCCGGTAGCCCCTACAAAAATGCCGGAACTGATGGCAAAGACTTGGGCGCAGACATCGGCGCGATCCAGTCTGAGACCTCAGGCGTATACTGAGCGCCACAATCTTCAACCCGCGACGATGGAAGCTGGCGCAGGCGACGGAGCGGAATTAGGGTGAGGCGCGCCGTTGCGACGTGCGTCCAGAAAAAGCCGCATACCATCGCGATTGAAGCGGACAGAGTCGAATCCTGCCCGCTTCAAGGCGATGCGCATGCCGGTCTCGGTCTGACAACTCTCCGCTAGGTTTCCCAACGAGAGAACACAGCCGGTTAAGTGAAGAATCATCCCGTTGAGCATGA
>Ga0070734_10002214_pt1 | contig 24525 bp, 20 predicted proteins | sample Coa_R1_8_FD_66444 | JGI IMG/M metagenome (GOLD analysis project Ga0070734, IMG submission 66444) | Surface soil microbial communities from Centralia Pennsylvania, which are recovering from an underground coalmine fire - Coalmine... | ecosystem: Environmental > Terrestrial > Soil > Unclassified ...
CGCTCGGCGGCACTAAATACGCCTGATCTGGCTGGTACGGCAGAAATCGTCCCATACCTCTCTTTCTGCCTCATCTCGCCTACATTTACAAGCTGGTTCTCACGCGGTCTCTTTAGCCCCGTCCTTATTAACGCCCTAACGCGGCGCTAGAAGCGCCGCTCTTCCACGGTTTGTGGCACGGTAACGCGGCGCTGACACGCGGCAGGCATCGATCAGCGTGTAGGGATCCTTCGACTCCGCACGTGGGTTCGCTTCGCTCTCCCACCTGCTACGCTCAGGATGACAATCTCGCATATTTCGCGGGAGCCACGAAGACAGAGTCGGTAACGCCAGATTTCAAAATCTCACGAAATAAGAGGCCGCCCTTCGAACGTCACGAAGGGTGGGGGCGGCCAATCTCGTGGTAGCGTCAACTTTGGACGGAGGGAGAATTCCCTGAAGCATCTCTGATGCAGATTAGGGTATAGGGATTCCTTCGGCTTCACCTCAGGACAGGCTCTTCGACTCCGCTCAGGATGACAATCCCGCATATTTCGCTGGGGCCACGAAGACAGAGTCGGTAACGCCAGATTTCAAAATCTCACGAAATAAGAGGCCGCCCTTCGAACGTCACGAAGGGTGGGGGCGGCCAATCTCGTGGTAGCGTCCACTGTGGACGGAGGGAGAATTCCCTGAAGCATCTCTGATACAGATTAGGGTGTAGGGATTCCTTCGGCTTCACCTCAGGACAGGCTCTTCGACTCCGCAGCCGGGTTCGCTTCGCTCTCCCACCTGCTACGCTCAGGATGACAGTCTCGCATATTTCGCGGGAGTCACGAAGACAGAGTCGGTAACGCCAGACTTCAAAATTTCAAGCAATAAGAAAGGCCGCCTTTCGGCGGCCCTTGTTTGCTGAGGTTTGAGGTCTGAAGGCTGAGGTCCTAGTCTCCTGCTACCGGTTCCGCAATCTCTGGCTTCGAGGTATGCGTTCCGTCGCCGTTCCCATTTCCATTGCCGTTTGGCTTGGCCAGCGCGCCCAATGGAATGAATCCATCCTGCGACTGGACCGGCTTCTCTTTCAGAACGACTTCGCGGTACAGCGACGCCATACGTGCGTTGTAGGCTTCGTCGTTCTTCTGCGGACCGCGAGCTTCGGCTTCCTTCTGCTTCGCATCCCGCGCCCGTGTCTTTTCCTCGCGCGCAGTCTTGGCGATACCCAGCTTATCCAGATCGTGTTGTAGTTCGTTGGTAACCAGATCTTCGCGCAGCTTCAGATACTCGGTAGCGGTCTCCTGCTGATCCATCTTTACTTTCTTACCGCCCGCGAAAATTTCGTGCCGCCCGTGCTCTTCGTACCACTTGGTGAGCGTGGCGGTCATGTGCATCTTTTCGATGATGTTCCGCCATCCCACGCCAGTGTTGTAAGCGCAGAAGGAAATTTCGCCTTCCTGCGTGGCGTACGGAATGATGCACTGTTCGGTGCGCCGGAAGTCGTAGTTGAACAGATCCTGGAACCACATGCCTGCGATGAACAGGAAATTCCAGCGATCGGTCGTGCGGCGCTTCATCACATCGTCGATGGTGCGGTCCGGACCAACTTTTCCGTAATTCCTGCCCGTGATGTGATAGTTCTTGTCGAACTTCTTCAACAGGTCCATCAACTTAAAGTGCGTCGGCGACTGGTAGGGATCGTAGTTCTTCATCAGGCATAGCGCCATGCCAAGGCCCGTGAGGAACTTTCCGCGCGATGCGTCGTTGACCTTCGCGATATCTTTCGCGAGCTGGTCGCCGTGCAGGAACGCTGTGACCGGAACCGCTTCTTTGGTCTCTTTGTCGATCATCACGGCCATGCCGGTTCCGCAGTTCGGATGGCATCCGCACGAGAGCTGGCCCCAGTCGTTGTTGGCGTCTTTCGCGTGCATCAGGTCGGCCCAGTCGCTGAACGTTCCCATGAAGCTGATGGGGAACCAATCGCGGGCGGGCTCGCCCAGGCCGGTCTGATTTTTCACGTCGTGCGCGAGATGGCTCAGCGTATAGCGCTGCGCCTGACGGCGTTCGTCGGTCACGGCCTCGTCGCGTCCTGTGAAGCTGACCGGTTGGAAGCTAAGGAAGCTGATCGTCTTGGGATTGTCGAGCGCAAACTTGATGATGCGTCCGACCTGCTCGTTGTTGATGCCGTTCACGATCGTGATGACCGGGACGATTTCGCATCCCGCCTTGTGCAGGTTCTCGATCGCCTTCAGCTTCACGTCAAACAGGTTGCCGACGGCGCGGTGCGCGTTGGCCGCGTTGCCGATGCCATCAAACTGCAGGTACGCGTAGCGCATGCCGGCTTCAACCGCCTGCTGCGCGAACTCAAAGCTCTTCGCGAACTCGATGCCGTTCGTCGCGGCCTGCACCGAGTTGTATCCAACCTTGCGGGCATAGCGGACGGCATCGAGGAAGTACGGCGACAGCGTTGGCTCGCCACCGGAGAACTGCACCGACATCTGCCGGCGCGGCTTGATGGTGATGGCGTTGTCGAGCATCGTCTTGATTTCTTCCCAAGTCAGTTCGTGGACGAAGCCGACCTGGTTGGCGTCCATGAAGCAGGGATCGCACATCATGTTGCAGCGGTTGGTCAGGTCGATGGTGAGGACCGATCCGCGGCCATATTTCACGGTCGACGATCCGTGATGATGCAGGTGCTCGTCGTTGTGCGCGGCGATATCGCGGCCGGGGAAGACATCTTCGAGGTGCTGCGAGAATTCCTTGTCGATCGACATTACGTCTTCGAAGTGGCCGTGCTTGGGGCAATCCTTCACCATCAGGATCTTGCCATCGCGCTCGACGATGGTGGCTTTGATCTCGCCGACCTTTTCATTCATCAGCACTTCGTGCGGCAGGTGTCCGTCAAGAATCTGCTGGCGGATTTCAGGGACACACTTGGGGCACAGAGAGTCTGTGCTGCGGGGCCAGCCTAGCGGCGGCTTCGACTTTTCGTACGATTTGAGCAGAGGCTTGTCGGACCATTTCGGCGTTGGCGAGGGATTCGGACTGATACGATTCAGGCGGTCATACACCACCCACACGCTCTTCGCGGCGGCGACTGCAACCTTCTCAACGTACTTAATCGGCTTGCGCATGATAGCTGTCTCGCTCCTTATCATTCCCGACCTGGCGGAAAGCCCGGCGTGGAATCCTGCTTCTGCTTTCATCGGGATAGCTCACACCCACTCACGACTAGTGCTATCCCTTCGACTACAACTGAAACTCGCTATTCCGAACAGCGTGAGCCCGTAAGGAATTTGCTTCCAGACTTCGCTTTGGATGAACCTGAGAAACCCTCACCCAAACTCTACGTCGCCCGAGGAAAAGAACCGCGGTCCCAAGGATGGATTTGGGACGACAGATTTCTTACATTTTTCCCTGAACGTTGACTGTCCCCATCTTATTGGCATGCAAAGAAATGCGCATCCACAACCCAACGAACGGTGAAAATTGGGGGTTTAGCGGGGATTGGCGGGATTAGACGGGGCTAAGTCATTGAAAGGAAAGGGTCGATTCTTAACGGTACATTTCCAATCCAAGCGCGGGTGACATCTGTCCCGCTTCGGCTTACAATCTTTGCGCAGAAGGCCCTCCGAAGGAACTTGCCCCCGTGTTCCCCTCCCGAGTCGGCGTGAGGGTGGATTTTAGGCATCGTTGGGGCACATCAAGGTGACACATTGGATGAGAATTTGTCGATTTCATCGCGCTGTAATGGTGTGTCTGTTGATAGCGCCCTTGACATTGACACATCTGGATGCGGCCACGCCTCCTGACGTCAAGTCAGTGGCTGCCGCCGTGGATGCTCATTACAACCACCTGCACTCGCTGGAAGCTGAGTTCACTGAGGTTTATCGCGGCTCTGGGATGGACCGAACGGAATCGGGCACGCTCTGGCTGAAAAAACCTGGCAAGATGCGCTGGGAGTACCGTTCTCCCAAGGAGAAGCTCTTTGTGAGCAACGGGAAAGACGCGTGGTTTTACGTCCCGGATGACCGTCAGGCACGCAAAGAGTCGGCCAAGAAATTGGAGGATGTCCGGTCTCCGCTTGCGTTCTTGCTGGGTAAGACGAAGCTGGAAAAAGAGTTGCACGGATTGTCGCTGGCACCCGACATCGAGCCTCTGACTGCGGGAAATGTGGTGCTACGTGGCGTTCCTTCGGCCCTGTCGGATCAGATTAACGAGATCGTGCTCGAGGTTACGCCGGAAAGCCACATCGCTCGGCTGATGATTCAGGGGGTAGACGGGGCAACGACCGAATATCGGTTCGCGAATCAGAAAGAGGATGTGGCGATCGGTGATGGGCGCTTTGACTTTAAGGCTCCTGCCGGAACTGAGGTTGTGGAGGGTGGGCTGAATGATTGAAATCCTGCCCCAAGAAGAAGTTACTTGCGGCACCTCAATGAGGTTTTCGGTCGCGGTTTGACGCTTAGAATAGTGAGAACGGATGGTAGACTGGGGCGTAGGTTTCCCCATCCAGAATAGCGGCAGAAAAACCAGAAAATGGCGGAATTCGTAGTCAAAATCGCGGACGAACGCGGAAATGTGCACCAGCATGTGGAACAGGGTGTTTCCGAGACTGAGGTGCGCGATCGTTTTTTGCTGCAGGGTTATCACGTCTACTGGGTAAAGTCGCAGGGGTTGATGGCAGGCGGCCTGCATCGCCGCCGGAAGCTGAAACAGGACTCGTTTCTGGTATTCAACCAGCAGTTCCTGACGCTGATTCGAGCTGGGCTGCCGATTCTGAATTCGCTGGAATTGTTGATCAAGCGACAGAAGGACCAGCAACTTAAGCAGGTGCTGGAGAACGTGCGGGATCGCGTCAAAGGCGGCGAGTTATTGTCGGACGCATTCGCAGCACAGGGGATTATCCCCAAGATCTATACGACGACCCTGATGGCCGGTGAGAAGAGCGGCAACATCGATGAGGTGCTCACGCGTTACATCAGCTTTCAGCGGTTAGCGATGACGTTCCGCAAGAAGTTGTTTGTGTCGCTGATCTATCCGACCTTGCTGGTCTCAGTCGTGATGATCATGGTGACGTTTTTGTTCACGTACGTGGTGCCCAAGTTCGCTGAGCTTTTTAACAGTTTGGATGCCAAGCTGCCTGAGATTACAGTGTTCATGTTGAACGTTGGGCTGAACGCGCAAAAATATGCGCCTTTCCTGTTTGTAGGCTCCCTGATCGCTGGAGTGGTCCTCTGGCGTTGGAAAGATACGGAACGCGGGGGGGACCGGATCGACCGCGTGATTTTGAGTATGCCGCTGTTGGGCGATATTCGGTTGAAGCATCAGGTTGCAAGCTTTTCGCGGATGCTTTCTACGCTCCTGCAAGGCGGCTTACCGTTGGTTCCGGCGATGGAAACCGCCGGTTCCGCAATGAGCAGCCGGCGCATCTTAAAAGGAGTAATGCGGGCCGGCGTTAGGGTCCGGGAAGGTCAGGGGCTGGCACCGAGCCTGGAAGAGCAGGAGATATTTCCGGAACTTGCAGTGGAAATGATTGAAGTCGGCGAGTCGACGGGAGCGCTGCCTCAGATGTTGAACTCGGTGGCGGAATTCTATGAGGAAGATGTGCAGACGGCGCTGGGCGCGTCGATGGCGCTGATTGAGCCGATCATCCTCATCGTGATGGCAATTTTTGTTGGCACCGTATTGATCTCGCTGTATTTGCCGATCTTTACGTTGGGTGTGCATTAACAAGGAAGCGCGCCAGACGCGCGGTTTATGCGTCGCAAAAAGCGCGACGCTTCGCGCGGCGCGCCCAGATCCTTCGCGAAACAAAAGATGTTTCGCTCAGGATGACAAACTTCGGTTTTCGGTTTGTATTTTGGGGTAAGTGAATGGCAACGGCAGATAAGAAATCTCTTTTCGTAGGTGGCGGGAACGGCGGGCCGATCAGCCCGACGGGAAATCCGGTCACGGATCTCGAACGGGCGCAGGATGTCGCGCGACGCTATCGGTGTGAGTTCGTTGACCTCAGCGGATTCGAACTCCATCACGAACTGTTCAAGAAAATCCCGGTCGAGTTGATGTTCCGCTACAACTTCGTTCCGCTCGAAGAGACGACGGACGGAAGACTTGCCATTGCCATCGCCGATCCCAGCCAGCTGATGATGATCGACGAGATCAGCCTGCTGCTCAAGCAGCGCATCGTCACCAAGGTTTCGACCCTCAAGCAGATCTCCGACATCCTGAAGAAGACCGAGCAATCGCAGCGTGTGCTCGAGGAAGCCAGCGAAGGCTTCACCATCATCCGCGAAGATGAGAACACCGGTGCGGAAGAGACGCTGACCATCGACAAGCTAACGGCGGCGGGCGATTCCAGCCCGATCATCCGCCTGGTGGATACTACGATTTTCACGGCGTTACAGCGGCGCGCTTCCGATATTCACATTGAAACCCGCGACGACTCCGTCGTAATCAAGTTCCGCATCGACGGCGTGCTCACCCAGGCGATGCCGCCCATCGGCAAAGAGCATCACTCGACCGTGATCTCGCGTATTAAGGTCATGAGCGAACTCGACATTTCTGAGCGCCGCGTGCCACAAGATGGACGCTTCCGCGTGAAGTACAACGGACGCGCCATCGACTTCCGCGTCTCGATCATGCCGTCGATCCACGGCGAAGACGCCGTGCTCCGCGTGCTCGATAAAGAGTCGATGAGCGAGAAGTTCAAGAGTTTGACGCTGGATGTAGTTGGCTTTGATGAGGACGACCTGCGCCGCTTCCGCCGCTACATCAAAGAACCTTATGGCATGGTGCTGGTAACCGGTCCAACAGGTTCTGGTAAGACGACGACGCTTTATGCTGCCGTCAACGAAATCAAGACCGACGAAGACAAGATCATCACCATTGAAGACCCGGTCGAGTATCAACTGCGCGGCATTACACAGATTCCGGTTAATGAGAAGAAAGGTCTGACGTTCGCCCGCGGATTGCGTTCCATCTTGCGGCATGACCCCGACAAGATCATGGTCGGCGAAATCCGCGACGCCGAGACGGCGCAGATTGCGATTCAGTCCGCACTCACCGGACACCTTGTGTTCACTACGGTTCACGCAAACAACGTAGTCGACGTGATTGGACGCTTCCTGAATATGGGCGTCGAGCCTTACAACTTTGTGTCGGCATTGAACTGCATTCTGGCTCAGCGACTCGTCCGATTGATCTGCGATTCATGCCGCACTGAGGTGCACTACGCGCCCGAGGTGCTTGAGGCGAGCGGACTTGATCCGGCGCAATGGGGCAAGGTGCCGTTGTATGAAGGACCGGGATGCATTGAATGCGCAGGTACCGGATTCCGCGGACGAACGGCGATTCACGAACTTCTGGATTTGAGCGACCGCATTCGCGAGATGATTCTCGCCAAGAAGCCAACGTCTGAGATCCGGCGCGCCGCCCGCGAAGAAGGCATGCGGTTCCTGCGTGAGTCCGCGCTCGACAAAGTGCGGCTGGGAATGACCACGTTGAAGGAGATCAATAAAGTCACATTCATCGAGGCAATGAGATAAAGGCAGGTTTCAAAGTTTCAGAGTCTCAAGGTTTCAACGTTGGGTGTGCCTGATTCCTGTCAACACTCGGGTTTTCCCACCTGCAACAATAAGGCTTTGAAATATTGAAACCTTGAAAGTTTGAAACCTGTTCCATCTCAGCTATTGCATTTCTGCACAATAGGGTTTCTGATTTATAGAGATAGAAGTATCTCTCAAAGGCGTATCGGGAATGAGTCCAACAGCAAATGCGGCCAAGCCCAAGCTGGCCTGTGAAATCTCTGCGGACCGGGTTCTGGCCGGACGGGTCATCGATAACGGCGCAGGGCTCGAGGCCTGTGCAGCACGCGAACTGGCGCCCGGTAGCGTTGTTCCCGATCTCGTCGAGAGCAACCTGCGTCAACGCGAGGTTGTGAGGTCCGGCATTCAAGAGGCGCTGGGCAGCGTGGCTGGGCGGTCGAAAGACGTGATTGCGATTGTGCCCGACGCAGCGGTACGGGTGATGCTCGTGGAGTTTGACACTCTCCCTTCGGATCATGAAGAGGCGCTCGGCGTAATACGGTTCCGCCTGAAAAAGTCACTGCCGTTCGACGTGGAAAAGGCCAAAGTTTCTTATCACGCGCAGAAAATTGGCGATGAGATAAAAGTCGTGGCCGCGGTGGCCCTGGGCAGCGTGATCGAAGATTATGAAGCGGTGTTTCGGGATGCCGGATTCGCGCCTGGAGTCGTTCTGCCATCAACGCTGGCCGCGCTCGGCGCAGCCGATGGCAAGAAACCGACGATGGTTATCAAGGTCGACGCACACACAACGAGCATCGCGATCTTGAATGAAGATCAGTTGCAGTTGTTCCGCACGCTGGAGAACACTCGAGGCGTAACGATCAATGGCGAGCAACTGGCCGAGGAAGTTTATCCCTCGATCGTATTTTTTCAGGACACGTATCACCTGAACATCGAGCGGATTTACGTGTCAGGCTTGCCGGAATCGGGCGGAGCCGCTAGCGCGCTGCGGTCACAGACGGAAGCAGATGTGCAGGAACTGGTCTCGTCGGCACAGTTAGGAGCTTCACCAAGCGGGTCGGTTCCGAAGTGGAGAATGGCAGGAGTGGTAGGAGCTTTGATTTCTTAGCACCAGTGGTCGGTGATCAGTGGTCAGTTGCCAGCAAACCTACTGACCACTGGACACTGGCCACTGATCACTGAATCTATATGCGTATTGATATCAATCTCGCGAGCCAGCCGTACGAAGATGCGCGGCAGTTTTGGATGCGCTGGGGAACGGCTGCGGGCGCGCTTGGGCTGCTGACTCTGATCTTGCTGGCGCTGGTTGTTACAGGATGGGTTAAGGCACGTCACGACCGGGAAGAAATGTCTCAATTGCGCACGCAAATTGAGAACCGCGACCGGCTGCGGGCCGAAGCGGAGAGAATCCTGAATCTCCCGCAGAACCGCAGCACCCGCGACGAGTCGCAATTTTTGAATCAACTGATCGAGCGCAAGGCATTCTCGTGGACGCGCGTTCTGGAAAACCTTGAGAAGGTCATGCCACCGCGGTTGCACGTGGTCTCGATCAGCCCGCAGTTAAACGATGACAACGAACTTGCGCTCAAGATGAATGTGGCTGGTGACTCACGCGATCGCGCTGTTGAACTGGAACGTCGGATGGAAGAGTCGCGCAGATTCGCACAGACTCAAATCACGCGCGAAAGTTACTCGGTGCAGGCGCAGAACGGTGACAACGTAGTCTGCGAAATGACCGCCATTTACATTCCTGAAACTGTCCCGAGTATCACAGAATCTCCGGCGCCTGCTCCAACCGGCGGCAAGTCGACCGGTGCAAAGCCCAAGGGCCCAGCAACTAAGGGGAGCAAGAGTTAATGCCCGATCTTCGCAAAACCCGAAAGGATCTAAAGATCGCTTTGATCGCGATGGTGGGTTGCGATTTGCTGGCCGGGCTTCTGTACTTTTCCCCGCTGATCGGATCGGCGGAGACGCGGCGGGTGGAGTTGAGCCGACTGCAGGCGGATCTGAAACAGAAGACCCTTGAGGTCGCGCCCCTGAAAGATCTGCCGCAGAAAGTCACTCTTGCGAGCCAAGAGATTGGTGATTTTTATAAGAAGCGATTCCCTGCCGAAAATTCAGAGGTCCTCTCCGAGATCGGCAAGCTGGCCGCGGCGAATGGTGTGAGAATCGACCAGGGGACCTACAAGCAGGGCGATATGGTGACGGGCGGACTGGTACCAATCCAGATGGAATACAACTTCTCCGGAAATTACGCGTCACTTGCCCGCTTCATCAATGGGATCGAACGCGACGAGATGTTTTTCATCATCAACAGCGTGACGCTCGGTGGCGAACCGCAGGGTCCGGTAAGACTCAGCGTTAAGCTGGAAACGTACTTGAAGGTGGGCTCGTAGTGAAACTGGGACTGGAGAACAAGAAGAAGACGATGTGGGCCGCGATACTCGGCGTCGTAGCCGTGGTCGTGTTTGCCTATGAGTTCATTCCCTTCTTTACGGAATCGTCGTCTCCGACTTCAAGCGCCCAGGCTGCGGCGCCAACACTCACCCATACCCCGGCACCGCGGCTCACTGGAAAAGCAGCGCTGAAACTCGGCAAGAGGCCGAAAGTCGATAATCTCGATCCGACGTTGCGGCTTGATCTGTTGGCAACAGCCGAGAGAACACAGTACGAGGGCAACGGTAGAAACATCTTTGTATCGCAGGCGGAAGATGTGAGGATTCCAACTCCGGTCACGCCAGGGAATACCGATGGGCCGCAGGACGCACAAGATACTTACCATCTACCGCCCCAGGCCCCGGCGCCGCCGATTCCGCTGAGGTTCTACGGCTTCGCTAGCTCGCCGGGTGAACCGAAGAAGATTTTCCTGAAGCTCGGTGAGGATGTATTTGTGGCGGGTGAAGGCGAAATCGTAGACCGGCGATACAAAGTAGTCCGCATCTTGAATACGTCAGTCGAGATTCAGGACGTGGTGAACAGCGGTCCGCCACAGAGTATTCCGCTGACACAGGGATAGATAACATCAGTTTCAAGGTTTCAATGTTTCAAGGTTTCAAGGTTTCAAAGACAAAGGCGGCAGAGTCCAGGATTTTACTTTGAAACTCTGAAACCTTGAAACTTTGAAACTTCCACTTTGCCATGCTGCTGTCGACTCACTTACGGCGTAACACTCCTCGGCAACGCGAACAAGGCTACATCCTTCTCTTCCTGCTGTTGACCATCGCCTTGATGGCGATGGTCTTCTCAACGCTGGTTACTTCGATCAAGTTCGACATCAAGCGCGACCGCGAGGAGGAGATGATCCATCGCGGAGTGCAATATACGCGGGCCATCCGCGCCTATTACCGTAAGTTCAACCGCTTCCCTGCCAAAATCGAAGACCTGGAAAACACGAATCAGCTGCGGTTTCTTCGCAAGCGCTATAAAGATCCGCTCACTGGCAAAGACTTCAAGCTGGTTCATTTCGGCGAGGTGAAGTTTTCGGGCGGCTTGGGTGGCGGAACGATCCCGGGTGCGAGCACGGTCGGCGCAAATGGCCAATTGACCAGCACCGGCTTCGGGCAGAACTCAGGTTTCGGAAGCAACAACAACATGTTCAGCACGGGTCCAGCAGTTGGCCAGAATTCGGCGTTCGGTCAAAACTCGGGCTTCGGGCAAAATTCAAATTCAGCATTCGGTCAAAACCAGCCGTCGAACAGTCAAACATCTGGTTCGGACTCGCCTCAGACTCCCCCTGGAACCCCGGGTTCGGACGCTTCCGATGGATCACAGCAGGTCCAAAGCAACGGTGCGAACGGTGCCGGTTCTCCGAATCAACAGGTGTTCGGCGGAGCGCCGATCGTGGGAGTCGCCAGTACGAGCAAAGACAAGACCATCCGCGAATTCGACAAAAAGAAGAAATACAACGAATGGATGTTTGTCTATGATCCGATGCTCGACCGCGGCGGGCTGATCAAGACCCCATATCAGCCACAGCTGATGATGCAGATGATGGGTCAGGGCATGCAGAACCTGAATGGCCAGCCAAATCAAAACGGAAACAATGGATTCGGTAACAGCGGGTTTGGCAACAACAATGGCTTCGGAAACAGTAATGGATTTGGCAACGGCTTCGGAAGCTCCACTCCAGGGGCTATCCAGAACTCGCCCGGCGGCTATGTAAACTCGGCTCCGCCTCCAAATAACTCACCGCAGCAACAATAATTGAAAACCTTCTGGCAAAAGAAAACGGCCTCGTTCACGACGAGGCCGTTTTGAATTCGACGGCTGCTGTCTAAATCAACTACACGCTGAACGATGATCCGCAACCGCAGGTGCTCTTCACATTCGGATTCTCGAACTTGAAACCCGCGCCTTCCAGAGTTTCGACATAATCCACAATGCAGCCGTTGAGATACATGACCGAGGTAGCATCGACATAGACCTTCAGCCCGTCCATATCAAAGGTCTTGTCCATCATTCCGGCACCGTTCTCAAACTGCATAGAATAAGAGAAGCCGGAGCATCCACCGCCTACCACTCCAATCCGTAAGCCGGCGGGCACGGGGTTCTGCTGGGCCATGATTTCTTTCACCTTGGCAACGGCGTTGGCGGTCAGGTTAACGGGTGCGGCTTTCTTAACTTCCGGAACGGTTGTTGTGGCCATTCGTATCTCCTTGGCTTTAAAGCTGTTCGATTATACCAAATGTACTTTCCGTCGCAGCCGCATTCCCCGAACCGCAACGAATTATCTATCGGTTTTGATGCCAAACGAGAGGGTGAAGTCGCACAGTTCCGGGTTCCGTAACAAGATTCCAGGGTGGGATTTATTCGTCGCCGAGGCTTACAAACGGGGCTATAATCGTGCCGTTAGGGCCTCCCCCGTAGTGGTCGCGGGGTACTGCATGCCCCCAATCACCCCAGAGGAAGCCGCTGCACGTCGACTCAGCCGAGGTGGCTTATGACGCCAATTGAAATCGTGGGCGGTTTGTTCGGACTCTTCGCTATCGGATTGATCGTGCTCCTGATCTACAAGAGCACCCTCACGATGCACGAAGATGATCAACTCTTTTTGGACGAAGCCAATTCACACATGCAGGAAGAGCAGACAGAACTGCTGTCGAAGGTTAACCGGCTCACGATTCCCATGCGGGTCTTCAGCATCGGGTCGGGCGTCTTTCTACTGGCCTTCCTGGCAATGCTGATTTATCAGAAGCTGAACGAAGTTCAGTAAAACAACTTTAAGCAGAGGGCCTGGCTTCGGCTCGGTCCTCTGCCCGCCACTCGGCGCGCCCAGCCCGCGTGGTGGGGGTTCTTTTTTCGCTGCGTGCGCTGAGTCGTCTGGGGTTGTCCGTGGCCCTCCTGTGGAAGACTATTAAAAACTCAGGAGTCCGCATTAAGTTTGGCCGATCCGAGTCACCTTCCTCCGGTGTCTATGACTATCTATCGGGACCAATAGGAAGAGTGTGCAAGAAAGATTCAAGCTCACGATCTAACGACGCCGAGTTCAGTTCGTTTCGTAAGATATTCTGCACGTACCACAGGCACGTCATACAACGTTTTGCAAAGAGAAGTAGCTCTTATGGCGGGAGTGGCCACTCATGTCAACGGCTCCTGCGGAAGTGACTCCTGACTCTGAGTCGTCCCCGGATCAGTCAGGACCACGGCCCGAACCAAGCGCGGAGTTCGAACCGCCTCCACGATGGAAGCGACTCTGGATTGTTGTCGCTGTTGTCGCGCTCGTCCTAATCCTGGCGGCGACTTTCTCCATTCGCAGCCGGCGTGCTGCGACAGGCACGATCTCCGTTTCGATCCACGAACAACCAGGCCAGATACTCCGCCTCAAGGGCACCACTGAAGCGGTACAGTCACGAGCCATGCTGGCCCCGATCCTCTCGGCCCAGCAGGTTTCCACGTTGACCATCATCCGGCTCATCCCAGGAGGTACCCATGTAAAGCGCGGAGATTTGCTGGCTGAGTTTGACCGCCAAGCCCAAATGCGCGACTTCATGGACAAGCAAGCGGAGTATCAGAAACTCCTCGACCAGGTCGCGCAGGAACAAGCAAAGGAAATCGCAGCGAAGGCCAAAGACGAAACCGAATTGAAGCAAGCTGAGGACAACCTTCGCAAGTCAGAACTGGAAGTGCAAAAGGACGAGATCGTATCAAAGATTGACGCGGAGAAAAATCAAGAAAACCTGGAAGAGGCGAAGGCCACCTACGACCAGTTGCGCGAAACATTTGATCTGAAGCGGAAGGCCGCGCAGGCGGGGATCCGCATCCTTGAAATTCAGCGCGATCGCACGCAGCAGACGATGATGCATGCGCAGTCGAATGCGGACCTGATGCAGGTGCGGGCTCCAATCGATGGCGTCGTCGTGCTGAATACGATCTGGAAGCAAGGCACGATGGGCGAAGTTCAGGAAGGAGATCAGATCGAGCCCGGCACTACGTTCATGCAGGTGGTCAATCCCGCAACCATGCAAGTGCGAGCGCAAGGGAATCAGGAGGATTTTGCGCGGCTGCAGGTCGGCCAAACGGGAAAGGTGCGGCTGGACGCCTATCCGGAATTGGTGTTTCCAGCGAAGATCGAGCAGATCTCGCCAATCGCGGAACACGGCAGCTTCACCGATAAGGTGCGCGCTTTCGCAGTCATCATTTCGATCGAAGGTAACGATCCCAAATTGATGCCCGATCTTTCCGCTGCTGTCGACCTCGACATGTCAGGAAAGTCCGGCGATTTGACGGCGGTAAAATCCTCGGCGGGTGGCTCTTAATGGTGAACCGTCTTCAGCACCTCTGGCTCAAGCGCAAGCTTCTGCTGATCGCAGTCGTATTGCTGGCGGGAAGTGGCGTTCTGCTTGGCGCGGTGCGGCTGAGCAGGCGGGCGCCGACCGTTCCTACCTTTCTGGTGAAACGCGGCGAATTCCTGGATTCGGAACAATTCAACGGAGAAGTCAAGGCGCTGCGGTCGATCACGATCAGTGCACCGGCGGATGCGGGCGATCTGCAGATATTGAAGCTCACCGCTGAGGGGGAGGCGGTGAAGGCCGGAGATGTCGTGGTTGAGTTCGACAAGACAAAAACGGAGCAGGACCTCGCGCAGTTCCGCTCGGCGTTAAAGTCCGCGGAAGCCACGATTGAACAGGCGCGCGCTCAGGCCCGATTGGCGGAAGAAGAGAACAAAACCGCGGTCCTGAAGGCACGCTTCGAAGTAGAAGGAGCAAAGCTCGAGGCCAGCAAGCAGGAGATCGTATCGAAGATCGAAGGTGAGGAAGCCAGGCTAAAGCTGCTCGATTCCGAACAGAAGTTGCGCGAGGCTCAAGCGAAGCAAGCATCCGATCAGGCGCTGAATAAAGCCAACATCGATAGCGCCGAACAGGCGAGCACCAAGGCCAAATACGACGTGCAGCGGGCCGAACATGCCTTGTCACAGATGAGCGTGCATGCGCCCGCGGCTGGCAATGTCAACCTCTTGCAGCACTGGATGGGATCGGGCACGGCAGTGTATCGTGCCGGCGATCGAACTTGGGCGGGCGCGCCAATCGCGGAACTGCCAGACCCTTCTACTCTTCGCCTATCTACCCGGGTCGATGAAACCGAACGCGGACGTCTCGCGGTTGGGATGCCGGTCACCGTGCAACTGAATGCCATTCCAGACCGGCAGTTTACGGGACACATCGAGCGAATCAGCGAAATCGCCAGCATGGATTTCTCCGGCGGCTGGCCCATCACCCGGAACTTCACCCTGGAGATTGTCCTCGACCAGAGCGACGCGCGCTTCAAGCCTGGTATCACGGGTGAAGTCACGGTCGTTGTCGATCGTGTCGCCAACGCAGTCAGCATTCCGGAACAGGCGTTATTTCAGAAGTCGGGTCAAAACACAACGTACCTGTGGGCTGGATCGCAATTTGAGGAGCGCCAAGTAGAAGTGGGAAGGCACAGTGGCGACAAGGTTCTGATCACAAAAGGACTGGACGCGGGAGACCAGGTTGCCCTGCGCGATCCTACGGCGAAGGAGTAACACTTTCGAAATATGAGGAGACGCAGGACCATCCTGTGGGCAGTTGTGGCGGTTGTGCTTTGTGCAGTGGTGGCTGGAGTCGCTGCCGTGCGCCGATCAGCCACAACGACTGCCTCCAATGACGTTCCCACGACTCGCGTAAAGCGAGGCGATCTCGACATGCAGGTCTATGCCACGGGTGAATTGCGAGCCAGTCATGCGGAAATGATGACCGCTCCTCCCATCGGCGGCGGAGTCCTGGAGATTACGCACCTGCTTCATACCGGCACTCCGGTGAAAAAAGGTGACTTGGTGATTGAGTTCGATCCGAGCGAACAACGCTTCAAAATGGACCAAAACCAGTCGGAACTGCTGCAGGCAGACCAGGAGATCGCGAAAGCCAAGGCAGACGCGGCGGTGACAGCCGCGCAAGATAAGGTCGCTCTACTGAAGGCGCGATTCGACGTGCGCCGCGCCGAACTCGACGTTCAGAAGAATGAACTGGTCAGCACGATCGATGCACGCAAGAACGATCTCGCGCTGGAACAAGCACAACGCGTTCTGGCTGAACTTGAGCAAGACATCAAGTCGCGTACCGCCTCCGGAAAGGCCGCCATCGCGCTAGCCCAAGAGAAGCACAATAAAGCAAAGCTGGCAATGGACCAGGCGAACGAAAACATTAAGAACATGAAAGTGACGGCGCCCATCGATGGACTCGTTGCGCTTGAAAAGAACGAAAGAGCGGCAAACGGTTTCTTCTTTGGTGGAATGACTCTGCCGGAGTATCGACAGGGCGATCAGGTGGATGCGGGCGCAAATATCGGCCAGGTTGTGGATCCCAACGAGATGGAGATCGCCGCCAAGATTGGAGAGTTGGACCGTAACAATATAAAAGAAGGTCAGGCGGTTGACGTTGCGCTCGATGCCTTCCCCGGGGCAACTCTTCACGGCACTGTGAAGTCGCTGGGCGGAATGAACAATCGGCAATTCTGGGAAGCCGCGACCAGCGCGAAGTTCGACATCACGATTGGCATCTCTTCCAAAGATTCGCGCCTGCGGCCGGGACTGAGCGTGCAACTCGTCATCCATGGCACTCCCCACAAGGATGTTCTCTATCTGCCGCGACAAGCGGTGAAGCTGAAGGACAGTCAGCAAGTCGTCTACGTGAGAAACGGCAGTAGTTTTGAACCGCGGCAAATCAAAGTGCAAGCCGAGAACGAAAGCCGAGCAGCAGTCGAGGGAATCTCTGTGGGAACGGAGATTGCCATGATCGATCCCACTGCACCGAGGAGATCTTCAAATCCTGCAGCATCGCCTGCGCCGGGCGGAGGGCAACCATAGTGTCCACCGCTGTCACCGCCGTTCCGGCGCGCATGCTGCGCACAACGCAGCAATGGCTCCCTGATCTCCAGCTGGGTCTGCAGAATCTCCTACTTCACAGGCTACGCACCCTGCTGACGATGTTAGGCATGATCTTCGGCGTTGCGGCTGTCGTCTCAATGCTCTCGATTGGGGCAGGAGCGCGGCAAAAAGTCATGGCGCTGATCGAGCAGATGGGCGTCCACAACCTGATCGTGGAAGCTAAGGAGAGCACCGACTGGCAGGCTCTGCGCAAGGTACGAAAGATTTCACCAGGTCTGACTTTCCAGGACTATCGCGTAATTCGCGATGATGTCGGCGACATTGTGGCAGCCACTCCGCGCAAGCGGATGACGGGGACCAAAACGATTCCCAAGGCGCAGCAGGACTCACCCACAATTTACGGTGTGGACCCGGTTTATCAGAAGATCGCCGGGCTGCATGTGCTCGCGGGACGCTTCTTCACGGACGATGAAGACACGCGTGCCTCTGCTGTTTGTGTACTGGGAGCCGCAGCGCGCTCCAGCTTATTTGGCAGCGCGGACCCGATCGGCCAGTATGTGAAAGCCAATGAGCAATGGTTCCGGGTGATCGGAGTAGCTTCGCCACAGCTCAGCTCACAAACGGAAGTGGCGGGCATATCAACGCAGGACCTGAACAACATCCTTTATGTGCCGCTGAATTCTGCAATTCTGCGCCTGGAAGATTCGTATAGCGATCGGCGTGACGAGATTGATGGTATTTATCTGAACATTCGCGATGGCGCAGACATGAGTTCCATTGCTCAAGTTGTGCGCGCGATTCTTGATTCGTCGCATCATTCTGCGGGAGATTTCAGCGTCATCGTTCCTGCTGAGCTGCTTGCCGAGCAGAAAAGAACTGAACGATTGTTCAACGCCGTCATGGTGGCCATCGCTTCCATTTCCCTCCTCGTCGGAGGAATCGGGATCATGAACATCATGCTGGCCAGCATTCTGGAGCGCACACGCGAGATCGGTGTGCGGCGTGCCGTAGGAGCGCGCCAGTCCGATATCATCCGCCAGTTCGTCGTAGAGGCAGTCCTTATTTCATTCATGGGCGGAAGCTTCGGGATCGTCTTCGGCTTTGTGATGTCACGCTTAATCGCATTGCTGGCAGGATGGTCTACGATCGTTACCGCAAGTTCTATTTTGCTGGCGTTCTTAGTTTCGATAACGGTTGGTTTGGTGTTCGGGATTTACCCTGCAGTCAAGGCCGCTCGTCTCGACCCAGTGGAAGCCATTCGATACGAGTAGCCGGGCCAACGTCTACACCGCACGAGTCAACACCACCTGGAGGATGTCGAGGAATGAGCCGCTCTTGCCCTGCCCTGATCGCTTGTCTTCTGATGATCTTCACTCTGCCCAGTTGGGCGCAAACCGGCGAGACCTATGGCAATCTCATGACGCCTCAGGTGCGTTCCGGCAAGCTGAGTACTCCTGAACGTATGCGCAGCTTCATCGTCGATGGCAAGCTGCGCCTCACCTTACGCGACGCGGTGGTGCTAACGCTTGAAAACAACAGCCAGATCCGCGTGCAAGAGACACAGGTGGAATCGTCAAAGTTCGCGCTACTCGACACTCATGCACCCTTCGATCCTACGGTCACGGCTTCCTACAACGTCAACGATTCGGTGATGCCGCCGTTCAGCCAGCTGCAGGGCACCGGCGGAGTCAACGTCAATTTGAAGAGCACCACACAATTTGCTCAGTTGAACTACACGCAAGTTTTCCAGACCGGGACGAACGTTCAGGCAACTATTAACAGCAGTAACAACTTCGCAAACAGCGAATTCTATCTGTTCAATCCGTACATTGCGTCCATACTGACATTTCAGGTCACGCAGCCATTGCTCCGCAATGGATGGCGTTTTCCCAATCAGGCACCGATTCTCATCGCACGCGGCAACCTGCAACAGTCTCGCGCCAGTTTTGCCGCAGAAGTAAACGACAACATCCTTCAGGTCGTGGGGCAGTATTGGGCGGTGGTAAGCGCGGGGCAACATGGAAGTAGCTCAGTCGTCGATGGATGCGGCGGAGGCCACGTACAAGCGCGACAAGCGCGCACTCGAACTTGGCGCCCTGCCTCCTTTGGATATCTATCGGTCAGAGTCGCAGGTTGCGTACCGTCGTGTGCAGGTGATCCAAAGCGAGTACGCGCTGAAACAGGCGGAAGATGCATTGCGGCTAACCATCGGTGCGAATCAGGATCCCTACTTCCAGGCACTCGACTTGGAATTGACCGAGAAGGCTGAGCCAGAGGGCGAACTCTTGTCGATTGACGCGGCCACGGCACTGCAACAAGCGTTGAAGAAGCGTCCGGAGTTTGATGCGGCCCGGGCGGCGCTAGCCAACGACGAGACTCGCATTCGGCTCGCGCATAACCACCTGCTGCCCGAACTCGACCTCATGGGGTCCTACGCCAGCAACGGCGTAGGTGGCACCCAGTTCTCGAGCACCGGACAGAGGACGACAAGTTCCTCACTGAGCCAACTCTTCGGATTTGGCTTCCCTACCTACATTGCTCAACTGTTGTTGACCCTACCGGTTCGAAACACCGCAGCGAAGGCGGAGATGGGCAACGCCCTCGTTTCGCGCCGCAATGATCTCTACAGCGAACGGCAAATCCGCGAGCAGGTCACCCTGGACGTTAGCAATGCTGTTCATCAACTCGAACAAGCGAAGCTGAGCATAGTGGCCGGAAAAGAGTCGCTGGATCTGGCCAAGAAGAACATGGCTGCTGAACAGCGAAAACGCGAACTGGGGTCAGGCACGATCTTCCTCGTGCTCGAGGCACAAACGGAAGTCGCCCAAGCCGAACAGAGCCTGCTACAGGCCGAAGTCGGCTACCAGCTTGCCGTTGCGGCGGTAGATCACGCGACTGGGGAGATGCTGGGGCCGTACCACCTGCAAATCACAGAGTTAACCCACTGAAGAAGTGGAAACAGTCGTTAGCTGATTCAGGGTGCACTGTCGAAACGGGCCTCGGCACTCTGCAACTCCGTGTCGTCCGGAAAAATGCGCCTGCCCTTCCGCAGAATCGACCGAGCAGACTTCATATCTCCAAGCACAACATAGACACCCGCAAGGGACCTGAAAATCGTTGCGTCCGCATCCGGGAAGAAACGCACCACCCACTCGAAATGTTGGCGCGCCAGAGGGAATCGCCCGGTCTCGCGGTAGATTTCACCAAGCTCGAGGTGACACGCGTAGCTGTAGGGATCTTTCAGCGTTCCTTTGAGCAAGACCGCTTCAGCGGCAGCCAGATCGGACATCTTCATCCAGATTGCTCCCAGTCGACAATATTCCGAGGCAGGCGGATCTGGCATGAGCGCTATCCGTTGCAATTGGGCATGCAGGGCAACTTGAAAATCCTTTCGATCTGCTGCAAAAAGCATTTCATCTTCCAGTGCAGGCAGGAAGGCCGGATCTCGCTGTAGCATCTGCGACACATGCAATTGAGCCGACGCATCGTCTCCGCTGCGGTGTTCGGCGACCGCTAACCACTGCATCGCTTGTGAGGAGCTTGCATCTAGAGCGAGCGCTTTCGTCAGGAGAGCCTTGGCATCGGGTACATTGTTTTGCAATAGCGCAAGACGTGCTTGGGCAACATAGCCCTGAGCAGAAGCTGGTTGTGATTCGAGCATTCCGACAAGGCTTTTCGCGTGGCGGACGTCGTTGAGATCAAGCGCTGTCTCCGCGCCGGCCTCCACAGCGCGCTTCACCTCCGCGACTTCCAATTTCGCCAGCAGCGGCCCGGTCTGAGCCTGAGTGATCAACTCGTCATTCGCATCAGACAGGCCTCGCATGAGCATGGTTTCCGGAGCATGGTATTCGAGCAGCGTGTGGTCGTCGGTATTTAAGGCACTTCCCTCTGCCACTCTTCGGACGCCTGCATCATCCAGCAAGAAATAGGCGATGACTCAATCGGGTTCGCGCACATCAATGGACTCAAGGTCAGTACGAAGAGCTTGGTTTTGCCAGAGTGCACGCAGGTGATTGAACTGGATCGGAGCCGTGTCCGTGCGCCCCAGAAGCAGAAGATCGGTTTCTTCGCCGCGCCAGAGTGTGGCCTCCGGAAAGTGACGGGCAAAGGTCGCCATGATCATACGCAGGTCGGCCGGGTCGAGTGAGTAGGATTGCACCCACTGAACGAACATCCCGCCGGGAGCCAGGTGTTGCCGGGCCGCCGAGTAAAATTCGTCCGTAAAAAGCGTGGCAACTCCCGCGATCCAGGGATTGGAGGGCTCGGAAACGATCAGGTCATATTTCTGGCGAGAGGTCAGCAGGAAGTTCCGCGCGTCATCGAATACGATGTGAACCCGCTTATCACTCAGCACACCTCGGTTGAGACTTCCAAGGTATGGGGCCGCGTGGATTACAGCGGGCTCAATCTCAACACAGTCAATCTCCTCGACATCGGGGTATCGAGCCACTGCCGACACGGTCATTCCGCTCCCGAAGCCGACAATGAGAACTCGCCGCGGTGTGGTGTGGAGCGCGGCGCCCAGGTGGCCCAAGAGAAGTTGCGTTCTGGCGTCCCCCGTCGAGGCGTCGACCTTGCCGTTCACGCGGAGCGAGACATTGGAATCGGTGAGGACAACCGCAATCGAATCGTTCACGCCCTCCTCGGCAAATACCAGATCGGTTGTCGCGACGACTTCGCCGAACGTGAGGCGGCGCTGGTGGGAGTTTCCATAGAGTACTGCGGACAACATCAGCAATGGTTGGTTGTAGAAAAGTGAGGAAAACCCAACGAGCAAAGCTAATACGAAGCAGCAGATGTCGATCGTCAGATTGCGCACACGGCGTTCTCCCGCCTGTGAGTCGAGCACCAGGGCCAGCAGCAGATTAATCGCGGCGGCAAGGCCGATCACTCGAAAGCTACCCAACCACGGAACCAGCCAGAATCCGGCCACGACTGCCCCAACGATGCAGCCGACAGTGTTCGCAGCGTATGCTCTACCGACGTTTACGGAGCTTCCTGTTTGGTCTCGATCGCCCCGGTCAAGCAAAACCACGACCATCGGAAAGTTGAAGCCGAAAGCCATCGCCGTCGGCAGCATGGCCAACGCGCTTATAACAAACTGTGTAAAGACCAGACCACCAAAATCTTGATCGACCTTCCGAAGCAGTTCCGGAACGATCGCCGCCATCCACGGAAAGAGCACCAGAGAAGAAAGTGCTGCCATTCCAATTCCGATTTGCGTCCGCGAAAGGGTAGCAATCGAAATTTTTCGGGAACCTGCAAAGAAGCGATGAAAGCACGCGCTGCCGATTACAGTCCCCAGAAGAAAAGCCGCCAGCATGAGCGTGAACGCGTAGGTGGAACTGCCAATCGTGATGCTCAACAGCCGTGTCCAGGCGATCTCGTAAGCGAAGGCAGTGCTTCCAATGACTGCAAACAGAAACAGCAGAAAGTTGAACGAGATTTGTTGCGGAGTGTTTCTATCGGAACTTACTTTCCGGGACAAATCCTTAACCGCCGGAGCAGTACGATCCTCCTTCGATACCCAAAGCGCAATCAGCCCCGCGAGCACATTCACTGCGACCGCGCAACAAATCGTCACCCGTAGGCCCCATGCTGGAAGCAGGACAAATCCGGCGAGTAAAGATCCGGCAACCGCCCCTAGAGTGTTCACCCAATACAACTGACTCACGCCCGCACCGAGTTCGACAGAGCTGCAGACAAAGCTCTCAACCAGGATCGGGAGCGTCGCTCCCATCAGGAGGGTCGGAGTAAATAGAACAGCGGTTACGCCAACCAACCGCAGCGCCAGCAGAGGAAGGTGCGACCCACTCACAACGGGATACGCGGCTACATACAGGGAACGTACTGCAGCCAGTCCGCCGAGAGAGAGGGCGCCTGTTGCAGCAATCAAGAATTCGATCCGCGCATACAGCGCGACAGGATTGGCGTGACCCTTGGCCCGACGACCAAGATAAACACTGCCGGAAGCCAGTCCGGCCATGAAGACAGCCAGTACCACTGCGGTAGCGTAGACCGTATGCCCAAAGATCAGCCCGAGAGCCTTCGCCCACGCCACCTGATAAATAAGTCCCGCTGCCCCCGACAGAAAAAAGCAACCGAGAATGGCAATTTTTTGTTCCTGCCGGTCGGACTCTTTTCTCATTCGCGAAGGGGAAGCAAGATGGTCGATTGGAGAATATCAAAACCCGATTGGAAGAACGGCAAAGGGTCTGGTTCTTGCGACAAAATCTCTGCGTAACTTGGCCGCGCGCCTTTCAACTTATTCGCCGCAATCGGCCCCTTAATGGCGCGACAAACGCTCAGCCCTGAAGTTAAACGCGGCAAACGAAATTTGAGCAATCGCCCGATTTCGTCATTTGACGTGATGGAGTGTAGGTGTATTCAGCTAATTGACGAAGATCTCACGGAGCGGTTGTCTTTTCCATCTCTGCATTGAGACGAATATTGCTTCCCGCAACGATCTTCATCTTGCGCTCCCAGTCTTTGTAGCCCGTCTTCTTCACCTTGATCGAGTGCTCGCCGTCGGCAACTTCCAAATCAGAAGGGGTGTTGCCGGAGAAGTTCCCATCTACTTCGATGTCGGCTCCATCAGGAACTGAGGTAACGGAGAGCTTCGCGGTCAAAGGCGCAGATGCCGCAGCGAGCCGCGTGGAATCCAAGGAAGGACTGCCCGCTTGGGAGGCCTCTCCCCCAACGTTGGTACTCTCCAACGTTTCTGTACCCTCGATCTGGCAACTGAATTCCTTGTCGTTGTCGTGGCGAATATTCAGGCGGTTGCCGGCCACCCTGTACTCGACCACCTGTCCTGGGGCGAACTGCCCTGCTTGAAACGCACCGCAATAGTCAATCTTGTAAATCATGTCTGCGCCGCGCAATCGGTAGACCTTGGCGATACGGGTCGTACTTCCTATCGGAAGGGTTGGCGTTCCGTTGGCCCCGCCTCCTCCGCCGCTAACCCTGGTGTCCCTGCGCGTTTCAAAACCTTGAATCGTGCCCTTCAAGAAGGAGATCGGTGGCGGCTCAATACCAGACCAATGTTGCATTGTCGCTTCGATGGAACACTTGTACTCCTTGCCACCCTCATGGCTGATGTGAACTTTGCCTTCCTGTACGCGGTAATCGACCTGTTGCCCATTCTGGAAATCACCGCAGTGGTTGATCTGATAAGCCTTGTCGGGCCCCTTTAGATCATAGGACTTGGGACTAGCACCACTCACGGTGATCGTGCCCTTCGTGTACGTAGGCGCGTCATCGGCGGTGACCGGGCCTACCAACAACCAGGCGAAGAGGATGCCCGATCCGATTCCCAAAACCTTGAACGAGCGCATTTAGTCCTCCAGTTCTTCCGGCCAAGCTCCCTGAGAGTCGCACGCTATCGGGGCGAGTGGTTAACATCCTAGCGCTCAATTGGGAAATGAGCTGATGAAAAATCCTAATTGCATCAAGATACGCAAACTACCGCGCAAGGTACCTTAAAGCGGAGTTCCGACAATAAGCCTTTGTACCGGCTAGGGGCACAAGAGCTTAGAACCTATGGACCACCAGTCAATTCTTGACATGAAATTTTGCGTACCTCCTCGTTCGCAATTCGTAACAACCATCTGACATGGCCCGCGTTTCAACGAGGTAAGTCTGCTGGGCGGCGCTGGCAACAAAAAA
>Ga0070734_10002215_pt1 | contig 24506 bp, 13 predicted proteins | sample Coa_R1_8_FD_66444 | JGI IMG/M metagenome (GOLD analysis project Ga0070734, IMG submission 66444) | Surface soil microbial communities from Centralia Pennsylvania, which are recovering from an underground coalmine fire - Coalmine... | ecosystem: Environmental > Terrestrial > Soil > Unclassified ...
GAACAGGGTCCCAAAACAGGTACTCGTCTGGATTGGCTACCACGGCTCCGGTGTTCGGGTCGAGTGCAGGATCGGTCACATTGGATAGGCCGAACGAACCGGGATCGTCGACAACCTGTTGCAAGAGCGCTGCAACATCCAGCCGAAGGATTTGGATACCCAGCGTGGCCTCCAGATCGTCCTCCGTGGCAGACAAAAGAGTGTTATACGCGCTGCAGAGGATGTTGAAATCGTCCTCAAACGGCGTGTTTTTCAGTGCCGGCGTTTCGCCTATCAGCGGCAAGTTCACGACGAGAAAGCTCTGTCCACCCGCTAGGGCCAGTTGCGTGATCCCAGCGGCCACGTTGGCGACGGGGACCGATGGATCCGTTTGGCCGTCAAAGAAATCGTTGGCCCCACACCACAGGACGAAGAGCGTCTCGGGACCAATCACGGAGCCGGAGGAGAAATAAAGGCCGATCTGTGCGCCGAGGTTGGGAACGCTCAAACCGGGAACCGGCGTGTCGATTTGCCCGGAGCCTGTCTCTGCATAGCCGAAGGCGTAATTGCTCCCGCCGGCCAGGACCGGCACGGGCGTCGGCAAACCAAGCTGGCTGGTCAGGCGCTCCAGCCAGATGCTACCGTTGGACCATTCCCCATTAGCGTAGGGCGGCGCCGGTGGGACTTGGCCCTGCGTGGCCGTGAATACATTTCCCGTGTCCGACAGACTATCGCCAAAGCTCACCACCGATGTAAACGAATCAGCCAAAAGTCCGGATGTAGACAGCCCCAGCAGCAATCCTGACAGCGCAAGCAATCGAAACAGACGCATCCCACTTCCTCCTTGAAGCGAACCGTAAGGTCAACTCGGTCCGGGAAATACGGTAAGCAGGCAGTTAACGAGTCCAGCCTGAATGATCGGAGCAGGGAAAGAGGAGAGCCCAGCAAGCAAGGGCGACCACAGAACCTTGGGAATATGGCAGACTTGGCAGTCGGGCTTCCTCTCGTCCTCATGCAGCCCCATCTTGTATCGCCTGGAGTCCCGGCCGGCAATACGAACCAAGGGAATCCATTTGCGCTGAGATCGAGTTCCCTAGCGGTGTCTCACATCACGGACACCATCAGCGTTCGAATCTACAATGGTTCCATGTGCCCATTGTCATAGGATGGAATCCCACATGAAACGCTTTGCGTTCGTGGTGTGCATGGCCGTCGCTCTGACCGATCTGAGTCGAGCCGATGAAGGGATGTGGATGCCCCAGCAGATCCCCGCCCTCGCCGACCGCCTCAAGGCGCTCGGCTTCCAGGGGGACGCCAACACCTTCGCGGACCTCACGGGCTTCCCGATGGGCGCGATCGTGTCGCTGGGTGGCTGCAGCGCGTCCTTTGTCTCGCGCGACGGCCTCATCGTCACGAACAATCACTGCGTCCAGGGTTCGCTTCAGTTCAATTCTCGGCCGGACGTCAATCTTATGATCGATGGCTACCTGGCCAAGACGCGCGCCGAGGAACTCTGGAGCGGACCCGGCTCGCGCGTTTATGTGACCGTCGCGGTCCGGGACGTCACGGACCAGATCATGGGCAAGATTGATCCCGCGACTCCCGATCGGAAACGCTACGACATCATCGAGCAGCGTGTGAAGGCGCAGACGGCAGCTTGCGAGAAGGATGGCCTGCGCTGCACGGTGGCAGCGTTCTTCCACGGATTGAAATGGTTCGAGATTTCGCAACTGGAGATCCAGGACGTCCGCCTCGTGTACGCGCCGGCGGCCGGCATCGGTAACTTTGGCGGTGAGACGGACAACTGGCAGTGGCCTCGGCACACCGGTGACTTCTCCTTCTACCGGGCCTATGTCGCGAAGGACGGCAAAGCGGTGCCTTATTCGAAGGATAATGTCCCGTACAAGCCCAAGCATTATCTCAAGGTTTCCCCCAAGGGCGCTTCGCCCGGCGAGCTCGTATTCGTCGCGGGGTACCCTGGCCGCACGTTTCGGTCGAATCCAGTAGCCGAGGTCAAGGAGACCGTTGCGTGGAGCTTACCGCGCGCCATCAAGCGTGGCACCGATCGCATCGCCATTCTCGAGAAGCTCGCCGAGGCCGACACGGAGACCGCAATCCGGGTCTCGACGACAATCCGAGGCCTGAACAACCGTCTGACCAAGGATAAGGGGGTCCTGCAGGGAATGGTCAGGGGAGGCATCCTAGGCCAGAAGGAAGCCCTCGAAAAGGAGTTTGCCGCATGGGTCAACGCCGATCCCGAACGCCGGGCAAAGTACGGCGAGGTGCTTCCTGGCCTCCATCGTCTTGTGGCGGAGCGGGCGAAAACGCGTCTCCGCGACAGCCTTCTCGCCGAGCTTTCCGGTGCGATGCGTTCAGCCCTGGGTGCGGCAGAAACGCTTTATCGCTTCTCCATTGAAAAATCGAAACCCGACGCCGAGCGTGACCCAGCATTTCAAGCGCGAAACTGGACGCGCCTCCGTGAGGGGCTGGACCGGATGCAGCGCAGCCTCGACCCCAAGGCCGACCGGGCCCTGATGCGGTACACCCTTATCGACATCGCGCAGCTTCCCAAAGGACAGCGCATCGATGTCCTCGATCAAGCGGCCGACTTGAAGCCGGGAATGAGCGAAGCGGACGCGGCTGGGGCGATCGATGCTTTCCTCGACCGACACCTGGCCGGCACCCAACTATACAAAAAGGACTTTCGGTTGGCGATGCTCAACAAATCCACCGCTGAGCTCGTGGAAACGAAGGATTCGATGCTCGCTCTTGCTGCTGCACTCTACCCGCTACAGGAAGCCATCCGCGAAAAGGGAAAGGAGCGGCTTGGCGCCAACTACCGACTTGGTCCGCGTTACGCCGAGGCCCTTCTGGCCAAAAGCGGCGGCCTTGTTGCCCCGGATGCCAACGGGACGCTCCGCGTGACCTACGGCACGGTGAGGGGTGTTGAACCCCGGGACGGCCTTTTTTACCTGCCCCAGACGACGTTGCAAGGAATCGTGGAGAAAGCGACCGGCAAGGGTGAATTCAACGCTCCGCAGTCGGAGCTCAAGGCGATTGAAGCCCTCCGCGCTGGCAAGCCAACACCCTACCTTGATCCGAAGCTGAACGACGTGCCGGTCGATTTCCTCTCCACGGTGGATACGACCGGCGGCAATTCCGGCTCGGCAACCCTCAACAGCCGGGGCGAGCTCATCGGCCTTCTCTTCGATGGCACGTTCGACACCGTGGCGGCCGACTATCTGTTCGACAAGGAAAAGACGCGCTCGATCCACGTTGATGTGCGGAATATGCTCTGGGTCATGGCCGAGGTTGATCACGCAATCCACCTGCTCCAGGAGATGGGGATCCCCGCCCGTTAGCAACCACGAACCAACCGCTGGCTGGCACTTTGCTGGGAGAGTTCCAGAAACCCTTGGGCTCGTGGTTCTATGTGTGAATGGCATCGAAGAGGACAAATGCCAGCGGGCCGAACACCAACACCGGAAGCCAAGCGGCCAAGGCGGGCGAAAGATATTCGTTATCGCCCATCTGTCGGCAGGCGAAGCAGGCACCAAAAAAGAGCCCGCATAGCACCAGGCACAACGCGGTACTGATATACACATTGCGGTTCTGATCCCGAAGGATGACCGACAGGCCCATGAAAACCAGGAGCAGACCAAGAATTGGCCGCGTGAGCCGCATATGGAACCGCACCGCCATGGACGCCAGGCGCATCGAGTCGGGCTTGTTCAGTTCCGAGAATAGTCGGTGCGTGGCAGCGAAAGAAAACCAGGTTCGGTTTCGGGTGATCGCTTCAAAGTCCGCCTCCTTGGTGTACAAGAAAAACTTTCCGGAATCGAGCACCCTAAGCACGGCCGTGTTGTTCCACCCTTCCAATTCTGCCGGCTGCGTCCCGGTCAACAGCCAGCCACCGCCTCCGTATGGTCCTTCCCTCGGCGGAAAATAATAGGCTTCCTTGGCGTTCAGGTGGATCATGTTGCCGGCCAGGCTTTCCGGAATCAGGCAAGAAAAGTTCTTGACCACCTGCTGCCGCCGTGATGCTCGCTCTCCCGTGATGTGGATGCCATTGGGCTCGAACGCATTGTGAGCTTCGATCTCTTTTTCGCCGTTCGGATCATCCCGCGGATAGAGCAAGTAGGTAGCGATCCGCGGCAAAACCAGCTCCTGATTGGCCGCCGTCAGACCGAGCATGGCCGTGGCGCTCAGGAGCACGGGGCGGACGACGCGCTGGGTGGGAATGCCCGCGGATAGCAAGGGCAACAGCTCGTTATTCCGTTGCATCCAGGCGACCGTGAACATGGCCGCCAGGAGTACGATCGCCTCGCACAAGAGGTCGAAAATCTGGGCCACCTTGTACCCGTAATACACACCAACGTGCTTGAGGATGGGCGCCAAACCACGATGTTGCTCGGCGAAATCGTCCACGTTGGTGAACAGATCGATCACCACGTACAGACTCAACAAGCTAACGAGGCAGACCACGTATGCCTTGAGGTAGCCGCGTATCAACATTCGATCCAGCAGGTGCATACGTTTGGTCCGTAGTCTGTGGTCCGTAGCCCATAGCAAGAAAACAATAACTACGGAGCGCGGACGACGGAGTGCGAATGCCGCAGGCCACGCTGATAGGTCAGGATGTATTGCGTGATGTAGTCGTTGGCGGCGGTGCAAGGCCATTCGCCGAAGCCGTTGGCCTTTAGCTCCACGATCGCCTGTCCGGGAGTCCAGCCGCCGTATTCCATGCGGTAAACGGCGGTCATCACGCCGGTGCGGTGTAGCCCGGCTCGACAGTGAATCAGCACGGGATAGCTCGCCGGGTCGTCCAAAAGAGCCAGGAAGCGGTCGATCGCCTCGGGGCGGTGGGCGGGCACTTGGCGGCGGGGAATCAAATCGGGTGGAAGATAGACGTACCGGATGCCCAATTGACGGCACAGCTCACTCTCTTTGACGGTGCCGCCGCCCAGGTAGCACACGGAAAGATCGGGATCGGGGTATTCATCCTGAAGATTCACGATCGTCCGAAAGTGGTACCGAGCGTGGGCCTCGCGGAAGCCAGCCAACGTCATTTCGCCACTGCGGTAGAACTTGCCGGGTGTAACCTCGCGCAGTCGTTTTCCGTGTGTGTAGATCCAGCGGAAGTGGACGATCGGAACGGCCACGACTAATGCAGCCACCACCAATCCCAAGATCCACCGTACAGCAGTAGGCATGGATAGCCCTTCCTCTTTTTTCCTGTTGGCGGCGCGCACGGACACTATCGGTCCGCGGGCAGGGCGGGATTCTGGCAATTCTCTGGAAAAATCGCAAGAGCAGTGGGCGAGTGGCCATGGGGTCGAGACGAGATGGTGAGAAGTCGTAAGCGGCGAGAGTTGAGTAACCGAGGCAAAGACTGTCGGACCTGCTCGACGAACGGGCTCCGACGAGATTAACGGCTCCTGACGATTTCGTTCGGAAACTTTGTGTGCGGCCGACTCCAGCGCCCATTGACGGCCGGCCGCATTCGCGTCATCTTGAACCAAGGCACCCAAGTCTTCTTCCCGAGGTAACGAATTCCATGCGCACCGTTCTACCGACCATTTTGGCTGTGATTCTTTGGTCCACCTCGTGCGGGCTGTATTCGGCTGCCGAGGAGTTGAAGTCCGGCCCCCAGCCAGGCGAAACAATTCCTGGTCCGTTTCATTACCTGAATGTCAACGGGGCGCATGCTGGCAATCCGCACTGCCTGGTCTGTGAGTTCGGGCTTCGGCCAGTGGTTTTGATCTTTGCCCGGGAAGCCCCGTCGGACCAAGCCCCGCTGGCGGTGCTCCTCCAAAAGCTCGATGAGGCCATGGATCGTTACAAGAATGCGGAACTCCGGGCCGGCGTGGTTGTCTTGAACGAGGATTTCGCGAAGGAAGAGACCCGCAAGGATCTAGTGCGGAGATGGGAGGGGACAGCAAAGGATCTCAAGCATGTTCTCGTCGCAGTGGCCGGTCCGGATGGCCCGGAGAATTACAACATCAACAAGAACGCGGACGTGACGGTCCTGCTGTACAAAGAGCACAAGGTGGTGGCCAACTTTGCCTTCGCCAAGGACAAACTGACCGAGAAGGATGTGAACGCGATCCTTGTGGCGATGAAAGGACTGATTGGCGCAAAATCGTGAGCCGAGAGAAAGACTCGTGTAGGGCGCGCTGCCCTGTCCGGATTCAAGGCTGCCCCGTTTTTTGGTTGCCGTCGCCCCGTTTCCGGTTACGATATCAGCACGTACCCTTCCGCTCGAGGAGCGAACCATGAAGCGCTGCCTGCTCTCCGTTGCTGTCCTGGCGGCCATGGTCACCGTATCCGGCCTGGCTTTGCAACAATCGCCAACCTTACTCTTGATCACCTGGGCCAGCAACGCGCCGCCCGAAATGCCGGTGGCCGCGGTCCTTATCGAGATGGGGCTCAACGACCCGAAGCCGCGCGACTGGTCCGGCCAAGCAACCGTCGTCGGAGCTACCGTGACCACACGGGACGGCTACCGTTTCCGCACCGGTGACGAATTCGTCCAGCCCAATGGGTGGAAGGCGGCCTCACACCGGGGCATTCGCGCACCCCAAGGCAATCCCGCCGTCAACAAGATGGAGCCAGTCGCCACCGTCGGCGTCGTGCTTCATCTTCAAGACATCAGCCCGGACGCCGAATTGACGGTAGACTTCGCCGACAAGGAGGTGGGTAAGGAAAACGTACCGCTCAAGGACGTGTTGGCCGGGCAGATTCACAAGCTCAAGGGCGGCAACGTAGTGATACGGCTCATCTCCACCGCGGCCGCGGTTGCAGAAGGCCGAACCGAGGATGACTTCCCCGCCGCGGCCTATGCACCGGATGGCAGTCTCTGGGTCGCTTGGGTCAGTTACTTCGTGAAAGATGAACAGCGCCGCACCGAAGCTCCTTCGCTCAAGGAGCAGCCAAAAGACTTCCATGCCTATGATACGCCGGGATTCGGCGACCAGTTGTATGTCAAACGATATCATGCAGGGAAGTGGGGCCCACCGATGGCCGTCACGGGACCGGGGCAGGACGTCGCTCGCTGTGCAGTCGTTTCGGGCAAGGATAAAGTGTGGGTAATTTACAGCGCTCAGCGTGGTGGCAATTTCGATCTCTATTGCCGCGTGGTGGCCGAGACCGCAGAAAAAGATAAGGCTTTTGTCTTCCGACGGGGACCAGAGCAGCGCATCACCACGCAGCCGGGTCCCGACATCAATCCCGTCGCCTGCACGGACCAGGACAAGATTCCGTGGCTGGCGTGCCAAACCTGGATCGATGGCCAAGGCCGTATCAGCGTGTTCCGCATGGACGACCGCGGCTCGTGGAAACAACGGGCGCTGCTCGAAGGCGGCAAAGGAGAGAACTGCTGGAATCCCGCCATCGCTGCGGACAACACAGGCAACGTGGCTGTGGCTTATGACTGCTACCACGACGGCGACTACGATATCCAGGTCGCTGTCTTCGAAGGCAAGAGCGGGAATCATCGCGTTTTTCCAGTTGCAACAACCCGGAAATCGGAAACGCGGCCCAGCATCGCCTATCAGGGCGAGCGGTGGTGGATTGCCTATGAGGAGGGCCCAGAAAAGTGGGGTAAGGATTCCGGCGCTCTCGCCTTGGGCAAGGGCAGCCCCCTGTACAGTGATCGCTCCGTTCGGCTGGTCAGTCTGGATTCCGATGGCAAATGCTATCGGCCGGCCGCGGAGCTACCTCTCTCGCATGTCAAGAACCCCGGTGCCCAGTTCCGACCCGATTGGACCCAGCAATACGAGAAGGCCACTCGGTACGCCTATCCGAAATTGGGCGTGGACTTGAAAGGCAGGCTGTGGGTGACCTATCGGCAGAGTTTCAGCTCGCGCTACAGCTCAATTCCGGGGTCCTATTGGTTGACCCTGGCGCGGCGGCTTGATCAAAAAGAGTGGAGCGAAGCGATCGAACTGCACCATTCCGACGGTCTGCTGGATCACCGCCCGGTCCTGCTGCCCCACAAGAGCGGCGGGTTGCTGGTGATCCACAATACGGACGGGCGATACACCACCCCAGAGAAAATCGCCAACCATGTCTACGCCGGCGTGATCAATTTGCCCGGCGGGGACGGCCCGCCCGAGCAAGTGGCCAGCGCGGTGACGCCCAAGCCCTTCAGCACGGAAGCTGCAGCCGAGCGAGAAGCTGTACGGCGAATCCGCGATTACCGCATCGACCACGGCGGCAAGACCTATCGCATCTTGCGCGGCGAGTTTCACCGGCACACGGAAATCTCCTGGGACGGTGGCGCGGACGGTTCGCTGGAGGATATGTTTCGCTACGGGATCGATGCCGCCAATCTAGATTGGATCGGCAACGGCGACCACGATAATGGGGCAGGCCGCGAGTATCCATGGTGGCTGGTGCAGAAGCTGACCGACGCCTTCCATGTGCCGGGCGCCTTTACGCCGATGTTCTCCTACGAACGGAGCGTATCCTATCCACACGGCCACCGCAACTGCATGTTTGCCCGCCGCGGGATCCGCACGCTGCCGCGTCTTGCTCCGCCGGAAGGCGAAAAATCGCCGGGCGGCGTCCATCCGGACGACACCAAGATGTTGTACCGCTACTTGAAAGAGCTGGATGGCGTATGCGCATCGCATACCAGCGCCACCGGTATGGGCACAGACTGGCGCGACAACGACCCAGCCGTGGAACCAGTCGTCGAGATCTACCAGGGCGATCGGATGTCGTATGAAATGGAAGGCGCGCCCCGGGCCGGCTATGACCCGAAGTCGGGCAAGGAGCCGGCCAACATCGCGGGTTGGTATCCCAAGGGCTACATCAACCTCGCGCTGGGCAAGGGCTACCGCCTCGGCTTCCAGTCCTCCAGCGACCATTGGTCGACGCACATTTCCTTTTTCATGGTCCTGGCGGAGCGTCCGGACCGGGCCAGTATTTTGGACGCGATCAAGCGACGGCACACCTATGGGGCGACCGATAATATCCTCGTCGATCTCCGCTCCGGGCCGCACATCCAGGGCGATGAGTTCCAAACGCGTTCCGCGCCCGTGCTGTCCATGCTCGTCCGGGGGACGGCGGATTTAGACAAAATCGACGTCCTCAAGGACAGTCAGGTCGTGGCGACGCTTCAGCCTCAGGGATCGCGCTACGAGGGCACCTGGACTGATCCGCGCCCGGAGTCGGGAACGCATTACTATTACATCCGCGTTTTGCAGAAGGATGGAGAGATCGCTTGGGCGTCACCGATGTGGATCGAGTTTAAGAATTGACAATGTCCGGCTCCCGCCGGGCGCCGGGAAAACTTAACGCATCCTGATTGGCCTTTTGTGAGTACTCAGCATGAACCGATTATGCAAGCACGTGAGAGGTTCTGGTCCGTGGTCCGGGCTGGGCGTTGTCCTTTTTGGACTGTATGCCCTGGGCACCCCCGCACGAGCCGAGGTTCGCCTACCGAAGATCCTCTCGGATCACATGGTCCTTCAGCGCGACACTGCGGTCCCGATTTGGGGCTGGTCCAGCCCAGGGGAAGAGGTAAACGTGACCTTGGCCGGCCAGACGAAAACTACCAAAGCCGGCGCCGACGGCAAATGGCGCGTGCAGCTCGAGCCGCTTCAAGCCGCCGGGCCCCACACGCTAACGGTGAAGGGGACGAATACGCTCACGGTGGAAGACGTGTTGGTTGGCGAAGTCTGGCTCGCGTCTGGCCAGTCCAACATGGAGATGACCGTCCGGGGCGCCCGCGACTTTGAGAAAGAGCAAGCTGCCGCCGATTTACCACAAATTCGCATGTTCACCGTGCGGCATAATCCATCCCGCGAGCCGCAAGCGGATTGTTCGGGTTCCTGGCACATTTGCTCGCCGGGGACCGTCGGCGCGTTTTCGGCAACGGCGTATTTCTTCGGCAAGGATCTGCACCAAAAACTTGGCGCCCCGGTCGGGCTGATCAACTCTTCGTTCGGCGGCACGCCGATCGAAGCATGGACAAGCATCGACGTGCAAAAGAATCAGCCGGAGTTAGCCGCGCTTCTGGCAACCTGGGACAAGAGAGCTGCCGAGTACAATCCGTCCACGGCGAAGACCGCCTATGAGAAGCAATTGGCCGAGTGGAAGGATCGGGCTGAGAAGGCCAAGGCCGAAGGCAAGACTGCGCCCCGTGCACCGCAGCGGCCCAGTGACCCGCGCGAACAGCCGCACCATCCAGCCGTGCTCTTCAACGGTATGATCGCTCCGCTGATCCCCTACGCGATCCGCGGCGTGATCTGGTATCAGGGGGAGAGCAATGCCGGCTCGCCGCGCTCCGGGAAGCTGTACGGTGTGCAGCTGCCGCTCCTCATCAAGGATTGGCGAACCCGCTGGGGCAGGGGACAGATCCCATTCGCCTGGGTGCAGTTGCCGAACTTCCAGACGTCGGGCGAAGGTTGGTCCTATGTCCGTGAGGCGATGCTGGAGACGATGTCACTGCCTCACACCGGCATGACCGTCAACATCGACATCGGTGAGGCGCGGGACATCCATCCCAAGAATAAGCAGGACATCGGCCATCGGCTGGCGCTTTGGGCCTTGGCTAATGTCTACGGCCAGCACCTTGCCTGGTCGGGCCCGCTCCCATCCGGGCATCGCACGGTGGGACGCGCCGTGGAACTGGATTTCAAGCATGCCGATGGTGGTCTGGTGGCCAAGGATGGCGCACTCCGGGGCTTCACCATCGCCGGTGCCGATAAGCAGTGGCGACCTGCGACTGCCCGCATCGAGGGGAACAAGGTTCTCGTCAGCAACCCCGAAGTGAAGGAACCAGTGGCCGTCCGTTATGATTGGTCCAGCAATCCCGATGGTAACCTTTATAACGGCGCCGGCCTACCCGCATCCCCGTTCCGCACGGACAAAGATTAACGCCTCGGGGAAGACAAGGGACAAGAACAGGGGGAGTAGATGCAGGCCTCCTTGTCTCCCCCTCTCCTTGTCTTCGTGTCTCTTTGTGCGCGCGATACCCCTCGCGCCCAATCGGGTTTATAATTCATAGATGGTCGTACTTGCCGCAGATTGATCTGGGCGACGCCGAAAACCTCGGTCGAGCCGGATGGAATCCTCTCCGCGAGAGCTCCTGTGATGATAGCGCAACAACGGCTCGGTTTTTCTCGACACGTGTCCTGGGTGGCTGGGCTCATCTTGGCATGCGCGCTGCCGCTGGCGTCCGGTTCCGCACTGGGCGAAAGCAAGGGGGCCGTTTCAGAGGCTGCAACGCTGGCGGTACTCGAAAAATCGGCCCCAGAGAATGTCGACGACCTCAAAGCGATCGAAACGCAAGTCCAGGCCGTGCTCCAAAAAGTGCTGCCGTGTACTGTTGGGGTCCGGGCCGGTGGCGCCTGGGGGAGCGGCGTCCTCATTCGGGAAGACGGCTATGTCCTGACAGCTGGGCATGTCTCTGCGGAGCCGGGCCGCGAAGTGCTGCTCATCCTGATGGATGGCCGGCGCGTCAAGGGCAAAACGCTTGGTGCCAATCGTGGCATCGATAGCGGCCTGATCAAGATCACCGAGGACGGCACCTGGCCCTTTGCGCCGATGGGCAACTCGGCCGACTTGAAACCCGGAGAGTGGTGCATTGCTACAGGACACCCCGGTGGCTATAAGACCGGCCGGACTCCCGTTGTCCGTCTCGGCCGTGTCTTGAACTCCTCCAGCGAGCTCATCCAGACCGATTGCACACTGGTCGGCGGAGACTCCGGGGGGCCGCTGTTTGATTTGCACGGCCGCGTAATCGGCATCCATAGCCGCATTGGCGGACCGCTGACGGCGAATATTCATGTTCCTGTGGATACGTACCGGAACACCTGGGAGCGCCTGGCCAAGGCCGAGATTTGGGGAAGCCGGCTGGACAGCCGGGGGCGCTCCGGGGCAGATTTCGGCTTGCAAGTAGATTCGGAGAGCAAGGATTGTCGAATATCGGAGGTCGTTTCCGGCGGTCCCGCGGACAAGGCAGGCTTCAAGGTGGATGATGTAATTACGCGCTTCGGCGGTCAGAAGATTGCCAACACCGAAGACTTTGTTGCCGAGGCGCGCGGGAAGCGGCCGGGGAACGAGGTCAGCGTTGAGGTCTTACGCGGTGAGAAGACGATTACCCTGAAATTGGTCGTCGGCAGACGGGAAGGCCGGCCTTTCGGGCCTCCACCAAACTAACCGCTCCCCGGCGGCCTTCGTCTCCTTCGCCGAATTTCTTCCAGGAGTCGCACGTTTCATGAGCATTCGGTTCACACACGGAGTCCTGCCGTTCCTCGTTGCTTATCTCACGTTGGCCCTCGGCCATCCTGCTCCGGCCCAGGAACGGCTAACCCGCGACCCTACTTTCCAGAAGAGCAGCGCCACGGTCTTGAAGGCCTTCCATGCCGCGGTGGCCAAACCCAGCGAAAGCACCGTGCGGGTACAAGTCGCCGGCAAGGATGCGGCCTTGGGCACGATCGTCGGACCCGACGGCTGGATTCTCACCAAGGCCAGTGAGTTGAAAAGCAAGCCGGTGGTGTGCCGGCTCCGGGACGGGCGTCACTGGGAAGCCCGCGTGGTCGGGATCCATGAGCCCTATGATTTGGCGCTGTTGAAGATCGACGCGGCGGGCCTCCCGGCAGTCGAGTGGCGCAACAGCAAGAGTGCGGCCGTCGGCACCTGGATCGCTGCGCCGGGACCAGAGGATGTCCCCATCGCCGTGGGCGTGGTCAGCGTTGCCGCGCGGACGGTCACTGCCCGTGACCTGCCGCCGTCCAACCGCTCAGCAACCGGTTACCTGGGCGTAGAGTTGGCCGACCCTGCCGAGGCCGGCGCCCGGATTACTCGCGTGATGCCCAATAGTCCGGCAGACAAGGCAGGCCTGAAGGTGGACGATCTCTTCCTCACGTTCGCCGAGCGCATGATTCCGGATGCGGATACGCTTTTGGACGTCCTGGGACACCACAAGCCCGGCGAAGTGGTCGCCATCCGGATCAAGCGGGGCGGCGAAGAAGTCGAACTCAAGGTCACACTCGATCGGCGGCCTGGGGGTGGCGGGCGCGGAGGGCGCGGTGATTTCCAGAATCGCATGAGCGGCGCCCTGAGTGACCGCCGCAATGGTTTCCCCACGATCTTGCAACACGACGCGGCCATTCGGCCGAGCGACTGTGGCGGCCCGCTCGTGGATCTCGATGGCAAAGTAGTTGGCATCAACATCGCTCGTGCCGGCCGGACCGAGACTTACGCGGCACCGACTCGGGATGTGCTGCCGTTGCTTTACGACCTCATGTCCGGCAAGCTCGCTCCGAAACCGTCGGCCGACACCGCCGCGCGGTCCCTCACACCCGAGGAAAAAGTCGCAGAAGCCCGCGCTGCCGTCGAGCGTGCCGAAGCAGGAAAGGCCGCCGCGGACAAGAAGCTGGCCGAAGCAAGGGCCTACCTCAAGAAAGTAGAGGGGGAGGCGAAAACAGCGCAGCAATCGGTGTCGAAGTAGTTCACATTGTTCCAGGACGGACGTGCGTCGGCTCGACGCTGCTTTGGATGCCTAAATTCGGCCAAGTGCCTGCGAACAAGCCAATCGTTCGACTACCCAACGCGGTGTCGAACCACCGCACTTCAAACATCTCGCCTGACCATGCACGCTGTTCGATAGAATTCTGCTCCGTCACTTCTTTGCGCACGGTTGCACTGCGTGCGTTCGTGAATCGGCTTGACGCGGCATGGCCGGGCAGGTAGCATCCCGCACCGGTCGGCTTCCGTGAAATGGCGGATAGCGCACGTCGGCTCCGATTTCCGCCGCTCTGGCCACGTATCCAAAGGAGTAAAACAGATGAAGCAACTGGCAATGCCGCTGGGCGTGAGCCTTCTGCTAACTCTGGCGGGGACGCCATCCTACGCCGACAGCCGCGAGCTGCGGACGATCGAGGCCGCTACGGCGACACTTCAGGCTCTTTCCGCCATTCCCCTCCGGTGCATTCCTCCTAGTTTGATCCAAGATGCCAAGGGCGTGGCGATCATTCCATCGGTCGTCAAAGCCGGCTTCGTGGTGGGTGGCCGATTTGGCCGCGGGGTCGTTCTGGTCCGCGAGCCCAATGGCGCATGGAGCAACCCGGTGTTTGTCGCTCTGGTGGGCGCTGGCGTTGGTGGACAACTTGGCATCCAATCCACAGACCTGGTTCTGATTTTCAAGAGTCGCCACAGTCTGGATCGAATCCTGCGGGGGAAAAGCAAGCTCACCCTGGGAGGCGACGTTGCGATCGCCGCCGGTCCGATTGGCCGGGATGCAGAAGCTGCCACGGACGCGCAGCTCAAGGCAGAGATTTTTTCCTACTCTCGCAGCCGTGGTTTGTTTGCAGGGGTCTCGCTGGAAGGAGCCGGTATCCTGGCGGATGCCTACGCGAATGAGACATTTTATGGGCTTCGCGGAGGCCGGCCTGAAGATGTGTTGGCTCGTCAAGGTGTGCATATCGCTGCGGTCGAGACGCTCAAGGCCAATCTCTCCGCGATGAGTCGCCCCCCCGCTGCGCCTATATTCCTCATTCCATCGCAAACGCCGCCTCCGCCACTGGTCCCGCCGCCGCAATAGCTCTGACTACGATCAAATTCACGAAGAAACTGTTCCGCTCGCCACATCGTGCCAGGAAGAGAGCCCAGCGTCCCAGGCTGACTGATTCGTTCCTTCCAAAGGCACGGGAACACAAGCGTCCGATGTCAGGAACAACGGGATCTCTTGTAGGGGACTACCAACCGCGTTGGCCTTTGCAGCGTAGCGATCGATTTCGGCCTGCGTGGGAATGAACCTTCGGCGCTGCCATTGCCAGGGCTAGGGCACCGGGGGGATTTTCATCAGGTTCTCCGCCTTCCCACGCCGGGCTGCCAGATCGTAGCACGCCATCTCTTCGCTGTTCCGAATGAACGCCTTGCCGCCCGCCAAGGCAGGATTGTTCCAGGTCTTGCCCTCCAAGGCCGTGATGCTGCCCAGCTCGCGGTGGCCCTCCGGCGTGGCTTCCACCAGGACGAGCTTGCCGGTTTCGCTAAGGATCACCAAGAGATCATCAGCCAACAAGAGCTGACCATGGCCGTATCGGCCATCGCGCCATTTGCGGGCGCCCGTCTCCTGATGGATGCAGGCGAGGATTCCTTCATCCAAGCCATACAGAAACCCCTTATACGCCACGGGACTGGTGAACTTGCACCGCATGTTCCTGTTCTGCCAAACGATCTGCACATTCCCTTGGCCGGCCGATTCGGTCAGCCGGAGCATGGCGCAGCCTTTGTCATACCCTGAGGAAATGAAGATGCGGTCCCCTTCTAACACAATGGGCTGGGCGACGTTGATCTCCTGGTACGTTTCCCAGGGAAACCGCCACAGCTCCTTGCCGGTTTGGGGATCGTAGCCGGCCAGGATCTCGCCGTCGAGCAACAAGAGCTGACGTCGGCCGGCCAGTTGTGCCAGCATGGGCGAGCTGTATCCCGCCTTCGTCTTTCCGGTCTGCCAGACTTGGCGGCCGGTTGCGCAGTCGTAGGCAACTACCGCCCGGCCCGCCGCCGTGCTCCGCTGCACACCGGGATTCACGATTACCATGCGATCACACACCAGCGGCGATCCGCTCATGCCCCACGGGAGATCATCGTTCTCCGCGAGAATATCGACTTCCCATCTGCGTTGGCCTGTATTCAAATCGAGACAAACCAGCCGGCCGGTCGCTCCGAGAGAATAGACGGCATCCTCCGCAATCGTCGGCGTTGCCCGTGGTCCGTCGCCGCCCAGGCTCTCGGTAAAATGGGCCGGATAATCATGCACCCAGCGTTCCCGCCCGCTGGCCACATCGTAACAGACCACGGCTTCCCGATCCCGGCGCTGCTCGATGGTCACGGCGACATTGCCCGCAACCGCAAACGCCGCATAGCCGCCTCCGACCGGTTGCCGCCAAAGCAAATGGGGCGGCTGTGCTTTCCAGTCGCGAGCCAAAGCGGGGCCGTGCACGATCCCATCGCGTTGCCGGCCTCGGTAAGCGGGAAAATCCGACTCAGAGGAGCCGGCGCGTTCGACGGGACCCGTGACAAGGGCAGCAGCCTGGTGCTGGCGATGGGCCTCCAGAATTGCGTCCCGATTGCGAAGCCACCGAAATTCCACAAGGGGCACCATATCGCCGGTGAACTTCACATCGCGAATGACGAGCACGCCAACAGCGAGCATGCTGAGCGGAATGGCCAAGCGCAGCCACCACGAGAGCCCGGAGAGAAATAGCGACCACAAAGCCAGGAAGACAGCCGCGGCACTTACCAACAGGATCGTACCGTTCACCCGCCGCACGAAATCGACCTGTGCCGAAGGCCAACTCCATACCGCCGCCACGCCTACCCCGGCAACACACACCACGATCCCAGGGAACCAGGAGCGGAAAAGAGTGCGTTGGCTTTTTGCTTTCGGATGAGCGCCGTGAGACATTTTTATCTCCTGCATCCGTCTGGTTGCAACTGTCTGGTTTTCTAGACTAATGGATGGGACATGACAATGTTGTTCCAGATACCACATTCTGCATTCATCGAAGGGGATTCCCGCTCATGGCGGCACCGACTTTTGAAAAGCTTTCGCCGGTCAAGCACGGCACGCGCGTCACCGTGGACGCCAATGGCCGCTGGAATATTCCGGATGATCCGATCGTCTGTCTGATCCGCGGCGACGGCATTGGTCGCGACGTCGGCACGACTCCGGGCATCACGACTTGTGCCATCCGCGTCCTCAATGCTGCGGTCGAGAGAGCATACAAGGGCAAACGCCGGATCCACTGGTTTGATATTCACGCCGGCGACGTGGCCCGGGAACTCTATTATCCTGAGGTGCGCGACGAACAGGTGAATTCCCTCAGGGAAGAAGAGCAACGCCAGCTCTATCTACCTGACGACAGCCTGAAGGCGTTCGAGTACTACCGCCTGGGCCTCAAGGGCCCGTTGACCACGCCCATCGGCGGCGGCTTCCGCAGCATCAATGTGTTCCTGCGGATGCGCTTTGATCTGTATGCCTGCGTTCGGCCGGTGCGCTACTTCAAGGGCGTGGACGCGCCCAACAAGCGGGCCGACAAAGTCAACATGGTGATTTTCCGCGAGAACACCGAGGATGTTTACTGCGGGATCGAATTCAAGAGTGGCAGCGAAAACGCCAAGCGCCTCCATAGCTTCCTCAAGGAACTAGGGTACAACATCGCGCCTTCCTCCGGCATCGGCATCAAGCCCATCAGCCCGGAAGGGACGAAACGACTCGTGCGCATGGCCATTCGCTATGCCCTGGACAAGAAGCTGCCCAGTGTAACGCTCATGCACAAGGGCAATATCATGAAGTTCACGGAAGGATCCTTCAAGGACTGGGGCTACGAATTGGCCAAGCAAGAATTCCGCGACCAAATTGTCACCGAAGATGAATTGACCAAGGGAGCCGATGGAAAAGGAAAGTTGCTGATCAAGGACCGTATTGCCGACAGCATGTTTCAGCAGATTCAGCTGCGGCCGGACGAATACAGTGTGGTGGCCACGCCCAATCTGAACGGGGATTATCTATCGGATGCCGCCGCGGCGTTGACGGGCGGCATCGGCCTGGCAGCGGGAGCAAATATCGGCGACCAAGCGGCCATGTTCGAGGCCACGCACGGCACCGCTCCCAAATACCTCGGCAAGAACATGGCAAACCCGGGCGCGGTGCTGCTGTCGGGAGCCCTGCTCCTGGAACATCTGGGTTGGGACGAGGCAGCACAACGGGTCAACCAGGGACTCGAGGCCACATTTGCGGAGAGCGAGGAGATCGCGCACCGTGGTCCCGGAGGAACGCTGCACGTCACGTACGACATCGCCCGGCAGTTCGCTGGCTATGGCGCGGAAGGAGGCTCGACCAGCTCCGATTTCGCGGATCGGATCATCTTCCATCTCAATCGCTTGTAGGCGGCGGCTGAAGCGATCTCCATGACAAGATCCGCTAACCATCGTTTTGTTTAACGGTCGTTCGCAGAACTGCAGGATGAGTTCTCCGCGCGGTTCTGCGAACAACCGCTAAACCGATCACTTCAGCCGGCCGGCTTATCCAGGCCGATCTCGTGGAGGCGCTTTTCCTCCTCTTTCAGCCACCGCTCCCAGGCGGAGCGATTTTCCGTCTCGGGCCGGCCTTGGAACGCGCTGTCGTCAAGCTGGTTCAAGATCTCATGCATTTCCTTGAGCGGGTGCAGCACGAGTTCTGGGCTGGCTTCTGGCTTTGCCTGAGTCAACAGTTCCAAGTAGCAGCGATAAAGCTGCCGGAGGGCAACGAGACTGTCGACTTGCTGCGGATGCTGATTGGCCAGGCCGATGTAGAGCGGGACTGCTTCGGCGTAGTGTCGCTCGTCAAAACGGCAATCGGCCAGCGCGAAGCGGACCTGGCGGAACAAAACGACGTCGGCTTCCGACAGGGGAGCTGCCGCTTGCCGCGCTTGCAGATCGTCCACCAGCTTCTGGAAGTGTGCCTCAGCTTTCTCCAACCAGATAAATTGCCGGCCGTAGAGCGACCGAATATCCGGGGCGGTGGCCGGCCAGGCATTCTTCGTGTCACGGTCAGCGAGACTTCGGTAACAGCGTGCCAGCCTGAAGCGGGCTGTCGGGGCGCTGGGATCGACCGGGTAGAGGCGCAACGCCTGTTCCCACCGTTCGGCGGCCAGGGCAAATTCCCGGCGTGCATAAAGGAGGTCGGCCACTGCATAGAGCGTCTTTGCCTGGGCTTCGCGGTCCGGCTCCGGCTCCGCGCTGATCAACGTAAGGATTTGATCGAGCATCTCCTCCGCCATCCGGGCGTTGCCGCGGCTCATTTCCAAGACAGCGAGCTGAAAACGTGCCAGATACTTTTGCGGTCCATCTGTCTGGATGCAGTTTTGATAGGCGGCCGCCGCGGGACCTTCTTCGTGCACCGCCTGGTGCGCTTCGCCGAGATGGTAGTACGCTTCGCTGAGCCGGACGACCGACGGCCGGAGTTTGACAAAGTGCTGATAGGCCGCAATGGCAGATTGGAAATCCCGGCCTTGCATGGCACATGCCCCCGCCCGCCAGTGCCATTCCCCCTCTTCCGGCTGGCCGGCCACGGTCCTGGCCGCCGCTTCATAGGCAGCGGCGGCTTCGCGCGAATGGCTCTGGGCGGCTTGTTCTTCCTGCAGGGCGCTCGCGACATCCTTCTGCTGCTGGGCCCGTGCGCGGTGTGCCTGGGCCCACGCCTCGGCGACCTGGGCGGCCAACGTCTGGGCAGGGCCCGGTGGAGCCAGCTTCGCAAAGAGCTGTGCCAGCTTTGCGGCTTCCTCATAACGGCCGGCGTCCTTGCAGCCGCGGCAGTCCGACGCCAGCAGATTGACGGCATCCGCCAGCGGCACGAGGCGGTTGTGGTAGTCCGCCGGCTGGCGGACGTCGGCCAGGGCACTGTCGTAAAGCTTCAGCCCGGCTGGGAGATGATCTCGCTCGATTTCGACATTCGCCAACCGCAGGCCGGCCGCCTGTCCTTCCTCACCCGGCTGGTGCACGGCCGACTCCCACGCGCGGACCGCGTCGGCGGGACGGTGCAGGTTTCGGTAGCAGCATCCTAGCCAGTAAAAGATCTGGCCCGGTTCCGTCGGCGGTTGCCGTCGGTCCGCAAGGATCTCTTCCCAGACACTGGCCGCCTCCGCCCAGGCTGCTTCTTCCTGGTAGCTGCGCGCCCGTAGAGAGCGTGCCCGGGCCAGCATCGCGGGAGGTGCGTCGGTGTCGATGCGAATCAGGACCTTGCGGGCGAGGTCCCGTTGTTGCATCCGCAGGAGCAACTCTCCGCGCAACAGTCGAGCCGGCACAAGGCGGCTTTCCGGCGTTGTCGGCTGCTGGAGCTCTTTGTCATTGGCCTGTAGTGCGGCCGGCAAATTGGGGATCGGTAACCGCAGGTAACACTGGGTCAGGATTTCGTAGCCCGTAGCCCGGTCATCCTCCACTTGCTCGATGCTTTGCTTGAGATAGTCGATAATCCGCTGTGCGTCGCCGCCAGTGTGGAACCACGCCTTGGCAAGACGATAACGCAGCGGGACACGATCCGATTCGGCCAGGCGGAGCTGCTCCGCCTGTTCCAGGTGCACGCGGGCTTTGCGCCACAGCTCGGGGGCTCGTTCGGCGGGGAGTTGTTCGGCAAGGCGGAGATAGGTGCTGCCCAGTAGGAAATGGGTCTCCCCTGCGCGGTCGGGCAGGCGGCCAATGTGGTTGAGGGCGTCGTTGAGGAGAACCGTCAGGGCATTCAATGGGGCGTGGGCATCCTGCAATTGACTCCGCGCCTTCTCCAGGTCGCCGCGCAGTCCCACCAGTTCCGGATCATACCAGAGCGGCCGAATGGCCCAGACGGCGACCATGGCCAAGAGCCCGAGAAGGAACACTGGCACTTGCCACAACTGCCCACGAGACAGTCCGCCAGCGGCTGGGGTCGGCGATGAGGGCGCAACGGTGAATCCTTTTTCCGGGGCCATGACCTTTGTACCGGCCGGTTCGTCGTAGAAGGAGGGATGCTTCTGGCATATTCGAAACGGGCTGTCAAGATCAGCTTCTGGCGTCATGTGGGCCAGTGGGCCAGTTGCGCGGTGGAGCGGAGGTAAACGAGCCCGATTGCCGGCGAAGAAACCATGCGAACAGGCGGGCGGTGCGCGGATGGCGGCGTGCGAAGTGGTGAAGTCTCCAGGCATCCTCCAGTGCCGCGGGTTCGAGGTCCGTCACCTGGTCCTGAAGCGCACGCTCTTGCTCCGACCGATTCATGAGATCTTGGAGCGCTTGCTGGGTCGCGGCGAATCGCGCCCGCAAATCGGTGAGTGCCTCCTGAGAAGCAGCCAGCTCGGTCTGGGACGCCTGTGCCCGATCCTGGCTCGTTTCGAGCTGTTTCCTTAGCGACGCAAGGTTCTGTAGCTCCTCCGCCAGGTTTGCCCCCACGAGCTCAACCCAGTTGGCATCTGCTGAGCCCGGTTGTAGATCCGGGTCGGGATCGCAGACATAGCCCATTCCTGAAAAGGAGGCGGACTGGGCCTTGGCAATCGCACAGGCCTCCGCTGCTGGCAAGAGACGCTTCCAAAGTCCAGGTCTGCCTTGCCAAAAGTGAGGTGGGCATGAGGTAAGGGCCCGTAGCTTTGGGATTGTCGTTTCAGCCAGTGCCGTGTCAGGGGGGACCTGAGGGGCCACCCCCAAGCCATCCGCCACCCGTTCCAGCGTCCTGTGTGGATCCGCCACCAATTCTTCATAGCGAACTCGGAGACAGCCGGGCACGGTCCACCACTCGCGACTCACACACAACAGGGCGGCGGCCCGCGCGCCGGCGGCGTACTCCAGGAAGGGCGCACTGCGCGGCATCGCGCCGTAGAGGGGCCGCTCGTCTCCCCCCTCGCCCTCCAGCCAGCGCACGGTTGGAGCATGCAGCGCGAAGTGCAAGATGGATACAAGTACATCGAGCGGATGACGGGCCAGCACCAACGCACGAAAGCCATGGCGTTCAAGGAGGGATAGGAAGGGAGGGACTGGGTGCCAGTGGATTCCCAGAACGCATCGCAGCGGCAGCGTCGCCCAGTCGACGTCGGCAGGGTTGTGAACGGCCAAACTCGGGATGCGGTAGAGCTTGGCGAGCAGGTGACGCAGCCAGTTATTGCCGGATCGCGGCGTGCTCAGTAACACGATCCGCATCGGTACGTTTTGAGGCTCGTCCGGCAATTGGGGCGTCCCGCTTATGGTGTTGTATGCATCCTCGCTAGCCATTCCGGCGGATCCTCCGTCGCTGGCAGACTTTGGACAGCATCCAATCTGGTAGCTGATCGCGTGGCTCACTGCTGCTGGGTAGGCCGCAGCCAGGCGGGGCACGAAGTCGGGCGGTGGGCAGTCCCTTCAGCGCGCACCAAGGGCGGTGCCTTGTTTAGCAAGCCGGTGATTAGAAAACGGTGAGAAGTCCCTTGACCCTGGTAGGCGTTCACACAAAACGTGCTGGTCCGCTGGAATCCCTGCCGATCAAGGCGGAATGGATCAGGTCTTCGCCTTGTTCCTCAACCACAAGGCTCGAGGAATCGGCGAGCGAATGCGGCACGCGCTGGCCCCTTTCTAACCAAAGCGCCGAAACTCCTGTTTGCCGTCCCGATCCCCAGTTTTCGGGAGAAGCAAACAATCGATCCGTCGGGGTGGCCTGCTGGCTTGCCGGTGTGCTGCCGATGACCATAGCCGGATCGAGGACCGGCGTGGATGAGAGGCCCTCACGCCCACCGGCCATGCCAGGAGGCGGAGGCATCGTGCCCGGATCTACAGTGATGGAAACGCTTTGGAGGAGTGCACCGTTGGTCATGTCCGTAGCCGTCACCGTTTGTTTCCCGGCAGTCATCAGCACAATCCCACCGCCGAAAAGATGGACGCCTCGGTCACTCGCCGCGAATGCATAGTCCGCCGGCAGCACAACCCCCGGATCCGTGTCCGAGGTCATGAAATGGACCGTCCCCTGGTAGTTGATATCCGTATTGCCGTAGGGGTCCAGGGCGGTGACCGTCGCATCAAACGGAACCTTCGCTGCCACCTCAGCCAGAACCGTCAGCGCGAAATGGTTAGCCGGCGCAGGCGCCAGTGCCACGGTGGTGCTACCGGCGATCCCACTCGCGGCGTCCGCGGCGGTGACCGTTTGGCTGCCTGCCGTGAACAAGGCCGCCGCTGCGGCAAACGTATGGATGCCGGTGTCAGAAGATGTGAACGTGTAGTTGGCGGGCAATTGGCCTCCGGTGGCGTCCGAGGTCGTAAATTGCACGGTTCCCTGGTAGCGGGTATCGAGGTTCCCGTAGGAATCGACGGCTTTCACGGTGAGATCGAACGGGGTGCCGGCGGTTGTGCTTCCTGAAACACTGGCCAGTAAATGGCTCGCGGGCGCGGCACTGACCGCAATATTCTGGATGCTGCCGCTGATAGAGACGGTTGCCGTATCCAGCACGGTGAGGCTTTGGCCGCCGGACGTCTTGAAGGTGACCGCATTCCCGAAGCTGTGCATGCCGGCATCACTCTTCATGAACGTGTAGTCAGCCGGCAGCACCGCTTGGATGTCACTGCTACTGAAATGGACGGTACCGGTGTAGTTGGCCGCTGTGTTGCCGAATGCATCCACGGCCCGAACGGTGATTCCCAACGCGTTGCCGGCGGCACTACTGGCCGGGGCAGTCACGGTGTAGAGGGCGGCCGCCGCGGCACTCACACCAAGCATGGCTGTGCCAGTCATGGAACCGTGGAGGTTATCCGAGGCGGTAATCGTCTGGACCCCCGCCGTTTTGAGGATGAAGGTGTTGGTGAAGGTGTGCGTACCGGCGTCGCCGCCGACAAATGTGTAATCGGTTGGCAGCGTCGCTTGGCCATCGCTGCTCGTGAAGTGCACCGTGCCCGTGTAGCTGATCGCTGTGTTCCCGTACGGATCCAGGGCAGCTACCGTGCCGCTGAAGGCATGGCCGGCCATGCTGCTCAGGGCAGTGCGGACGGAAAAATGGCTGGCCGCCGCAGGAGCAACGCTCACCAGAGCGTTGCCACTAATCGAATTACTGATTGCATCCTGGACGGTGAGGCTTCCGCTGCCGGCCGTTTTCAGGATGATGGCGTTCGGAAACGTGTGAATCCCGGCATCAGCGTTCCCGAACGTGTAGTCAGCCGGCAAAAGGGCCTGGCCGTCGCTACTGGTGAAATGCACCGTGCCGGTGTAACCGGCGGCAACACCACCCGAGGCGTTGAGGGCAATGACGGTGACACCGATGGGACCGCCGGCGGTGGCGCTGGTTGAGGCGGTCAGGGCGAAATGAGTAGCCGTCGCAACCTGGACGCCTCCGTCGGTCCGATTGATCTCGACAAAGTCGAGCTTGTCGTTGCTGGAGCCCGTGGCGTTGGTGATGGTCAGCAGTCCATTGGCGACGGTCACGGTGCGCCAGGCTTCCTGGTAACGACTGAGAACGTTGACCCCGCCGCTGACGGCCAAGACACCCTGCACGGCAATTTCGTCGATGCTGTCGAAATTGCTTGGATCGCCGGAGACCAGGTGGATGGCGTAGGTGCCGTTGGGTACTGCAATTTGCCAGGCGTGGCCGCCCGTCGGCTGTTCCATGGCGATCCCGGAATCGTAGCGCGGATCGCTCATGACACCCCGGGCAAAGGTGTTGGCCGAGTTGTCGCTGTCCCAGCCGTAGGTGAATCCATTCCCCCGATCGCCGTAGATGTAGCCATAATCCGGTAAATAGCCGGCCGCCACGGGGAGGCCGATGGGCTGAAACTTGATGCGAGCAAAGGGTACGCCGGCCAATTGCATCGGAGCATACCAAGTGACGTCATCGGTGAACGTCGTGCCATTCCGTTTGGCCGTGACCTCGATCGCATTGGCCCCGGGGGTCAGCTGCACAGCGCTCCAGCGGAAGATATGATCGGTGCTCGTCGTCGTTCCGATCACGACGCCATTGATGGAGAGCTGCACCGCGCTCAGATTCGAGTAGACTTTGAGGTCCACCAGGTTGGTGGGACGATTGATGTAGCTGCGGCTGGTGAGATAGAGGACGGGG
>Ga0070734_10002217_pt1 | contig 24500 bp, 24 predicted proteins | sample Coa_R1_8_FD_66444 | JGI IMG/M metagenome (GOLD analysis project Ga0070734, IMG submission 66444) | Surface soil microbial communities from Centralia Pennsylvania, which are recovering from an underground coalmine fire - Coalmine... | ecosystem: Environmental > Terrestrial > Soil > Unclassified ...
GTGTAGGTAATTACGTTTAGTGTCGGTCCTTCTCCCTTCCACGCTAGCTCTTGGAAACCGCCCCGTTTAATCATCGCGTTCGCTAAGCTTTGAGCCCCACCAGCGGGAACTACAAGATCCGTGAGAAAACTAAACGCATCTATAAAGTTACTTTTGCCAGACATATTCGGGCCGACTAGTACATTCGTAAGCCCCAGATTTACGTCGATGTCCCGCAGCGATTTGAAATTTTGAACACGAATTCTTTTTATCATCAAGTTTTTGCCTTCAATCATCCTCACCATCCTCTGGTTTGCAGCATTTGCGCTTCGTCCAACGCGGCGACGGCGAGGCCTTTCATGGCTCCAGTGAGGTCTTCGCTGACTTCGAGTAACACTTTGGGATCGTTGAAGTGAGTTGCGGCCTTCACGATGGCCCGGGCGCGCTTGGCGGCTTCTTCTTTCGGAGCGAAGGCGCAACTGTCATCATAGGTATGTCTGTCGCCAGAATGTCCGCAAGACGTGCGATTTCCCATGAAGATGCCGGAGCCGACGAATACGGCTTCGGCCCCAAGCTGCATAACCAGCGATGCGTCGGCGGGCGTGGCGATGCCTCCGGCGGAAAAATTGGGGACGGGCAGCTTCCCTGTTTTGGCGACCATCTTGATTAGCTCGTAGGGCGCCTGGTGCTCTTTGGCTTTGGCGTAGAGTTCTTCTTCGCCCAGCACGGTGAGAATTTTCATCTCCTGCACAATCTGGCGGATGTGCTTTACGGCGTGGACGACGTCTCCGGTGCCGGCTTCGCCCTTGGTGCGGATCATGGCTGCGCCTTCGGCGATGCGGCGCAGAGCTTCGCCGAGATTGCGCGCGCCGCAGACGAATGGAACTTTGAAGGCGTGCTTATCCACGTGATGGGCTTCGTCGGCGGGGGTGAGCACTTCGGACTCGTCGATATAGTCAACGCCGAGTTCCTGCAGAATCTGGGCTTCGGCAAAGTGGCCGATGCGACACTTCGCCATGACCGGAATGGAAACAGCGGCCATAATTTCGCGGATCTTCTTGGGCGAGGCCATGCGGGCCACTCCGCCTTCGGCGCGGATTTGCGCTGGCACGCGCTCGAGGGCCATGACGGCGACGGCCCCAGCTTTCTCGGCGATTTCAGCTTGTGCGGCGTCGGTGACGTCCATAATGACGCCGCCTTTTAGCATTTCTGCGAGGCCGGTCTTGAGACGAAGGCTGGTGTTACTTCCATTGTTCTGGGACATGATGTGAACTCTTTTCTCTCTAACTATTTGCAATTCTCCGAAGAGTCGCGCCGAGGGCGCGCCAGTATTGTAGATATTCTACATCTTTGCAGACTCACGCTTTTAGGAGGACAAAGTGGCGGACGGGGCGTCCGCACCCACACGAACTATCTACTTCTTCAAGTGCTTCTTGAACATCTTTTCAGGATCGATGGCAATGAAGACGCCCTCGCTGCTGGCGAGTACTTCGCCTTTGGAGTTGAGGATGGCGGCGGCGTTGAGATGGCGGCGTCCCCGTACACCGATTTCGTGAGACTCCACGCGGAGCGGTTTGTGCAGCGGAACCGGCTTGAGATAGTTCACCGTTATCTGCGAGGTGAGGGCGACAACGTCGCGCAGACGATTCACCTTGCCCATGGCATCGTCGAGGATGGTGGCGATGATTCCGCCGTGGCAGTGGCCGGGCGGGCCGACATAGCGGTCATCGAGGCGAAACTCGCAAACATACCCCGTCTGGTCTTTGTTGACAGCGAACTTCAACTGCATGCCTTGGGGATTGTCTTTTCCGCAGGCAAAGCAAAAATTCTTTTGCAACTTGACGTAGTGTTCGCTGCGCGGCGAAGCTGGCGATTTCTTGCTGGGCATGTAGAAGATTGTAGCTTTATCTCTAACTTTTATGGCGCAGTCTGCATGACGTCGCTTCGTAAAACCAGGTGCGCGGCGAAAATATCTTCGACCGCGAGGCCAAGTGATTTGAAGATGGTGATTTCTTCGTCGTTTTGGCGGCGAGGAAGCTCGCCTAATTCGGCGTCAATATGTTTCGCAGTCCACCGGCCTTCGGCGATGCCCATGACGATGTCGCCGGCTTCTTTGAGGGCGGCAGCACGGGAATCGACGATGAGACGAGAGCGTTTGACCAAAGCTGGGTCCAGCTCACGCGCGGTAGGGCGGCAGGAACCGACCGCGATGATGTGGGTGCCGTCGGCGACCCATTCGCTTTCGACGACTGGCGTTGCCGAAGGAGTGACAGTAACGACAACATCAGCGCCACGAACTACGGCTTCAGCGCTGGGCATCGCGTGTGCGGCAATCTCGTGGGCAAACTTGTTTAGCCGTTCAGCGTTCGGACTCCAAACGCGAACTTCGCGGAATTCGCGAACGAGACGCAAAGCTTCCCAATGGCTATGAGCTTGAACTCCGGAGCCGATAATCCCCAGAACTTTGGGCTCTTTACGAGCGAGATACTTCGCCGACACTGCTGAGACTGCAGCGGTGCGGACCTCGGTGATGTAGCGGCCGTCGAGAATGGCATTGGCGATGCCAGTATCAGGATCGAGCATGATAATGGTCGCCTGATGCGTGCCCAGGCCCTTGGCTGCGTTGGATTCGCGAACGGTCACCAGCTTTGCGCCGAGAGCGGGCAGCGACGGCACGTAAGCGGGCATCACGCCGAAGGGTGAGTGATCGGCGAATTCGAGAATCGTCCGCACGGGTTGTTGCACGCGGCCGGCGGAAAACTCGACCACGGCGCGCTCCATGGCGTCAATGAGTGCGGTCATTTTTAGGCGAGCGCGCACGTCCTGTTCGGAGAAAAATAAGGGCACTTTCGGGAACGAGTTCATTCAGTGATGATACGGTCTGCCCATTCCACCATTGAAACGAAGATGGCCGGATTTCCGAATTTCGCGCCCCATTGATTCAGATCCGCTTCCGTAATCCCACGCGCCCGAGAACAGGCGCCACAAGCGAAGATTGGAACGTTCTTTGCCACAAGTTTGGCCAGGGTCTCACTAAGAGGAGGCCAGCCAACCGGTGTAATTGCATCAGCCGTGGCTTTGCGCATGGTGTAAGTGGCCTCGCCGAGCAGAAAGAACTGGACTTGATGTCCCGCTTCGGCGAGTGCGAGCCCGTGAAGGAAAGGCAAAGTTGCGCGAGTGGGGTCATCCGATCCCCAGGCGCTCTTCATCATGATGTTGAGCTTTTTCGAGCTTGGACGTTCCTGCGCATGGGCCGCGGCAAATGCGAATAGTGGCAATTGAGCGAGCCAAGTGAAGAGTCTGCGTCTTTCCATTTCTGCCCCCTGTGAATAAGTAAACGAGTTGGCGCACAGTGTACTCCTGACGGCAAATGCCAGCAATGCGGTCAGAGTCAGAGGCGAACTCGAAGGGGCCGTTGTCAGTCATAGGTTTACAGATATGCTGTATTTTTATGAGGACTCTCGAATTCACCGACATGTTTAGGACGCGTTTCAAAAAGCAAATTGTCGCCGAATTTTTACCGCCCACTCGTGCGACTAAAAAACAGAAGGTCATTATTCTTTGCGATGGCATGCCTTCGATTCCGCGAAAGCAGCCGTTGGCGGAGTGGCTGGCAGGAAAGGGTTATTGGGTGTTTTATCCGCGGTATCGCGGAGCGTGGGAGAGCGACGGAGAATTCCTGGCGAAATCACCACATCAGGACATTCTTGATGTGATTGATTGCCTTCCTCATGGATTTCAGGAGATCGCCTTCGGTCAGAAATTTTCAGTTCGGGCGGATGAAATCTTCGTGATTGGCGGAAGTTTCGGTGGCGCAGCGTCGATTTTGTGTTCGCTCGATCCACGGGTAAAACGAGTGATTGCGAATTGCGCGGTTGTGAATTGGAAGATTCTACGGGAGTCCGAAAAAATGGAGACGTCGAATCCGAGCTATGCAGCTTATATTCACGAGGCGTTTGGAGCGGGCTATCGCTTGACACAAAAAAACTGGAACAAGCTCTATTCGGGCAAGTTCTACAATCCCGCGCATCATATTCAACGGATCAACCCGAGAAAAATCCTCATGTTTCACGCCAAGGATGATCCGCATGTGCCCTATGGCAGCGTCAAAGAATTTGCCGATGAAACTGGTGTCAAGCTCCATTCTCTGCGCTCGGGCGGTCACATTAGTACGGACTGGGTGGCGCGACGCTTTTGGCCGGAGATAAACGCTTTTTTTCATCAAAATAGATCAGACGTATAGCGGGTACAATTTGTAAGGAGGAAATAGTTTGTCTATGGCTCGTTATGCGTTTTTGATCACTCTATTATTTACTTTGAACACGTTTGCGCAAGACGCCCCCGCGGGGCTGAGCGTATTTAAGGCCAAATGCATGATGTGTCATGGCGCGGACGGTCAAGCCAACACGACGATGGGCCGGCAAGTGAATGCAGCGAACCTGTTATCGGCGGACGTCAAAAAACTCAGCGCCGCTGAAATGAAAGATGTTGTCACAAACGGCAAAGGCAGTATGCCCACGTTCTCTGACCAGCTTTCTCCCGAAGAAATTGATGCTGTTGTAGGCTATGTGCGCGCGATGGAGAAAAATGCAAAGTAAATTTTCCTGACAGGAACGATTTTGAGAGAATCGGCACTTTCGGGCAACTTTAATTGGCCTCTGTAGCACTAAAATCTTTCAATATTCCATGGCGACGCTCACCCCAACTATCGGCAAACCGCAAGGTGGTGGGAGCGGCCGCGATTACGATCCGCCGCGCCATAACGGTGGAGATGGCGGCCGTGGGGGAGATAATTTCTACAATTACGGCCAGCGTTTGCGGCGAGCTCGTCTTGGATTATTGCTGGCAACCGCACCGATTGTTACGCTTTTTACTGTCCTCACTTTGGTGTATTTGCTACGGCGGGAGTCGGCCGTTTTGGACCCGAGCGGGTTGCGATACATACATGAGTGGACACCGATTGCCCTGCCAATTCGGCTTCTGCTGATCAATACTCTCCTATTATTCCTAAGCAGCATTACGGCGGAGCTTGCGCGACGGCAGATTACGCGTCAATCTGCTCTGGCTCCTGTGCGTTCGATTCCAGGGGTTTCCTTAGGGAACGAATTTCATTTTCCGTGGCTGGGTTGCACAGTCGCTCTCGGTTTTGCATTTCTAGCCGGACAGTGGCTGGCATGGCGTAGTCTTGCCGCGCACGGAGCTTACATTGCGAGTAGTCCACGCAGTTCATTTATTTATGTCTTGACCGCAGCTCACGCCCTTCACCTGTTGGGTGGCTTGCTGGTTCTGCTCTACACATCCACTATCTCTTTATGGAATAAATCGGTCGAATCCCGGCGGATTGTCGTGGATGTGACCGCCTGGTATTGGCACCTGATGCTGCTACTTTGGATTTATGTCTTCGCCTTCCTATGGATTGCGCGCTGAGCCTGCTAAATCCATTTGCCCATCTTGAACGTAACGTAATTACAAACATGATGCGTTCGATAAAAAATGCTCTCACTGGAATTTTGTTTTGCGCGATGATTTCGCTCGCGCAGAATACAACGCCAACCGCAAAAGCTGGCAGCCCCATGATCAAAGCGGCAGATTTGCAGGCTGATTTGGTTGTGCTGCGCAAAGCATACGAAGAACTTCATCCCGGCCTCTACCGTTACAACACCAAGGCGGAGATGGATGATCACTTCGATGAGCTAAAACGCAAGTTTTCCCATGACCTGTCATTGCAAGATGCCTATTTGGCCTTTTCGGAATTTGCAGCACAGGTAAAGTGCGGGCATACCTATCCGAATTTTTTCAACCAGACGAAAGAGATCGCGGCAGAGCTTTTTCAAGGACAGAACCGGGTTCCATACTATTTTGAGTGGCTGAACGACCGCATGGTGGTCACACGCGACTTTACGCCTGATCACAAGCTTCCGCGCGGGACACAAGTACTGGCTATCAATGGGAATTCAAGCAGTTTGATTCTTAAACGTCTCATGACGATTGCCCGTGCCGATGGATCCAACGATGCAAAAAGGGTTGCGTATCTTGAGGTCACAGGCGACGACAAGTATGAAGCGTTTGACATCTATTTCCCCATGTTTTTCCCGCAGTCAAGCACAACCATACAGTTGCTGGCGCAACGTCCGGGCGAAAGAAAACCAGTAAAAATCGCAGTGCAAGCTTTGACGTATGCGGAGCGCATCGAGCCCAGAAAATCACAAGAGGAAACGCTCCAAGGCGGAGATCAGCCTCTATTTGAGTGGAAATATCTCGATGACGGCAGCGCCTATCTTCGAATGCCGAGCTGGGCACTTTACAACAGTAAATGGGATTGGAAGACTTGGCTCAATGCAAAACTGGATGAACTTGCGGACAAGAACACTCCTGCTTTGATTGTAGATTTGCGAGGAAATGAGGGCGGCAACGATGTCGGGGACGAAATACTCAGCAGGCTGGTTACGCAGGATTTAAAAATTCCGACCTTTGGCCGCCTCGTACGCTACCGGCAGACGCCGGAAGACTTGAACCCGTATCTGGATACATGGGATTCCAGCTTTAAAGACTGGGGTGCTGCGGCTCGTGACTTAGAAAAACCGTGGCCGACAGCTCCGCCGGTTCATTATTTCCTGCTGGTTCGCGAAGGCGAGAGCCCAGATGGAGACGTGATCGTTCATTCTGCGAGGCCTTTTCATGGAAAACTTTTCGTCTTGATTGATGCGAACAACAGTTCGGCCACATTTCAGTTCGACCAAATTGTGAAGGAGAACAAGTTAGGAACATTGGTTGGTCAGCCTACGGGTGGTAATCTGCGGGGCATCAACGGTGGAGCATTTTTCTTCTTACGCTTGCCAAAATCACACATCGAAATGGATATCCCGCTGATTGCGCGCTTCCCTTCGACTCCTCAACCCGATGCAGGAATAACCCCTGATATTTCGGTTGCCAAGAAGATCGACGACATCATCACCGGCGCCGACCCCGAGATGGCCGCAGTCAGGGCGCAGTTGCGAAAATGAGCCTTGCTCTCAGCTGAAAATCGAAACAATCGCTTCGATTTATAATAAAAAGATTCCCTACCCATCCGGACGCTGTCTGGTGACCAGCTGGCGCTTTTGCCGTCAATCGGCAGGATGGCAATGGGCGGATTCCTCGACGAATGTCTAACGAAAGCATTGTGGTACGCGGGGCACGCGTCCATAACCTGAAAAATATTGATTTTGAAATCCCTCATAACGCGCTGACTGTAGTCACAGGCGTTTCGGGCTCGGGGAAATCCTCGCTCGCCTTTGACACAATTTATGCGGAAGGCCAGAGGCGATATGTGGAGTCGCTGTCGGCCTATGCCCGCCAGTTTCTCGAACGAATCGAAAAGCCGGATGTGGATGTGATTGATGGTATTGCTCCAGCCGTGGCCATCCGGCAGAAAAATTCCACGCGCAATCCACGCTCGACCGTTGGTACGGCCACCGAAATCTACGATTACTTACGCCTGCTCTTTGCCCGCGTCGGACGAACCTATTGCCTGCATTGCGAAGCGGAAGTCAAAAAAGACACGGTGGATGAAGTCGCGGCAACGATACTCGGACTGGGCGACGGAACGCGGCTTAATGTATTGTTCCCTCTGCATGCAATTCCAGCGGCTGAGCCTAAGGCCAAAGCAGGACGAGGAAAAAAGAAGGCCGCAGCTCCTGCGCCGATTTCTGACAGCCTGAAGATTCGCTTGAACGATTTACGTCAGCGCGGATTTAACCGCCTCTATCAGCATGGACAAATTTTCGAATTTTCGACGCCGGAATCGCTGCTCGACGTGAATTTTGCCGAGCCTGTGTTTCTTCTCGTAGATCGCATCGCGGTTTCCCCCGATGCGCGGGCGCGCATTGTGGATGCCATCGAGAGCGGCTACCGGGAATCTGGCGAAGTGATCTTTGAAACAGTTCCCCGCTCTGACGATGTCGAGCCTTCACGGCGCCTGCGTTTTTCGCAGCGCTTTGAGTGCAAGAACGATTTCACCAAATACGAAGAACCAGAGCCGCGTCTGTTTTCATTTAATAATCCTTATGGAGCATGTCCGCGCTGCCAGGGCTTCGGCAACACTATCGATTTCGACATTAATCTGGTGATTCCTGATCCCTCGAAATCGCTAAACGAAGGTGCGATCGAGCCTTGGACGAAGCCCAAAGGCAAACCGTGGGTCGCCGACTTAAAGCGATTCGCACGCTCGAAAGACATCCCGCTGGACGAGCCTTGGTCAGACTTGACATCAGAACAGCAGCGCTTGGTCGTGGATGGCGATGGCAAGTTTGAGGGCATTCGCGGCTTCTTTAATTATCTCGAGCGCAAGAAATATAAGCTGCACGTGCGCGTCTTCTTGAGCCGCTATCGTGGGTATTCGCTATGCTCCGCTTGCAATGGAACGCGCCTGCGCGTAGAAGCCCGGCAAGTGAAGATCAATGGCAAGAACATATGTGAAGTCTCCGCGATGACGGTCGAACAAGCAGAGCATTTTTTTGCAAATCTAAAACTTTCGGTGCAAGAAGCTGGGGTTGCCGAACGTTTGCTGCAAGAGATATTGGAGCGTTTGCGCTTTTTGAACGAAGTGGGGCTTGAATATCTCACGCTTGATCGGTTGTCAGCCACGCTTTCCGGCGGCGAAGCACAACGAATTCAACTGGCCACTTCGCTCGGCTCGAGGTTGGTCGGCACTCTCTACGTTCTCGATGAGCCCTCCATCGGATTACACACCCGAGATACACACCGGCTCATCAATATTCTTCATGGTCTGCGTGATTTGGGAAATACGATTTTGGTGGTTGAACACGACCCGGATGTGATGCGCGCCGCAGACAACATTCTTGATCTTGGTCCGGGCGCCGGCGAGAACGGTGGCACGGTGACAGCGGCTGGCAATTATGGACAAATTCTAAAGATGCCCAGTTCGCTCACCGGGCGTTATCTTTCGAATGATCTGAGGATTCAGCTGCCCAGTGCACGCCGCAAGCCAGGCCGCGAGCGTATTGAAATTCGCGGGGCCAAGGCCCACAACTTAAAAAAGATCGATATCTCGATCCCGTTGGGAATGATTGTCGCCGTCACGGGTGTTTCCGGCTCGGGTAAATCGACGCTGGTTCACGATGTTCTCTATCAGGCGTTATCTGCGGCCAAAAAGTTGACGAATGGCAATCCGCTGCCGCCGTCGGCGAGTTGGGAGAGCGTTGAAGGTGACGATTATATTGACGACGTGATTCTGGTGGACCAGTCGCCCATCGGGCGTACGCCCCGGTCGAATCCAGTTACGTATATCAAGGCGTTCGATGGAATTCGCGAACTGTTTGCCTCCCTCCCGGAATCGAAGAAGCGTGGCTTTGCTGCCGGACATTTTTCTTTCAATATACCCGGCGGACGTTGTGAAACTTGCCAGGGCGATGGTACGGTCACGGTTGAAATGCAGTTTCTCGCCGACGTCGAACTGATTTGCGAGGATTGCAAGGGTACACGCTTTAAGCCAACCGTCTTGGAAGTGAAATATCACGGCAAGAATATTCACGAGGTTCTTGATCTTACTGTGAAAGAAGCGTTGCATTTTTTCACCGGTGTACCCAAGATCGCGGAAAAACTCCGCGTCTTGGACGAAGTTGGGCTCGGTTATTTACGCCTTGGTCAATCGGCGACGACACTCTCTGGCGGAGAAGCACAGCGGATGAAGCTGGCAGCGCACTTACAGCCTGCAAACCGCGACATAAGCCGGTCTTCGACGAGTGGATCACGACGACGCATCCGTACGCTTTACATCTTCGACGAGCCCACGACCGGGTTACATTTCGATGACGTCAGTAAACTTTTGTCAGCATTTCGCCGTCTAATTGACGCAGGAGGATCCATTCTCGTCATTGAGCATAATCTGGAAGTCATTAAGACAGCCGACTGGGTAATTGATCTTGGACCGGAAGGCGGCGAGCGGGGTGGGCGCGTCGTAGGAGCGGGAACACCTGAAACGATTGCGGCTTTGCCTGATTCCTACACGGGGAAATTTCTAGCGCCGTTGCTCAACCATGCGGAACACGACCATGCTGTCGGTGAATAACAAGTCGCGGATGTTGCCGATTGCCTGTATGACGGTCGTATTGTCGGCGCATTTGTATGCGCAAACGACGCAGACCGTGCGGCACTATAAAGTTGCGGAAGAAGACCCCGTCGCTGCCGATCTTGCGAAGGCTGAGAGCGCGATTGAAAAGAAGGATTATGCGGCTGCCGAGTCTCTATTAACAAAAATCACGATCACAGATCCAAAAAACTACGCGGCATGGTTTGACCTGGGCTTTATTTACCACGCACAAGATAAGACTCAAGATTCCATCGCCGCTTATCGCAAGTCGGTCGAAGCAAAACCGGATGTATTTGAGTCCAACCTCAATCTCGGACTGATGCTGGCTAAGAACCATCAATCGGATGCTGCCCAATATCTTCGCGCTGCGACAACGCTCAAACCGACAGCCAATGTGGATGAAGGCCGAGCCCGCGCATGGCTGTCGCTTGCCCACGTGCTGGAAACAAGCGACCCCAAGCAGGCATTGGATGCATATCATCAGGCGGCACTGCTCCAGCCGAAGGATCCTGAGCCGCATCTTTCCGCTGCGCAGCTACTGGAAAAAACTGGAGACTTCCCTGCCGCGGCCAAAGAATGTGAGCAAGCTCTCGCTCTCGATCCCTCATCGCAGGATGCGCTCTCGTGTTCCGTACAAACGCAAGTTAAGGCGGGAAATTACGCAGAAGTCGAGCAGTCGTTGCAAAAGATCGCAAGCGCGCGTCCTGATGATCTGCCGGTTCGATTGCACCTGGCGCAGCTTCTGCTTTTGCAAGAGAAAAACGCAGATGCGGTAAGCGTTTTGCAGGAAATAATCAAGCTTGATCCTTCCAGTCAATCGGCACAGACAAATCTTGCATTGGCCTATTTCAAACTCCGCAAATATCCGCAGGCAGAGGCGGTCTATCGCGAATTACTCACCAAATCTTCGAATGATGCCGACTTGCACGCGCGGCTCGGCCAGGTTTTACTCAAGCAACTGAAATACGCAGATGCAGAAAAGGAATTTTTGAACGCCGTGAAACTTCGTCCCGACTTCGGCGAAGCCTACGGAGACCTCGCGACCGCGGCGGTAGAGAATAAAGACTACGAACTCGCCATCCGTGCTGTGGATGCGCGCGACCGGCTTTTGCCTCCTTTGCCGGTTGGCTATTTCTTGCGCGCCTCCGCATTTGACCATTTACTTGACGTCAAACAGGCAGCGGCAAATTATCATCGCTTTCTGGAGTTGGCCAATGGCCAATACCCCGACCAGGAGTGGCAGGCACGCCATCGCCTGATCGCAATCGAGCCGAAGAAATAGACATGCGACTACAAACCATTTCGCTCACTCTGTTTCTGACTGCGTCGCTACTGGCTTTTGCGGTGAAAGATCAGTCGGTGCAGGACCTAATTGCGCGTGCCCAATCTGTGCGCCCTGAGGACCGGCCTGCGTTGTACGTCGAAATCATGGAGCTTCAAATCAAAAATGCCGACCAGCTTTATCGGGAAGGCAAGCCTGAAGCTGCCTTGGCTGCGATCAATGATGCGACGACATACTCAGATAAAGCGCATGATGCCGCCATTGCTGTTCCGAAGAAAATCAAGAATACAGAGATTGCGTTCCGTAAAAGCGCGGCCAAACTTCGCGACATAAAGCGTACGTTGAATTTTGGAGAGCAACCGCCCGTACAATCCGCATCCGATCACATTGAACAGCTACGTTCTGATTTACTCGCCAAAATGTTCAGCAAGAACTAATCATGTGCACTTATGCAAAAATCGCCGTGTTCCTTGTTCTGACGTCATCTTTCTTGCTTTCGCAGGTCCGGCACGACCCGCTCACCGACAATGAAATTACACAGCTGCGTGATTCGGCACTTGATCCTTATACGCGGTTGAAGCTTTACACAGAATTCGCGCGGGCACGATTGACCGCACTCGAACAAGTTCGCACAAACCCAAAAATTACTGACCGCGCCCAGAAAACGCACGACCACTTGCAGGAATTTCTTGATGTTTATGACGAGTTGGATGACAACATCAACAACTTCGATAAACGCGGCGATGATTTAAGGAAAGTCCTGAAGCTTATTATTCAGGCTGACAATGAGTTCCGAATGCAACTTCATGCATTACATGATTCTGGAGCGGGAAACGCAGAAGAATTTCAGCAATATGAAATCGTGCTAGCGGATGCAACCGATGCGGTAAATTCTGCGGCGAAAGACCATCGCGATCTGCTCGCAGAGCAGGAAGAGGCAGCGAAGCATAAGAAGAAATCGTCGCAAGCCGCGGAGCCGCGAGAGTGAGCCGCTTCTTCAATATTTCACTCAGTTTCTCCGTGCTAACCTGATTTCACCGTGTCAGACCGACTTCTCCAAATCTTTCAAGAAGCACACAGAGAGTTGCGCCCGCAGTCTGCCGCACCGGAAATGTCAACCAAGTTTTTCGCCTTTGCCAATATCAACAACACCATCCGGCTGCGCCAGGGCAAACTTTTGGCCCGCGTTTCTGATTTATTGGAAGGAGCACCTGACACAGTTCTTCATTCGCTGGCACATATTCTGCTCGCCAAGATGTATCGCAAACCGATTGAGCGGGCGCATACATTACGCTATCGCCGCTATGTGTCCAGCCATGAACTCTCGCGACAGGCACATCTGGTGCGTCAAATTCGAGGGCGCAAGCGGCTGGCTTCCGCGCACGGCCACACCTACAACCTTGAGGAAATCTTCGATCGCCTCAATTCGTTGTACTTTCATGGACTGCTTGCGCGACCGCGCCTTGCGTGGAGCGCCAACACTGCCCGCAACCGTTTGGGGCATTATGATCCGGCGTATAACGCGATTGTGCTCAGCCGCGTTTTCGACCATCCGCGAGTTCCACGCGCTGCGGTTGAGTACATCGTTTATCACGAGATGCTGCACCTGAAACATCCGGTAAAGTTACGCGGCAGCCGGCGTTGCGTTCACTCTGCCGAATTCCGCGCCGAGGAGAAGCTTTTTTCCCACCTTGCAGAAGCGAAATCATTTCTGAAACACCTATGAGCCGCTCAATGCCTCGCTACGCCATTCACCGTAAATCCCTGCGTATTCGCTTCCACTTCGATTGACTGCCCTTTTTAAACCTTCTATCCTAGATATTGAAATTGAAAATCATTTTCAAAATGGCATGCGGTTAGGAGTGTCTTAATAGATGTTGCAAGCCTTTATCATTACGCTGCGCGAAGGGGTGGAAGCCGCCCTCATCGTCGGCATTACGCTCGCTTATTTGAATAAGATCGGCCGCCGCGACCTGCGCAAGTCCGTGTTTGCCGCATTGGCTGCCGCTTTTGTGGGCAGCATTGCTGTCGCGATTGTTATTTCCCGCACGAATTTCAACCAGGACATTTTTGAAGGCTGGATTATGCTGGCCGCCGCATTTTTCGTCGTCACCATGATTATTTTCATGATGAAAACCGGGCGGAAGATGAAGGGGGACATCGAAGGCAAGGTCAGTTCGCTGGCGACACAAAGCTCGCGCTTTGGCCTGTTTCTCTTCGTTTTTTTGATGATTCTGCGCGAAGGCGTGGAGACGGTGCTGATTCTCTCCGCAGTTTCGCTAAACTCGTCGGAGTTATACAGCTTTCTCGGAACGCTCGCGGGTGTGATTGTCGCGATCACCTTCGGCGTGATGTTCGTCAAAGGCAGCGTTCGCATCAATTTGCAAAAGTTTTTTCGCGTGACCACGGCAATTTTATTTTTCGTAGCGGCGCAACTGGTCATCTCCGGATTGCATGAACTTTCGGAAAATGGAGTGCTTCCCTCTTCCAAGCGGGAGATGGCGCTGATCGGCCCCATTGTTCGTAACGATCTTTTCTTCTTTGTAACGATTGTCGCTCTGGCCGCTTTAATGATTCTGTTTGAAGTGAAGCGCCGCCAGCCTGGCCCGCTGCCGGAATCGCCGGCAGAGCGCCGTAAGATTCTTTCCGCTGCGCGACGAGACCAGCTTTGGATGGCATCAGTTTATGCCAGCTCTTTCATTTTTATTTTCCTCGTTACTGCTGAATTCATCTATGCAAAGAGCGTAAGTGCGCTTTCGCCAGCGACTGAAGTGACTTTTATCAACGGTAAAGCAAGCATTCCGCTAGCCTCCGTCTCGGATGGCGATCTGCACCGGTTCGTCGCCCACGAAAATGGCGCCGATGTGCGCTTCCTGCTTTATCAGCGGCCTGACGGCAAAGTTGCCACAGTATTCGATGCCTGCGAAATCTGCGGGCCGGTCGGCTTCTACAAAGGGCCAAATGGCCTGGTTTGCAAGAATTGCGCCGCGCCGATTAACTCGCAGTCAGTCGGCCAGCCGGGCGGCTGCAATCCCGTGCCGATTCAGGCAGAACAAACTGGCAGCGCGGTGATCATCACCGAGTCCGACATCGCATCCAAGAGCAAGCTTTTTCAGCAGCAATAATCTATGTTTGCGCGCCTGGTTTACGAATCGTTCCGGCGCCAAACGCGCCGCAAACTGCTGGCGGCCATTGCCATCACACTCGGCGTTGGCGTGGCCACAGCCATGCTGGCCGTCGCTACGGGTATCGGCGATAAAATCAGCCGCGAACTGCGCACCTACGGCGCAAATATCCTTATAACTCCGCAAGATGACACGCTCGATTTGCAAATCGGCGGCGTTGACCTCAAACCTCCGAGCGATGGTGCGTATCTCAACGAATCCGACCTTCCCAAAATCAAGGGCATGTTCTGGCGCAATAACATTGTTGGGTTTTCACCGATGTTGCCCGTCAACGTAAATGCCGGCTCGCAGCAAATCACGCTTCTCGGAACTTACTTCGCGAAATCGCTGACATTTGGCAAAGAGCAGTTCACTACTGGGGTGACAAAGACTCACCCGTGGTGGAAGGTCCAAGGCGCATGGCCCAATGATGATTCGAACGATGTTTTGTTGGGAGAAAAACTCGCGACTTCCTTGTACAAACATCCTGGGCAGCAAATTGAGATTAACGGCACGTCACGCTCAATTTCTGGAGTTCTTTCAACAGGCGGAGCTGAAGATAATCAGATTGTTGCTCCCCTCCACATCGCACAGGCGATTACCGGGAAGCCCGGCGCTGTCCGCCGTATTTATGTGAGCGCCGTCACAAAGCCAGAGGATGCTTTTGCGCGACGCGATCCTCGTTCGTTGAACCCCGCTGATTACGACCGCTGGTATTGCTCCCCATATGCAGCGTCCATCGCTTTCCAATTGCAGGAAGCGATTCCGCACTCTCATGCCGAGCAGATTCGACAGGTGGCGCAAAATGAAGGGGTCGTGCTCTCACGCATTGAAGGATTGATGCTACTCATCACTTTGGCTGCGCTGTTCGCCAGTGCATTGGCCGTTTCCGCGGCGATGGCAGCTGCAATTCTTGAGCGCCGGGTGGAAGTTGGCTTAATGAAAGCGTTGGGAGCACGAAAAGCTTCGGTCGCAGCTTTGTTCTTTGCCGAGTCTGCTTTATTGGCTGTAATCGGCGGATTGCTAGGCTTTGCCGGCGGGGCTTTGCTTGCCCACCAAATTGGCCAGTCCATTTTTGCCTCGCAGATTACAATTCAGCCTGTACTGCTGCCCATCATTCTCGGAATCGCAGTGCTCGTAACTTTTGCAGGCAGCGCCGTTGCCATTCGCCGGGCGGTAAATCTTGATCCCGCGCTTACCTTGCGAGGTGAAGCGTGAGTGTTGCAATGCGACGGGCAAATGCGCCGCACACCTCCATGTTTCTTAGGATGCTGGTGCGGGCTGCCAATCTTCGCCGCGGGCGGGTCATCACGGCACTCATTGCGATTATGGTCGCTGCTGCGGTGGCCACGGCCATGTTGAATCTTTATGTGGATGTCCAAGCCAAGCTCCGAAAGGAGTTCCGCAATTACGGCGCAAACATTGTTGTTGCCGGAAAAGACGGTCAGGCACTGCCTGCGGATGCCCTGGCTACGGTTCGTTCGATTCTGGGCGCACGAGGATTGGCAGTACCTTTTGCTTACGTAATCGCGCAGGATAAAAACGGACGTTCGGTTGTTGTCGCCGGAACAGATTTTACCCAAGTCGCAGCATTAGATCGCTGGTGGTCGGTAACATCATGGCCGCAGCAACCCAACGATGCCCTGCTTGGAACAAGAGCCTTGTCTGCGATTACACCTGAGAGCCAGCCCTTCGACCTGATATTTCATGACCGCACAATTCATGTAAATCCAGCCGGAATTCTCCATACCGGGGCCACCGAAGACAGCCGTATCTATATCTCGCTTTCCGATTTCACGAACTGGACGGGAGTCGCGCCCATTGTCATTGAAGTGGCAGCATCGGGCAATTCCAACGAGATCTCCTCGGTCATGCGAGAGCTTACGAAAGCGTTGCCGGACGCGGAAGTTCGACCTATCCGCCAAGTCATGGAAGGCGAAGCGAATGTGCTGGGCAAGACTCGCTCCACACTCTATGTTGCATCGGCTCTCATCATTCTGACTGCTTCTTTGTGCGTGCTGGCCACGCTCATCGGATGGGTGTTTGACCGCCGCGCGGACTTTGCCGTCATGAAAGCGCTCGGCGCATCGGAACCCACCATAGCCGCATTTTTTGCCACGGAAGTGGCCATACTCGGCGCGGTAGGCGCAATTTTAGGTTTTGCCGTGGGAATCGCTGTCGCCTCCTGGATTGGGCGGGTTAACTTCCACGCTCCAGTAACGCCACGCTTCGTAATCTTCCCTGCTGTTTTTGCAGGAAGCATCGCGGTCGCGCTCATCGCCGCTGTCGTGCCGATTACTTTGCTCCGGCGCGTGCAGCCAGCTATCATCTTGAGGGGCGAATAATTGATCAAGCTCAAAAATGTCAGCCGCGTTTACCCTGCTCGCACGGATATAGCGGGGGAAATTCGCGCGCTCGACAATTTCTCGCTTGAAGTTGCCCCGGGCGAATGGATCGCCACCATGGGGCCATCCGGCTCGGGAAAATCCACATTGGTTAATTTGATTGGCTGCCTCGATCGCCCGACTTTCGGTGAAATCTGGCTGGACAATCAAAACGTCGCTGGAATTTCAAAGAACGAACTCAACCGCGTGCGGGCCGAGAAAATCGGGTTTATTTTTCAGCAGTTTCATCTCATTCCTTATCTCACCGCTGTTGAGAACGTCATGCTGGCGCAGTACTTCCATAGCATGACCGATGAGCAGGAAGCGCTCGACGCGTTAGACCGCGTCGGCCTTAAAGAGCGCGCCCATCACACGCCTTCGCAGTTGTCAGGCGGCGAGCAACAACGTGTCTGCATCGCCCGCGCTTTGATTAACGACCCGAAGATTATTCTCGCCGACGAACCTACCGGCAATCTTGACGCAGTGAACGAGGAAATTGTTCTTCGCCTGCTGCGGCAGTTGCACCAGCAAGGCCGCACGATTGTCATGGTCACGCACGACCCCGTTGTGGCTCGCCTGGCTGACCGCCACATTGAATTGCACCACGGCAAAATATCTTCCAGCGAAGTATTCTCCATGGCGGACGATGAGCAGTTTGATGAGGTTCTGGAAGAACTTTGGGCGCTGGCGGAAAACAATCAGATTGCCGAACTTGAACACATGGAAGTTCACGGCGCTTTGCCGGTGAGCATCGCAGTTGAAAAAATGGTCGCTCTTGGACTGGTAAGCGCGAGGCCGCACCCTCCTGAGCCGCACCAGCACAAGCCTTTCGTGAATCCCTGTCATGATGCGCTCAAGCCCGCGGCATCTTCGATTGGAGATGGAAGCCAAATTATTGAACTCACGGAACGCGGCCGCGAACGCGCCGTCAGCATCATTCGCCGCCATCGTCTCGCCGAGCGTCTCTTCACTGACAGCCTCGCCATGGACAGTGAATCTGAAATCGAGCAACAAGCTTGCAAGTTCGAACACATTCTCAGCCCGGAAGCAACGGATAAGATATGTACATTTCTCGGGCATCCGGCAACATGCCCGCACGGGGCGCCGATTCCGCCGGGACCATGCTGTCCGGCTGAGCGAGAGCAAGTCACTAATCATGCAGAATCGGCATTGCATCGTCACCAACGCTAACCAAATTGTCATTCCGAAGAGCGTAGCGACGAGAGCCTGCCCTGAGCGGAGTCGAAGGGAATCTGCTTTGCTTCGGGAAAAAGCAGGTTCCTCACCGCTGAAGCGGATTCGGAATGACAATATGGTTAGTGCGGATTAAGGATAACGGTGAAGCTTCCTAGCGTAGTGAATCACTCCCCCTGTGAGTTACTATCTATAATTCATGCCCTCACCCTGCATAGGCGTCTTTGATTCAGGCTTTGGCGGACTCACCGTCCTTAAAGCTTTACTTGAACTCATCCCCGGCGCAGATTATCTCTACTTCGGCGACACCGCCCGGCTTCCCTATGGCTCAAAATCCGCGGAAACCGTGGCCAAGTATGCGGTCGAAGCGTCGAACTTTTTGCAACGGCAGGGCGCGCACATGCTGGTGATCGCATGCAATACGGCAACCGCTCTTGCTTTCGATGAGATCGAAGCGGCTACGCGAATTCCCGTTGTTGGCGTGGTCGAGCCCGGAGCGCAAGCTGCGGCAGCGGCCAGCGAAAACGAGTCAGTCGTCGTCATTGCTACGGAAGCTACGGTAAACAGCCATGCTTATCAGAAAGCGCTAGAAGCGCACGGCATGGACGCCCGCGAAATGGCCTGCCCCTTGCTGGTTCCTCTTGTCGAAGAAGGATGGATAGACCATCCTGTCACCGAGCAGGTCGCGCGCATTTATCTCGAAAAAGCTTTTACCGATGGATTTCAGGCCGCCGATACGCTCTTGCTCGGTTGTACGCACTATCCTCTGCTGGAGGCTGTGCTGCGCCGCGCCGCGCCCGAGCACGTCACGTTGGTGGATTCCGCGGCCTCGACTGCGCGGGTGGTTGCGCAGCAGATGCAGACGCATCCTTACTTTGCCGCGGGGCACCCCACGCATCCTGCGCGCTTAAAGTTCTACGCGACTGACAGTGCGGAGAAGTTCAAGCGACTGGGCGCCCACTTCCTGGGGCAGCCGATTGAGCAAGTCGAGCACGTAGATTTGAAAGAGTAAATCCATTACCGCAGAGAACGCTGAGCACGCAGATTAATTCCGCCGCAAGAATCGGATAGCTCTCAATCCAGCATCCAGTTAACGTGATACTTCATCAGATAGATACCATGTCTCCGCTCGATAACATCACTTGGCACGCATTAACCACTTCGCAGGCGCACTTTGCCGAAGGCAACGGCATGGCGCGGCGCTTCCATACGGATATAGGACCGCTCGCAGGAATCTCCACCTCGACCGTGGAAGGTTTCGCTGCGCTTGCTCAACTAATCGGCCCGAATGAGCCGGCGGCATTATTTTTAAAAGAGGAAGTCGAAGCGCCGTCGAATTTTAAAGTGCTGCGGTCTATCCCCTTGTTGCAAATGCTGCATAACGGAAGCCGTCCGGCGCAGCCGACGCATGAGCATCTTGCGCTCACTCCTGCGGATGTTCCCGAAATGATTGCGCTCGCGCGCCTCACCGAGCCCGGCCCATTTGAGCAACGAACCATCGAGCTTGGCGGATACATTGGCATTCGGCGCAACGGCCAGCTTGCTTCCATGGCCGGAGAACGGCTGCGCATTCCCGGCTATACCGAAATCAGCGCGGTGTGCACGCATCCAGATCATCTGGGCCACGGCTACGCTGGTTCGCTGATGACGGAGATCATTCACCGCCTGCTCGACCGCGGCGATGTGCCATTTCTTCATTCGCGGCATGACAACGACCGCGCCATTGCGATTTACGAACGTCTAGGATTTCGAAAGCACGCGATGCTGCATTTGTTGGTGTTGGCGAGAGTAGAGTGATCTCAAGTGGATCTGTTCCAGAAAGGGCTTGAAACCAGGAACGTAATCCACTCAGCAAGCTCAAAGGTGTTCCAACGTGATAGATAGGCCGTAGGTTGTCACATCATCGGAGGCGATGGCCATCTGAATCGGCGTGCCAGCCTTTGCGTGAATGAGAACCGCACCGGAGTTATAGTACGCCCCACCTTGAGTTGTGCAATTTAATGACACAAAAGGAGCGTTGAATTGTGCGTTGTCATCCGTCCAATAAATCCGGGTTCCCAAGACTTCACCGTTACCACTGCACGAAGCCGATGAAACATAGACGTAAAGCTGAAAATTTGCATCGTCGTTCGTCGTGTACAAATCGAACATCTTTATAGACCCAACTCGGTTTAGAAACTGCTTCTTAGCCACAATCACGGGAATGGACGGTAGATTTTGCGAATCGGGTGCTGTAGTTGTCTGCGCAAAACATGAAGCGCAAAGAACAGCAGCGAAAATGAAAACAATGGCTTGGCGCATTGGGACTCCTAAATCGGACTTAGTTGGTTAATTGTTCAATCGTGAAAGCAACGTCATAGGTTGCATCGACAGGGCCGGTATTGTACGGCTGAAGCTGGAACGATACGGGCTCCCCAACTTTGGGACTGAACATAATCGTTGGAGCTGCGTCCCACACACAACAACTTTCAAACGAAACTGTCGCCACGGAGTCGCCGCCCGCTCCCGACCGGTCAGTCCAGAAAACACCGAAGCTCCAGCCACCATCCTGCGGATAGCTCGTCGTCGTCGCAGAAAGCACTACGCTTACACGGTATAAGCCATTGGTCTGCGGAGTGAAGAGATTTTTGTAGAATGATTTTGTTCCGCCTATCACATGCCATTCCTTAATCACTTTCCATTGCGGAGTCTGACCAAAACTGTGGATAGTGAATGCAATCAAAAGGACGAACAGACTTAGTGTCGCTTTACGCATTGTGAATCCTCCAAAAGAAACGCGCCCAATTCTAGCAAACCTCGCCTGGTGCCCCAGCTCATTGAGCGTCGGGATCTTCGCAGTCGAGATCGTCCGCCGCGCTTTTGGCCATCATGCCACACGCACCAAATACAAAAGCTAAGCCAATGCCCAACATTTCAGCTAGTAGGCGATCCATTTTCGCGAACTCACTAATCGCCTTCCCTCCGAAGAGGAATAGCAAGCCAGCAATCCCAATTAAAATCTGGCTCATTCCTTTCAACAAGATTTTCATAGCAAAGGCATTTTAACGTGGCGGGTACTCACCCCCTCGCCAATAAGTGCCAGGCTTCGCGGTATTTGCCGTTGATGCCTTGACGCAGGCAGTTGCGAGCGGCGAGGACTAACTGATCCCGCGGCGGGATTTTGTCCACCGGCAGGATGTACCAGCCGTCTTCGGGAATGATGTGGACGGCGATGATGTCACATTCCGCCACGCTATAAATCGCGGTTCCACCTTTCTGGCAGAATTGGCATTTGACGTGGTAGCGATCATCCTTCATGTGCGCCGTGCTTTTGACCTGGACGCGAAACAGACTCCGCCCGCGATTGCGAGGGCCGACGTCCACGATGAAGTCGTAAGGCTGATTGTCCCCGTAGGGCTTGGAAACCACGAAGCCCAACTCACTGGCGCGATGGAGGAAGGCGAGTTCGGAAAGCTCTCCACGTTGCTTGGCGTCGGCAGGGACACACTTATCCTCGGGCGCTTTGAGGCGCGGATACGGCTTTGGAGATTTCATTGTTGATTTCGCGGATCCCACCCTTTACGCAAAGAACGCGTAAAGAGTGGGGCACCCGATTTGTTCAAAAACACAAAAGGCGCAAGCTGAATGCCTGCGCCTTTTTCGAACTTTATAAACCTAGATTAGCATATTGGAGGGGGTAAACCCGCCACGGTTTTCGGTTTTATATTGTCTTCAAATTCAATAATATAACCGAAAAACATCAAGTTCAGGGTCTTGACAAGATTTGCACAGAAGGCTTCCTGTGACGGGCGTCACATTTTATCCACAAGAAGCTCAGGCCGGAATGCCTGTGGATAACAAAGTGTCCAGGGGAAATGAAGCCAGAAGTTAATACAACCGAAATTCAACTTCCACGCTGATTTCGACGGCGACAGGTTTGCCGTCTTTCACAGCGGGTTCGAAGCGCCAAGTGCTGAGTTTCTCGACAACTTTTTCGTCGAGGCCAAGACCGAGCGTGCGGGTGACTTTGATGTCGCGAGGACGGCCATCGGGGCCAACGATCATCGAAACGACAGATGTGCCCTGATACTTTGCCTTGCGGGCCTCTTCGGAATAATCGGGGTCAGGATCGTAGATAGCTTTCGGGGCAGAAACACCGCCGCCTACGCGAAAGACACCGCCGCCAATCCCGCCTCCGCGGCCATTGCCAACGCCGGGGCCTGAACCAACACCCACCCCACCGCCAGAACCTGAACCAATGCCTCCGCCCGCTCCCGTTCCGTTCGAAGGAACCATGGAGGGCATGGAAGTTGGGTCGCCGAGATTCGGCATATTCGATGAAATTTTGATTTGGGGCGGAACAACCACGGTCGGATCCACCGTCAGCTTGGGCTGCTCATTGCGAACCACAACGGCCGGAGGCGTAATCTGCTCCATCGAGAACTTGGGCAGCTTGCCTTTGGTGGCTTGAAGTTTGTCGCGGTCTCCACCGCCTCCACCCCCGCCGGATACGTCTTTCGAAGGCTTCAAAACGATATCCGTGGGATCAATTAATTCCACTGTCGCTTTGGGCGCTTCCATCTGCTTGACCATGCGGCGACCGAGAATGGTGAGGCCGATGATGGCAGCAATCAGCACGATGTGAGCGATGGTCGAGCCCCAAACGCCGTTTTTCTTATAGTTGTAAAAGCCCCAAATATCATTGACTGGAATGGGCTTTGAGGTCAGTACCAGTGGGGGTAGCTTTTTCGGAAAGAAAAATTCGTCGAGATTGCGGAAGAGCGATTTCCACAATGGCTCTTCAAACGTGGAAGTGGGCATGAGCAGATGCAGCTCAGGAGCTGACTCTGGCGTTGTTTCCGGCTTCGGAGTTACTTCCACACTCGACATAGTTCTTAAGACGCTACCCGATTGCTGGCGCCTAACATAACTTGATGAATATACGCGGCGTTAAGTTGCTTGCTACCTCATGCAATGTCCAATAACTCAACTACTTGGATGCTGAAACACGATGAAGTAGCTATGTAAAAAATTGTACACCTGATTTTTACGCAAAAAGCTGTGATTTTGGGCGTATCTCTCCGGTGAACCTAAGTATCAACCGCAAACTGTTTCGATGCGGGTTTGGAAACATACGCAGAAACAATCAAGGACTTATAATGAAATAAATCCACTATTTTGAGGAAACTACGCGAGTGCCGCTAGAGCTGAAATCCACCATCAATCTGCCGAAAACCGACTTCCCCATGAAGGCCAGCCTGCCCCAAAATGAGCCGAAAATTCTGGCGAAATGGGAGCAAACGGATATTTATGGGCAGATTCGGGCTGCGCGGAAGGGCGCGCCATTGTATGTGCTACATGACGGGCCTCCGTATGCCAATGGGCCGCTGCATCTGGGCCACGCGCTGAATAAGTGCTTAAAGGATTTCATTGTGAAGTCGAAGACCATGGCGGGATTCGACTCACCCTATGTTCCGGGATGGGACTGTCATGGCTTGCCCATCGAGATAAAAGTGGATCAAAAGCTGGGCGGCAAGAAGTTGCAGATGCACCCCAGCGATGTGCGCAAAGAGTGCCGCGCCTACGCCCAGAAATACCTCGATTTGCAGCGTGAGCAATTCAAGCGCATTGGAGTGTTTGGGCGATGGAATGATCCCTATTCGACGATGACGCCGTCGTATGAGTCGGCGGTGATAAGGACGTTCTTCGCGTTCTATGAAAACGACTTTGTCTATAAGGGATTGCGGTCGGTGTATTGGTGCATCCACGACAAAACCGCATTGGCGGAAGCGGAAGTCGAGTATGAGAACCATGTAAGCCCGAGCGTGTATGTGCGCTACAAGCTGTTCTCTGCGCCAGAAAAAATTGATCCGCGGCTGGCGGGCAAAGAGGTTTATACGATCATTTGGACGACTACGCCGTGGACGCTGCCGGCTTCACGAGCGGTGGCGTTTAATCCAGATTTTGTTTATGTTGCGCTGGAAAATCCTGAGGATGGGAAAGTCTATATTGTTGCGCGTGATTTGGCCGAAGCGACGAAAGTTGCGACCAAGCTGGAGAACACGAAAGAAATCGCTGAGTTTAACGGCGCGGTTCTGGATCGCACTGTGTTTTTACATCCATTTCTCGATCGGCAGGTTTTGGGCGTCAATGCGAACTATGTGACGACCGAGCAAGGAACGGGCGCAGTTCATACCGCTCCAGCGCATGGCGCAGACGACTTTACCACCGGCGTGAAATATCAGATCGAACTAACTTGCGATGTGGATGCTGCTGGGCGTATCCACAACGGCCTGCCGGAATACGATGGCTTGCAGGTATTTAAAGCCAATGCGCCTATCGTCGAGTTACTCGAAAAGCGCGGAGCACTGATGGGACGGCGGGATATTGAACATTCGTATCCGCATTGCTGGCGCTGCCATAATCCG